>VFSW01001336.1_pt1 | contig 37538 bp, 40 predicted proteins | sample 5358111 | NCBI WGS metagenome assembly VFSW01 (sample SAMN11554181, study PRJNA540505) | mine drainage metagenome | isolation source: sediment from site ElyBrook_90M | place: USA: Ely Copper Mine, Vershire, VT | collected 2017 | reverse complement strand
GTCTTGATGCCGCCGATACCGGAGAAACTGCCGCCGGATCATGCCTCCTTCGGCGGCTATTATGCCGGCGGCGCGAAACTGGGGCAGGTCGTGTTCGATGCGGAAAAGAACAGCGCCGCCTTCTACATCCTGAAGGGACAGGAGAAGGTGCCGGCGCTCAGCCTCGTCTACAGTAACGGCTACTATCACGATCCCGAAGGCAATCGTTACTATTTCACCGAAACCGGCGGAGAACGCTATTTCGTGAGCTCCGTGGCAGGGGTCGGGATCGACATGATCGGAATGCAACGGGTGAAGCCTCTGGAAAAACCGCAAAGCCTCAGGATCGATATGGACGGCAGGGCTTGGCTGCGGCGCAACGTCAGGCCTTCCGAGGGCATCATGGCCGTGGACTCGCATTTCGAAAAGTCGTTATTGTACAAGGACCTGCCGGGATATGTGGTCTTTGGCGGCGTCAAACGGATCGAATCCCCTGAATTCGCGGGCATGCCCTTCGACGCCATGCGCGACCAGACGGAACTCACCCTTTTCGAAAAGAACGCGGCCGCCTGGGCATGGGTTTCGGATCTGCTGTTCAGCCCGGCAGAGGTCGCTACTGCTTTGAAAGCCGGAGAGAACTCCATAAGAATTGGTGGTGACGGTTATAACGAGTGGTTGGTGGCTCAGCAAGACATGGTTGTAAGTTTTGCACGACCTGAACGGGGGAGGATCATCGTATTCTCCTCCGACGATACCGTGACCTATGACAGCGCGCTCGACACCGGCGATGCCTATGCCGCTAAGGGAAGTTATATTGAATTTGCGGGGTTTGCCGGTGACGGCTTCACCGTCAAGGCCAGACCGAGGGCGGCAGAGGAAAAGGACAAAGCCAAAGAGCCCGGGCGCTGAATCCATTTTATCCTCATTGTTTTCCGCATTTCAGACGCCTACCCTTCTACCTGTATATTCGATTTTGTTGTAACACCGGTGCAGGTTCCCGATGGAGAGATCGCGCGAGGTGGTTGAACTAAATTCCCGGATAGGATGGCGAATCTCCGGGGAATAGCGGGGCTCTTCCTGGCCCTGGTGCTGAGCTACGTCTCACCGCCCGGCATCTCTCTGTTCTTATCAATCTTGATGAAGGCAATACCATACATTTTTCTGTCTGTACTGTATGGAAACTGCTTCAAAAGCGTCATTGCGAATTGTACAACTTTCCTAATAACTATATGAATTTGAGATGTTGTCCGCAAATGCCTCTTTCGGCATCTCCTTTGCTTGCCTTAAAGGTGATAATTACATCGGTCATCCTTATAGCTAAATCTGTGTACCGTAGCAGAAGTGGATAGCCCCCGATTAAGCAAACGGAGGTACTTCATGATGAGACGGCGGATTTTCCTTACCAAGAGCAACCTTAAACCCCGGCACATCCTCGCCATTCCGGTCCCCTCAGTCGCCCAGACGAAATCCCCAAGAACCGAGAGGAGGAACTCATGAAAGCCGCTTTGATTGGTGCGGAACTGGAGGAAAACCTCGGACTCCGCTACATGGTTTCATCACTGAAGCAAAAAGGTCATCAGGCGATCATCTTCCCCTTTAACGACGACTCGGACATCCCTGCGGTGGTGCGCCAGGTGATGGACTTTGAGCCGCAGATTGTCGGACTCTCCATGGTCTTCACCAGCCGTGCTCGTGAATTTTGCCACATGGCCAAAGCACTGCGGGACGGGGGCTTTACCGGACACCTGACCGCAGGCGGACATTTCGCGGCCTTAAACTGCGTTCAACTCATGACTGATTTCCCGGAGTTTGACTCGATTGCCCTCGGCGAGGGTGAGGAGTTGATCTGTGCCCTGGCGGAGAGTCTCCCCGACCTCTCTGGAACTGCCGGGTTCTGTTGGCGTGGGCCGGACGGCCAGATCACCGTGAATCGGTCACGGGGAAACCCGGAGGACTTGGACGCGCTCCCCTTCCCTCACCGTACCACATTCCATAAATACTACGGAAAACCGATCGCGAGCATACTCTCCAGCCGAGGCTGCTGGCGCCAGTGCGCATTCTGCAGCATCGACGCCTGGTATCGAAGCGGCGGCGGCCGTAAGTTCCGGGTGAGAAGCATCCATAATATTGTCGCCGAAATGAAGGACCTGTACCATTCATACGGGGTGCGGATCTTTAACTTCCAAGACGACAACTTCTTCCTTCCCGACAAAAAAAAGGCATTGGCCCGCTTTATTGAACTGCGCGACGCGCTTTGGGCAGAAGGGGTGAAGGATATCGCTATCGCCGTAAAGGCCCGTCCTGACAGCATCAACCGCGAAGTCATCGGCGTGCTCGACCAGTTGGGAATATTCCGCGTTTTCCTCGGTGTGGAGAACGCTTCGGAGCGTGAGCTGAAGGCCCTCAACCGCAAGAGCAGTCTTGAGGAGATCGAGAACGCCCTTCGCATACTGAACGACTTCGACGTACATATTGCCTACAACCTCCTGATGTTCGAGCCGGATACCACCATGGATGATATCCTGATCAACCTCCGTTTCATGGAACGGCATATCGACAACCCCTTCAATTTCTGCCGGGCAGAAGCCTATGCCTTCACTGGCTTGGAGAAGAAACTCCGTCAAGACGGCATCCTGATCGGGGACTACTTTGGTTTTGACTACCGGATCAAGGACCAAACCGTCGAGCTGTTCCACCGCATTGCCAACTACGCCTTCTTTGACCGGAACTTCAGCGACTACGGACTCCACTATTTCAACATGGAGGTCGACTTTTCCTTCCAGCTCCTGCGGCGCTTCTATCCTCAGCTCCTGACCCAGGAACTAAGAAGCGAAGTACGCTCCTTCATCAAGGAGACCAACATCGACACCTACCGCTGCCTCAGCCGGATCTACGACATGGCCCGGACCATTGACCCCATTGACGAGATGACAGTCAAAGAGGCCATGCGGACCATGCGACGCCGGGTAGATGAAGGGAGCACATTTCTCCGTGGACGCGGTGAGAACATCCTTGAACGCCTCCGCAGGGCCTATGAACAAAGCGAGGGAGAGGTCAAGCCATCTATCCCCGCCGCCATTCTCCCTTACCACGGGGTCGAAGGGCTGAGCGGTTCTTCGCCGGAAGCTGAGCGATTCGGCATATTCGGCATGCTCAAAAAGCCGATACCTTACGACGAATTCAAAAAGACGCTCGCGGTGGGAAGGCGATAAGGAGACGCAACTACCAGGATAGCGTGAAGAGGGCAGCACAAACCACAAATTGAAGGAGGACAAGGACATGGCAAAAATCAAGATCCGCGATTGGGTTGAACCGGCACATCCTGTTATCGTTCAACGTTTCCATGACTTCGTCAACATCTACAAGTATCTAAAAAACGGTTTTCAGGAAAAGATCGATATGGCTTTCGATTCGGTGGCCAGGCAGATCGGTTTCGTCATAACTACTACCATGCCCGTCACTCTGCAGGTTTCCGAAAAGGGGAACATCGAGAAGGCTGAATTGGGATCGAAGGGGCTACAGGGAACCTTGTTCGAGCGGGAGTTTGCGGGACTTCTTAAAGGATTTTCCGGCAAGCCCGAAGCGAAAGTGGCTCCGGGCAGCTATCTACTATACCTCATCTGGCACGAGGCACTCAAGCTCAAGCTAAGGGCTGATTGGGTTGAACCAGCCCATTTCAGGGTCTTCGAGACGGCATCGTTACAGACCGCCATCGCCGATGAGCAATTGAGACAGGTACGCCCTGAAGTCAAAGAGCCCGCTCATTGGTTCGATGCCGGCATAGCTCTTGCGGAAGATGAAGAGATTCTCATTTCCGCCATCGACGAAGTATACGGGGACCTGAAGCTTGCCGAACGAATCGCCGGGGCACGGCAGGAGAGCCGTCAGTTCATCCCTGGCATCCGGGAACCGGCCCATTTCTTCCCCGGCGTCCGGGAGCCGGCGCACTACCGGGCTATTATCGAGGACATGCTGGAAATGAGGGACTACCGGCGGATGTCGCCGGGGATACGAGAACCGGCGCATTTCCGAAGGTTTGAAGATCTGTTAGAGAAGGCAGAAGCGCAACAAATGATCGCCGAACTGAAGGCCGTTATGATCAAGTACGGACTTTAGATAACTGTAACATCAAACTCTGGAAACTGTCGTCAACCAAAAGGCCTCGATGATCTTCTGGTAGATATTGTGCTTCCCGGCGCTCCCGGCGGCCTCATGATCACCGCCGGAGCCCGGATAAGGAGGTGCGCCGCGGCCCGAACATCGGCACCCCGCCCTCCAATACCCCGATGCCGGCCGAGCTCAAGGCCAAAGTCGCCATCAAGGTGGGCGACAAGATCACCACCGACCACATCGCGCCCTCGGGCACGGCGAACAAGTACCGCTCCAACATCCCCAAGTACAGCACCTTCATCTTCCGCAACGTGGATGAGAAGTTCCCCGAGCGGTGCGCGGCGATCAAGTTGCCTTTGACACACGTTAGCATATATGCTAACATGGTGAATTAAAATACAAACCCGTTTTCCACGACCATGGGATATTTCTCACGAATGCCCGGAAACGTGAAGAATTCCGTGAGGCATACGATGATCTGGAAAAAGAATACTCTCTCGTCCGCGGGATGCTGTCAGCACGTTCAAAGTCGGGGCTCACCCAGGAGGCGGTCGCGGAATTGATGGGAACAACAAAGAGTGCTGTTTCTCGCTTGGAATCCGCGGGTAAGCATGCACCATCCCTGACAAGCCTGAAAAGATATGCCCACGCCATAGGCTGTGATCTTGAAATCAGATTCATACCAAAAGCATGTTCAGCGAAACATTTCTCCCACGAAATCGACCGAGCTTGTGCGGAAGAGGCAGAACGGAGGCTGGACGAGCTTGATTCCGGCAAGGCTCGGGCTATCCCGGCTAAGCAAGTATTTGCGAAAATTCGGAAGCGGCTTGGGAAATGACCTTCTCCTTCCATCCGGCCGCCAGCGCCGCATGATTGCCAAGTTGCGGTAATGTCCCTGACGCGTCGGCCGGCGCTAGCGCCTGACCATTACCATTTATAGATCGAGCAGCTACACGAACAGCACGCATAGGAGACTCTCATGGACTTGGACACGCTCATCCGCGAAGGCGCAATCGGCGAAGGCGCCGATTTCTTCGGTGTCGCCGATGTCGTACCGGCCCGCGAGGCCATCCGCGCGCAGGGCGGCGATCTCGTGGCGTCATTCCCCAGGGCCGTTTCCATCGGCATGAAACTCTTCCATCCGATCGTCGATGAGATTCCGCGGCGATTCGAAGATGCGTTGCATGCCCAGAACTACGGCCACCACTGCTACACGGTCATCAACCAGCGGCTTGACATCATCGCCTCGAAGGTGGCACAGCTGCTGCAGAAACAGGGCTACCGGGTCTACCCGGTTCCTGCCTCACAGACCCTCAACACGGCGCGCAGCCTGGGAGTATTTTCGAACAAGATGGCGGCGCACATGGCGGGCCTCGGGTGGATCGGCAAGAGCTGCCTGCTGGTCACACCGGAAGCCGGTCCGCGCTGCCGATGGGCGACGGTGCTCACCGACGCACCGCTCGCGGCGACCGGACAACCGATGGACACCCGCTGCGGCGATTGCAGGGAATGCGTTGAGGCATGCCCTCCCCGGGCATTCACCGGCAGGAATTTCCGCGAGTACGAGTACCGTGACCTGCGGTTCGATGTACAGAAATGCAAGGACTACCGTGCGCACTGCAGCAAGCAGTATGGGGTGAACGAGTGCGGCATGTGCCTCTGGGCCTGCCCGCACGGCAGGGCGGCATCACAAAAGCTATCCGCCGGAAGCCCGCAAGCCGGCAAGTGACCACGCATTACAAGGCCCAGAACAGAACCGTGGGAACCCGGGAGGTCATCGAGCTCTTGCGGGCCGCTTCCTGAAATCTTCCTGTAAAATCTTCTTGACTTAGAAAATTCTTTTACGTATCGTCGATGTGTCAAAAAGAAACTTCTTATCAAGAACAAACAAGCCCAACGAACCTACCCGTAGCAAGGCTGCGGGGTATCAAAGTACTCTTTTTCATTAGTTCGGTTACACATTTTACGAACCCCGATATTCGATCATCGCTGCATCGGCTCCAAGTGGATCGTCACCGTAATCATGAAATGCTGCCCCTGGCAGCACGACGAAACAAGGCAAGCTTTGGGGAATATACATTGGGAGATCGAACAGGAAAGGAGGAACACGATGAAGGACCATCCGAAGAGGGGAAAGAAAAGGGTGACGTTAAGCCGGCGGGAGTTTCTCAAGGCAGGAGCGGCCGGCTTGGGTGTGGCTGCCATCGGAGGATTGCCCGAAATGCTTTTCGCCGCCAAGGCGCCGGCATTCAAGAAGGGGACAAAACTCTCCATTTTGCAGGGTTCCTATTTCATCGCTCCGGGGCAGGATCTTTACAAAAAACAGGCCCAGGAATGGGGTGCCGCCAACGGCGTCGAGATGGCGTGCGACTTCCTGAACTGGCCGGACCTGCAGCCGAAGATTGCGGCCTCCATCCAGGCGGGCGGCTACGATATCGTCGAGCTTTGGCCGGGGTGGAACTATCTCTACCAGAACAACCTCGTGGATGTTAATGACATGGCCGAGGAATTCGGCAAACGGGGCGGCGGTTTTGAAAAATTTGTCCTCTCCGGGAGGGTGAAAGGCCGATGGCTGGGGATGCCGCACGGATACAGCAACGGCTCCATGGCTTACCGGATCAGTTGGTTCAAGGAGGCCGGCTGCCCCAACGCCGAAGACGGGAACAAGGTCGATCTGACCTGGGATGAATATCACGCCATCGGCAAAAAGCTCAAATCAACGAAAGGGAAGCCTTTCGGGCAGGCACTCGGCCATAGCACCGGAGACCCGCCGGGCGTCTGCTACCCGCTCATGTGGTCCTATGGCGCCATGGAAGTGGAGAAGGACGGGAAAACCATCGCGTTCAACAAGCCCCAGTTTGTAGAGGGAATGCAGAAATTCATTCAGGCCTGGAAAGACGCATACGATGAGACCGGCACCTCCTGGGATGACAGCAACAACAACCGGGCGTTCCTCTCCGAGCAGATCTCCTGCACCTGGAACGGATCCAGCATCTATTACGCGGCCAAGAAGGATAAGCCGGAGCTGGCCAAGGATATCCATCATATGCTGATCCCCAGGGGACCGGCCGGCCGGTTCTATTGGCTGGAGACCCGGACGTTCGCCATCCTCAAGAACTCGAAGAATATCCCCGCGGCCAAGGCGTTCCTGAAATGGTGGTTCCAGGACAAGCAGTTCGGCGATTGGTGGCGGCTCCAGGAAGGGTACATGCTGCAGCCCGTGGTCAAGTACTACAACGATCCCGTCTGGACGAAGGATCCCAAGATGCTGCCGTTCCGGGAACAGCCCAAGTACGGGCTCAACATCGGATATGCCAGTGTGGACAATGAAAAGGCTGCCCTCGCCTGGTCGAAGTACATCGTGGTGGATACCTTTGCCAAGGCGGTCCAGAGCGGGGACGCGAAGAAATCGATCGAATGGGGCGCGGAACAGTTGAAACGGATATACGGCGGCAGGTAATCCCCAATGCGAGAGGGGATGGGTTGAAAAAAACCATCCCCTCTATTTTTTTGGGTATTGTTCAAAATGGCAGCAAGCCCCGTAGTTAAATCCTTTTCCATGCGGGAGTTTTTCGACCGGGAGAGGAATCTCGGCATCATTCTGATGTTGCCCGGGGCTTTCCTGTTGATCGCCTTCATGGCGTACCCCTTTTTCCTCGGTATCTGGCTTTCCCTGACGGACAGCATGATCGGGAGACCCGGGCAATTCATCGGACTGAGGAATTTCGTCGATCTCCTGAGCGACACCATCTTTCACCAAACCGCCAAGAATACATTCATCTATGCGCTGGTAACCGTCCCCTTCAAGGCGATGCTCGGCCTGGGACTGGCGTTGGTCTTGAACCGGCATATGCGGTTCAGCAGCCCAATCCGCGCCGCCGTCATGATGCCCTGGATCGTCCCCACTGCGCTCAGTTCTCTGGGGTGGTTCATGATCTTCGACCCTGTCTTCAGCCCGATCAGCTGGCTCCTGCGGCATTTCGGCTTGATCAGCAAGAACATCAATTTTCTGGGAGATCCCGTATTGGCGATCTCCTCGGTTTGCTGGGCCAACATCTGGCGGGGGGTCCCGTTTTTCGGGATTACGATCCTCGCCGGGTTGCAGGCAGTTCCCCAGGAGCTGCATGAGGCGGCGGCCATCGACGGAGCCAGCGTCTGGCATCGGTTCCGTCATGTGACGATCCCTGCGATCAAGGGGGTCGTCCTGATTGCCTCTCTGCTCTCCATCATCTGGACCTTCGCGGATTTCCAACTCATCTATATTTTGACCAAGGGCGGGCCGGCAAACGAGACCCATATTTTCGGGACCTATACGTACCAAATCGGCTTGTCGGCAACGGAGATCGGGATGGGCGCGGCCATTTCCCTGTACATGTTCCCCATCCTGGCCCTCTTCGCCATCCTGCTGCTGATTTATCTGCGTAAGGAACAATAACATGGTTGGAAGCAATATCTTTCGCGCCAAGTTTTTCAGCCTCTATTTGCCGCTCGCAGCATACTTACTCTTTCTTCTGTTCCCCTTTTATTGGATGCTGATCGTTTCCTTCAAACCCACGAACGACCTTTTCGAAATGAAATTCAGCCCCTTCTGGATCCAGCAATTCACGCTGGAAAATTATCTGTATCTTTTCCAGAATACGGACTTCCCCTCGTGGCTGAAGAATACCCTCATTGTTTCGGTAGTTTCTACCGTCATATCGCTGATCTGCAGCATCTTTATCGGTTACGCGCTGGCCCGCCTGCGTTTTCCCGGGAGCAATTTCCTGGGGGTGGGAATCTTCCTGGCGTATTTGGTCCCTCCTACGCTCCTCTTCCTTCCGCTGGCGCAGGTCATTGCCGAATTCGGTCTGAACAACACCTACTGGGCGCTCATTCTTACGTATCCCACCCAGCTGATTCCCTTTGCCTCCTGGCTCCTGATGGGGTATTTCCGCACGATCCCGAAGGAAATCGAGGAAAGCGCCATGGCCGATGGCTGCTCGCGCATCCAGATCCTCGTGCGCATGGTTCTGCCCCTCTCCGTTCCCGGCCTCCTGTCCGCTGCGATCTTCTGCTTCACCCTGTGCTGGAATGAATTTCTGTATGCCCTTATCTTCATGTCTTCGGGCCCCATGAAAACCATTCCCGTGGGGACGGTCAGCGATCTGATCAAGGCCGACACCCTGTTCTGGGGCGCGCTCATGGCCTCCGCGGTCTTGGGGTCCTTTCCCGTCGCGTTCATCTACTCCTTCTTCGTGAAGTATTACGTCTCCGGCCTCACGGCCGGGGCCGTGAAAGGATAGGGTTCACGGCTGCGCCATGAAAAAAAGAAAGAATGCGCTGCGCAATCTGCTGAAAGCCGGGAAGCCCTCGCTGGGGGTGCACATGCACGTCAGTTGGCCCGGCTTCGTGGAAGTGGTCGGACACACCGGAGTCATCGACTATATCGAGTTCTCGGGTGAATACGCCCCCTACGACCTCTATGCCCTGGAAAATTTCGGACGCGCCGTGGATCTCTTCCCGCACATGACCTCCATGATCAAGATCGACCAGGACCCCCGGCTGTTCCTGACGAGCCGGGCGATCGGTTCGGGGATCCCGAACCTGCTGTTCTCTGATATCCGCACCGCGGAAGACGCCCGGGAATCGGTTGCCGCCGTCCGGGCGGAAACGCCGCGAACCAAAGGAATGATGGGCGCGGCCCTGCGCAGGGACGTGGGCTATCTCCTCGGGCCCGGATCCCGGGAATACGTGCAGCAGCTCGAAGAAGGCGTCGTCGCCCTGATGATCGAGAAGCAGGCCGCCATCGAAAACCTGGAGGCGATCCTTTCCGTCAAAGGGGTCGACATGGTCCAGTTCGGGCCCGCCGATTACTCCATGTCCATCGGAGTCCCGGGGCAGTGTAACCACCCGCGGGTGAAGGAAGCCGAGGGATACATGATCAAGACGGCCCTCAAGATGGGTGTGACTCCCAGGGTCGAACTGATGGATTTCAGCACTGCGGAGCCGTACCTGAAGATGGGGGTCAAACATTTCTGCGTGGGGTGGGATGTGTTCATCATCCAGAAATTCTGCCAGGAGCAGGGAGCGGCTTTTCGGAAGGCCTTCGGGCTTTCGGCAGGTAAGCAAGGAGAGTCACCATGGCTAAAGTCGTGATGGAGAAGCTGAACAAGCAGTATGGGGACGTGACGGCTGTGAAGGACCTTGATTTGGAGATTCCGGACAAGGAGTTCGTTGTTCTGGTGGGCCCCTCGGGCTGCGGCAAGACGACAACACTTCGCATGGTCGCCGGTTTGGAAGAGATCACCGCCGGGGACATCTACATCGACGACAGAGTGGTCAACCAGCTTCCTCCCAAGGACCGGGACATTGCCATGGTGTTCCAGAACTATGCCCTGTACCCCCACATGACGGTTTATCAGAACCTGGCCTTTGCATTGACCTTGCGGAAGTTACCCAAGGCCGAGATCGACCGGCGGGTGAAGGATGCAGCGGAAATCCTGAATATCGGAGAACTGTTACAGCGTAAACCCAAGGCTTTGTCCGGGGGGCAGCGGCAGCGGGTTGCGGTGGGACGTGCGATCGTGCGGAAGCCGAAGGTATTCCTGTTCGATGAGCCCTTGTCGAACCTGGATGCGAAGCTCAGAGTTCAGATGCGGGCAGAACTCAAGAAACTGCATGAGCGGCTGCAGGGTACCGTAATCTATGTGACCCATGATCAGGTTGAGGCGATGACGATGGGGGACCGGATCGTGGTGATGAAGGACGGGTTGAAGCAGCAGGTCGGGCCGCCTCTGGGACTTTATTTCAAGCCGGCGAACAAGTTTGTGGCGGGATTCATCGGTTCTCCGGCGATGAATTTCATCGAGGGGGATCTTTTATCGGAGGGGGGAGAATTATATTTTCAGGCGACGGGGATAAAGTTGAAGGTGCCGAAGGACAAGGCGGAGCCGTTGAGGAAATACGGCAAGATGCGGGTGATCTTTGGGATTCGTCCGGAGGATTTGCCCGAGGCGGCTTGTGCCTTGCCCGGGGAGACTCTCGACGCCGTCGTGGAGGTGATGGAGCCTCTTGGGTGCGATGTGTTTTTGGATGTGAAAGTTGGGGAGACGAGTTTGACCGCTCGAGCGGAGCCAACGACGCATGCGAAGCCGCATGCCGCGATCTGTCTTCAGCCGTCGCCGGAGAACATGCGGTTTTTTGACATTGAGACGGAGAAGGCGCTCATTACCTAAAAACGCACAGTCCCGATTTTCCCTCCCTATCTCCAGAAGATGAAGACATCCATTAGCAAGAAATACTCTTTCAAGGAGCAATAAAATGTTCTGGCGCAGCAAAGACGTTCTTCAGTTTCCCGAGGGGGCCATGGTTCGCGGGCTTTACAAATCCATGGGGTACAGCGACTACGACCTGTCCCGGCCTCTGATCGGGATCGCAAATTCGTGGAACCGGGTGGTCGCGGGGCACTATAACCTGAACCTGGTCTCGGATTACGTGAAGCAGGGAATCTTCCAGGCCGGTGGGACGCCGGTCGAGTTCGGGACGATCGCCGCCTGCGACGGGATCGCCCAGGGCCACGAAGGGATGCACTACATCCTGCCCACCCGCGAACTCATCGCCAACGACATCGAAATGATGATCGGGGCGCACCGTCTGGACGGGGTGGTGCTCCTGGGATCGTGCGACAAGATCGTCCCCGGCATGCTCATGGCCGCGGCGCGCATGGACATTCCCGCCATCCTGGTGGCCGGGGGGCCCATGGAAGGGGGCTGCGAGTTCGACGGTCGGGCGGCGGACATCACCGCCCTTTCTGAAGCGTTGGGAATGCTGAAAATAGGAAAGATGACCGAAGAAGAATATCGCCATCTGGAAAATTGCGCGGGCCCGGGCTGCGGCTCTTGTTCCTTCTTCGGAACGGCCAATACCATGTGTTGTCTTGCGGAAGCTCTGGGGCTGAGCCTTCCGGGGCGCGCGACCATCCCGGCCACGCGAGCCGACCGCCTGCGGGCCGTCCAGGAGTCGGGGAGACAGATCGTGCGCATGATCGTGGAAGGGATTACGGCCCGGCAGATCATCAACCAAAAAAGCATCGAAAACACGATTCGCCTCAACGCCGCCGTGGGCGGTTCGACCAACGCCATCCTCCACCTCCTGGCGATCGCCTATGAAGCGGACGTCGAACTCAACGTGGACAAGTTTGAAGAGCTAAGCCGAACGACCCCCCTGCTCGCCAAGATATACCCGGCGGCGGCGGAGAATGTGCCCGATTTCCATTTTGCCGGGGGAGTGCCGGCGGTGATGAAGGAAATTCTCCCTCTGCTGGATAAGGACGCTCTCAATGTGAACGGAAAAACCGTGGCCGAGAATGTGGCCGATGCCAAAATCATGAACCCTGAAATGATAAAGACCCTAGCCCAACCTTGGGCTGCGGAGGGAGGTCTGGCGGTCCTCAGGGGGAATCTGGCGCCCAACACCTGCATCACAAAACCTGCCGCCATCAAGCCGGAAATCCACACATTCACGGGGGAGGCGCACTGCTTCGATTCGGAGGAGGAGGCGAATCAGGCAATCCTGGACCGCACGGTGGCGGAAGGGGAGGTCGTGGTCATTCGCTACGAGGGGCCGAAAGGCGGACCCGGGATGCGGGAGATGTACATGGCAATGAAGCTTTTGTTCGGTCAGGGCCTGGCGCTCAAGACTGCCCTGGTGACCGATGGGAGGTTTTCGGGAACGAACAACGGATGCTTCGTCGGCCACATTTCCCCAGAAGCCGCCGAGGGAGGTCCTCTGGCCGTCGTCCGGGACGGGGATCAAATCACCATCGACATCCCCGCCAGGAAGCTGCACCTCTACGTCTCCGACGAGGAGATCGCGGCCCGTCTGGCCAAATGGCAGCGGCCGGAACCCAAGTTCAAGAAAGGGTACCTCGCCCTCTACGCGCGCCTGGCAGAGTCGGCTGACAAGGGCGCGATCATCCGGAATAAGTTCTGAGAGGAGCCCTTATGTCTCGGAAGATACTGGTTCCCTGGGTGATGCCCGAAATGGGAAGAGCGGTATTGAAGAAAGCAAAGGTCGAGGTCGCTTTTCTTCACGGCCCCCGAGGTGAAATGCCGGACACCGCGACGTTGATCGCGGCAATCCTTAAGAGCGATGTCCTGATCGCTCGGGGAGACCGGGCTGTTCCCCGGAAGGTGATGAATGCCCATCCGGGGCTCCGCGGGATCGCCAACTACGGCGTCGGATACAACAACATCGATATCGCGTCTGCCACGGAACTCGGCATCCCCGTGACCAATACGCCGGGGGTCCTGACGGAGACGACCGCAGACCTGGCCTGGGCCTTGCTCATGGCAACGGCACGACGGGTCCCGCAGGCGCATCTCTACACCCGTTCCGGCAAATGGCCGCTGGGTGGGAAGACCTTCATGGGGCTTGACATCGGACCGGGCGGGTCCAATCGGTCCAAGGTCCTGGGTATCATCGGCTTCGGAAGAATCGGACAGGCCGTCGCGCGAAGGAGCCGGGGGTTCAAGATGAAGGTGATTGCCTACGATCCTCCCCTCAAGGCGTTGATCGAGGCGACCAGGGGGGTAACCTATCGCGATCTCGAGGACCTGCTCAGGGAAAGTGACTTTGTTTCCATCCATTGCCCCCTGACCGCGGAGACCCATCACCTCCTCGGACCGAAGGAATTCAAGCTCATGAAGCCCACCGCCGTCCTGATCAATACCGCCCGCGGTCCGATCGTGGATGAAAAGGCGCTGCTTGGGGCCTTGCAGCAGAAAAAAATCGCGGCGGCGGGACTCGATGTGTACGAGAAGGAGCCCAACCTCACCCCGGGCCTTTCACGACTCGAGAATGTGGTCTTGCTTCCCCATATCGGCAGCGCCACCGAGGACACCCGGGGGCAGATGGCGGTCCTCGCCGCAAAGAATGCGATCGCGATGCTCAGGGGGAAAAGGCCAAAGAATATCGTCAACCCGGAGGTGTTCGGTTCTGCCGCGTACCTTCGAAGGATCGGGGAATAATCAGGGATTCGTCCGTTGTCCGTTCAGAACCTGAAGAAAATATTCCGGCGGCCCGATTTGTCCGCCCTTCGAAGCAACCTGGAGGCCTTCAAATGCCGAATTGTCGGAGAAGGCGCGGCACAGAGGGGCCGCAGGGGTGATCGGCATGAGCAGCTCCAGGGAATGGATATCCATTTGCCTGAGAACATAGCTGCAGGTGTCTCCTCCGGCAACGCACACCCGTTTCAGTCCCGCCGTTTCCACCAATTCCCGCAGTATCAGTCCCTGTTGCCTCCCGAGATGTTTTCCGACTTCATTGGCATCGATGCCCAAGGATTTCATCCGGTCTTTGGTTTTCTTGATGCAGGGGTCATCCGGTCCGAGGGTGGAGAAGAGGATGACGCTTCGCCCTTCGCGGAGCAGCTCCAGCGAGAGTCCTATCACACGCTTCCGTTCATCGGTGCCGGTGTCAGGATCGATCAGCAGATCCGTGTTCAGCCGAATGCCCGCAAAGCCATGCTCCATGGCGCACTTGATCTGCTCGGCCGTCTTGTCCGCCGCGCTGCCGCTGATCACGACGAGCCGGTCCACGGCTCCCGCCGGAGGAATCGGGTCCGGTTTCGGAACAATGCCCGCGGATTGCCAGTAGCGCGCCATCGCATACTCAAATCCCGAAGAACCGATCGCGTAAATCGGCCGCGGCCCGGTTTTCTCGTGAATCAACCGGCCGATCGTGAGAAGGTGCTTCTCTTCCAGGGTGTCGAACAGGATGATGTCGTTTCCTTCTGCGACGTACCGATCGAACCGGCCGACGATCGAATCAAAGGGTCTGTTCAGCTCTAAGACATCGATCAGCTCCACGTTCTTTTGCGTTTGCTTGGCAAAATGCAGCCGCAGATCCCCTTCGTCCATCGGGGTAATCGGATGCTTACTCATCATGGGGTGACGATCGAGACGATAGGTCTTATCCCCTACGGTCGTGAAGTGATTGCCGAAGACCACATAGCGTCCGATAATCGGCACGCCCTGGACAATGACCCCGAACGGCGGTTCGAGCACGCTAAATGCCAGATCGGCGGCATACCCGATACTGCCGATCTTGGCCGAGGAGTCAAAGGTGGCGCATACCTTGTAATGGATGATCGGGACCCCCAGGGCCTTGAGCAGTTGAAACTGCGCGGGCAGCTCCCCGTCCATCTGGGCCGGGGTCATGGTTCGGCTGGTTCCGGCTACGCCCACGGCCCGGACGTTCTGCAGCCGCCTCTTCAGCAATGCGGGGTCAGGCTGGTCGAGAAACAGCACCGTCGGCACGCCGTTCAAGGTCAGGGCCTCCATCGCGTCGGCCGAGCCGGTAAAATCATCGCCGTAATACGCCATCAGCAAGTCATTCATCTTCGATCCTCAAGGCCCTGCTTGACCGTCGCGGCAATGACGCAGAGCATCTGTCCGCTGATCACGCCGTTACCGGCCAGTTCTCTCCCTGTTGCTTCACCGCACCGGCCGCCCCTCGTTTTGCAGGATGACCTTGATGAGCGGGCCGGGATTCTTGGCCAGTTTGGCGAATAGTTCCACGCCCTGTTCCATCATGGGCGCTTTCAGGCTGATCATGGGCTCCACGTTGAGCTTGCCGCTGTTCAACAGGTCCGCGACGTCGCTGAATTCTTGAAACGTGTAGAGGAAGGAGCCCAATACCCGCAGTTCCCGGGTGACGATTTCCTGCATGTTGACGTCGACCATTTTGGCTGAGTTGCCGATCCACACCGCCGTCCCGCCGACTCTCAGGCCGGCCATGGCCTGCTGCACGGTGGGGGTTGCTCCTACCGCTTCAAAGGCGACGTCGACACCTGTTCCGCCCGTCTCACGGATGATAGCGCTGACCTTGTCGCGTGACGGATTCATGATGTGGTCGGCCCCCATTTTTTTGGCGACACCGAGGCGGATGTCACTCAGGTCGGAGACGAATATTTGGGCCGGGTTTCGCATTCTGACGACAGCCATGGCGAGGAGCCCGATTGTCCCCGCGCCGACGATGAAGACATTCCTGCCGGCCAGATCGCCTGAATGGTTTACTCCGCGGTAGGCTACGGCCAGGGGTTCCATCATGGAACCTGCTTCATAAGAAAGCGTATCGGCGAGCTTGAACAGGAGTTTTGCCGGAAGGGACACGTATTCGGCCATCGCGCCATTGCACTCGAGTACTCCCAGAGCCTTCTTCTTCAGGCAGACATGGACATCGCCCTGTCGGCACGGCTCGCAGTCTCCGCAAAAAATGACGGGATAGACCGCCACCCGGTCGCCCACTTCTATGCCGGTCACTCCTTCTCCGACTTCGGCGACATCGCCGGAGAATTCGTGGCCCATAACCATCGGGGGGATTCTCCTGCCGGTAATGCCGAGATACCCATGAACGTCTGAGCCGCAGATTCCGCAGGCCCTGACGCGGATCAATGCTTCTCCGGGCGCGGGCTTTACATCAGCTATTTGATCCAGCCGCAGGTCTTCCGGACCATAGTAGACGAGTGCTTTCATCGCTATACCTGATATGGTGTGAAGTTTTGATAGGCTTCAGTCTGTCTGCCCGATATCCTATCGTCTGTCAAGTCATATCTAAATTTCTTGCCCTCTCGACCAATATGACATATATTCAGAGCTGTATATCAGTCATTTTTGGAGGAAAAGTTATGGATTACCTGGTGGCAAAATCGTCCGTCAGCATTACGGACCTGAAAAAGAATCCTTCGGCTGTCATCAAGGAAGCGGAGGGAGCGCCGGTAGTGATTCTCAATCACAACCGGCCTTCTGCCTACCTTGTGCCGGCGGATGCTTTCGAGGCTATGCTGGAAAAGTTGGATGATCTTGAAATCAAAAAGACCGTCCGCAAACGACAGAGAGAAAAATCCGTCCCGGTTTCCCTCGATGCCTTATAAGCTGGCCTTTAAGGAATCGGCCCTGAAGGAGTGGGGTAAACTGGACCGGCCGATCCGCGAACAGTTCAAGAAGAAACTGGCGAAACGATTGGAGCGTCCGCGAGTAGAGGCGGACAGGGTCAGCGGTCTGGATGATGCCTACAAGATCAAGCTCCGCGCCGTTGGATTGCGGCTGGTCTATGTGGTTGAAGAAGAAAGCCGCACCTTGACGGTCTATGCGGTGGGCAAAAGGGATAAGAAGGCGGCATATCGTAAAGCCCAAGAACGGATCGATTGCCGGTGAGTCTGGTCATCAGTTGTGAGGAGGTCCAGAGCAAAACGACGGAAGGACACGATACTTGTGGTTATCCCAGAAAGGAGTGTGACCATGCGGCTGAAGAATAAAACTGCCCTCGTCACCGGCTCGGCACGGGGGATCGGAGCTGCAATTGCACGTCGTTTTTCTGAAGAAGGCGCAACGGTCTTTATCGCGGATCTTGACGAATCCGAAGGGACAATGACGGCCGGTGAGATTACGAAAGGAGGCGGCACGGCTTTTTTCGTTCTTCTCGACGTAACCTCCGAGGCAAGCTGGGTAAACGCCCTGGCCGCCGTTGTCGAACAGAGCGGATGCCTCGATATCCTGATTAACAATGCGGGCATTAACATACGCGAGCCCATCGAGGAAATGAAGGCGGAATCGCTCGATACCATGCTTGCCGTTAACGTAAAAGGCCCCTTCATGGGCATCAAGCACGCCATCCCGCTGATGCGCAAGAATGGAGGCGGCTGCATCATCAACATGTCTTCAATCTGCGGACTGGTCGGCCACAAGTATACGACGGAGGCCTACACGACCACCAAAGGCGCCCTCACGTTACTGACAAAGTGCGTTGGCGTGCGCTATGCGAAAGACAATATTCGCTGCAATTCCCTGCATCCCAGCACCGTAGACACGCCGCTCGTCAGGGAATTGTTCAAAGACCCCCGGAAAAAGGAAGAGCGTCTCGGGGAAGTTCCGCTCGGCAGGCTCGCCACGGTTCAAGATGTGGCAAATGCCGCGCTCTATCTTGCTTCTGATGAGGCGTCTTTTCTGAACGGGGTATCCCTTCCCGTGGACGGCGGCCTGACCGCATATTGACGCGGGGAGGAGGCACAACCGGAGGCCGGCATGAAAGCCCTCGTTCTCGAAGAATACGGCAAGCTCGTCTACCAAGACGTTGCCGACCCCGTCTTGCGGGACGAAGCCGACATCCTCGTGCGGGTCCGGGCCGCCGCGATCTGCGGCTCCTACGTCCACGGGATGGACGGCTCCACGTGACGGCGCCAGCCTCCGATCATCATGGGCCATGAGGCCGCGGGAGAAATCGCCGCTGTCGGCAAGCTCGTCACACGCTTCCGGACCGGAGACCGCGTAACCTTCGATTCTACCGAGTACTGCGGCGAATGCTTTTTCTGCCGGCGGGGCGATGTCAATCTCTGTGACAGCCGCAGAGTCCTCGGCGTCTCCTGCGACGAATACCGCCGTTCGGGCACCTTCGCCGAATATGTGGTCGTGCCGGAGCGGATCGTCTACGCCCTGCCCGAGGGACTCGCTTTCGTCGAGGCATCGCTCGCGGAACCGGCCGCCGTGGCTGCCCACGCCGCTGCCATCACGCCGATCGGCCCCGGCGATTCCATCGTCGTGGTTGGGTCCGGACTCATCGGGCTCCTGCTCATCCAGATCCTACGCGCAGGTGCGCCCGGCATCCTCATAGCCCTGGACATCGATCCTTCGCGCCGGGATGCGGCCATGCGATTCGGCGCCGACCATGCCTTCGATCCTGCCCTTCCCGACAGCGCCGCCCGTGTCCGTGCGCTTACCTCCGGCCGCGGGGCCGACCATGCCTTCGAAGCGGTCGGAGCCACGGCCCCGATCCGCACGGCCATCGACCTGGTGCGCAAAGGCGGAACGGTCACCCTCATCGGCAACGTGAGCCCGACGGTCGAGCTGCCCCTCCAGTCCGTCGTCACGCGCCAGATCGCGCTCATCGGCTCCTGCGCCATGGCCGGCGAATATCCCCTTGTCCTCGACTTCATGGCGCGAAAGAGAATCGACGCCCGACTACTCCTCAGCGCGGTCGCGCCGCTCTCCGAAGGTGCCGCGTGGTTCGGCCGCCTCTCCCGGCGCGAACCGGGCCTGCTCAAAGTCGTACTGGAGCCCTGACATGGAGAAATTACGCTTCGGCCTGGTCGGCTACGGCAAAGTCGCCGAACTTCACGCCCGCGCCATCGGCGCCTCGGGAATGAGCGCGCTCGTTTCGGTCTATGGCCGCGATCCGCAAAAACGCGAGGCCTTTGCGCAACGCCTCGGCATCCGCGCACGCGGATCGATCGCGGAAATGATCGCCAAAGACGGGGTTGAGGCCGTCCTCGTCGCCACGCCCCACCCGAGCCACAGAAAGATCGCCGTCGAGGCCGCAGAGTCCGGCTGTCACGTCCTCGTCGAAAAGCCCATGGCCCTTTCCGTGGCGGACTGCGACGCCATGATCGCCGCCTCGGCAACCACCGGAAAATCCCTTGGAGTGATCAGCCAGCGGCGCTGGTATCCGAGCGTGCGGCGCGTCCGTCAGGCCATCGATTCGGGTGCGCTGGGGAAACCATCCATAGCCCAACTGACCATGCTCGGGTGGCGCGACGAGGCCTATTACAACGCCGATCCCTGGCGCGGTACGTGGGCAATGGAAGGCGGCGGGGTACTCGTCAACCAGGCGCCCCATCAGCTCGACCTTCTCGCGTGGTTCATGGGCCCGGCCAAGGAGATCGCGGGCATCTGGGACAATGTCAACCATCCCTATATCGAAGTGGAGGATACGGCCGTAGCGGCGATCCGCTTCGCCAACGGGGGGCTGGGCTCGGTGCTCGTTTCGAATTCGCAGAAGCCCGGCATTTACGCCAAAGTGCACATTCACGGATCGAGCGGCGCCTCTGTGGGCGTCCAGACCGACGGCGGAGCGATGTTCATCGCGGGGATGAGCGGCATCCTCGAGACGCCCTACAACGACTTGTGGACCATCCCCGGTCAGGAATCGCTGCTTCCCCTGTGGAAGGCCGAGGACGAGGCCCTCTTCAGCAAGATCGACCCGACCTGGCATTTCTTCGCGCTGCAGATCGCGGAATTCAGCGAATCGGCGCGGCTGGGGCGGCCGCCGGCAGTCACCGGCGAGGACGGACGCGAGGCAGTCAGGATATTCGAAGGGATTTACCGTTCAGACAGACACAGCTAAAAAACAACCTGGAGGAGATTGATGAATTCACCGCACAAAGTCGCCATCGTCACCGGCGCGGGCAGCGGCATCGGCAAGGCGGTCGCGCTCGCATTATTGAAGGAAGGCTACAGCGTCGCCCTGGCCGGGCGCCGCGCCGATTGCCTGGAGGAGGCGGTTCGGGAATCGGGTGCCGGGCCGCGGGCCCTGGCGGTTCCCACCGACATCACCGACCCGGAAGCGGTTCGTTCGCTCTTCGCGAGAACAAAAGAGACGTTCGGGCGGCTGGATCTGCTGTTCAACAACGCCGGCGTCGGGACCCCGCCGATCCCGATCGAGGATCTCGACGTGCGAATGTGGAAGAGCGTGGTGGACACCAACCTGACCGGGGCGTTTCTGTGCGCGCAGCAGGCCATCAGGCTGATGAAGGCCCAGGATCCCCGCGGCGGGCGGATCATCAACAACGGATCGATCTCGGCGTACGCACCCCGTCCCAACTCCGTCCCGTACACCGCGACGAAGCACGCCATCCTGGGGCTGACCAGGTCGCTCTCCCTGGACTGCCGCAAGTACGACATCGCCTGCGGCCAGATCGACATCGGCAATGCCAATACCCCCCTCGCGGCGAGCATGCCCGCGGGCGTCTTGCAGGCCAACGGCACCATCGCGCCCGAGCCCGTGATGGATGTCCAGCACGTGGCTAATGCCGTCCTCTACATGGCCGGCCTGCCCCTGGAAGCCAACGTCCAGTTCCTGACAGTGATGGCGACCAAGATGCCCTTTGTCGGCCGGGGCTGACGGGGTCGCAGCATCTCGGCAACCGAAGGCGCCCCGTTTCCCGGGCGGCTGAGAAAATTTTATTGACATGCCGGATGCTTTTCCCTATCGTCGATTTGTCTCAGGGCGGCCCTATTATCACATATCGGTATCAATTCGTTTGTCCGGAGGGTTCGTATGCATGTCCTGATTATCGGAGCCGCGGGCATGGTCGGCCGCAAGCTCACCGCCGGTCTCGTCAAGGCGGGCCACGTTGGCGGCAAAGAGATTGCCAAACTCACGCTGGCCGACGTGATCAAGCCGGAACCAATGCCCCACAACGGCGTTGTCGAGACCATTGCCACCGATCTGACCGCTCCCGGCGCGGCGCAGGCGCTCATCTCCTCGCGCCCCGATCTCATATTCCATCTGGCGGCCATCGTTTCGGGCGAAGCGGAGGCCGATTTTGAGAAGGGCTACCGGATCAATCTCGACGGGACACGCCTGTTGCTCGAAGCGATCCGGCGGGAGGGCATCAGCCGGCCCTATTTCCCCAAGCTGGTGTTCACGTCGTCGATCGCCGTGTTCGGTGCGCCGTTCCCCGAAGCGATCGGCGACGAGTTCTTCTGTACCCCCTTGACCTGCTACGGCACGCAGAAGGCGATTGCGGAGCTGCTCCTCAATGACTATTCGCGGCGGGAGTTCGTGGACGGTGTCGCCGTCAGGCTGCCCACCATCGTCATCCGGCCGGGCAAGCCGAACCTGGCGGCTTCGGGATTCTTCTCCAGCATCCTGCGCGAGCCGCTCTCCGGCCAGGAAGCGGTGCTGCCGGTCAGCCGCGACGTACGGCACTGGTTTGCCAGCCCGCGCGCCGCGGTCGGTTTTCTCCTGCATGCCGCCAATCTCGACACGCAAGCCTTGGGCTGGCGACGGACGCTCTCGGCTCCAGGCTTATCCGCCACGGTAGGCGAAGAGATCGAAGCACTGCGGCGCGTTGCCGGCGATAGGGCGGTCAAACTCATCCGCGAGGTGCCCGACGAGCGAATCATCACCATCGTCGCCGGCTGGCCGCGTAATTTCGACACGCGCCGCGCCATCTCGCTGGGCTTCAGGGCCGAGACGAGCTTTGACGACATCATCCGTATCCATATCGAGGATGAATTGGGCGGCCGCATCGCCGGCTGACCGATGGCCGATACAAAGTCTCCCGCTTCGTCCTATCCTCACCGTATACAATATGACGGTATCAGCTCCCGATAAGGGCAAGGTCATTGACAGGCCGGGCAACTATACGTACAGAGATCGAGGAGGCGATAAAGGTCCAACTGAATATTTTTTAGGAAGGCACAAGAACTGCCATGACACTGTCGGAAGGGAAGATCAAGGAGATCATCGAGTCGGCGCCCCCCGCGCGCCTCTATGAAAACAAGCGGGTTCTGGTCTTGACGCCGGACGGGACGCGGAGCTGTCCCCTGCCGACGATGGTCCGCATCCTTCGGGAGGTAATCGGCGGGCGGGCGGCACGGCTCGACTTCATGGTGGCCCTGGGGACCCATCCCGTTCTGACGGACCCGCAGATCCTTGATCTCTATGGGATAACGCCCCAAACTCAGGATGAGCTGCCCGGCCGGTCGGCCTTCTTCTGCCACCGCTGGGACCTGCCGGAGACCTTTCAACGGATCGGAGAGCTCACCGAGGGCGAGGTGGCAACGATTTCCGGCGGCCTTCTCCGGGAGCGGGTGCCGATCGATATCAACAAAAAGATCCATGATTATGACCTGATCATTATCCTGGGGCCGGTGTTTCCCCATGAGGTGGTTGGGTTTTCCGGAGGTGCGAAGTACCTCTTTCCCGGCATCTCCGGCGGCGCGTTCCTCCATTTCTTCCACTGGCTGGGGGCGCTGATCACCTGCCGGGAGATCATCGGCAGGAAGGATACCCCGGTCAGGCGGGTGATCGACCGGGCGATGGAGTCAATCGCCACGCCCGTTCACTGCCTGGCGATGGTGGTGGATGGGGAGGCGGGGCTCCGCGGCCTGTTTACCGGCAACGTCCGGGAGGCCTGGTCCGCCGCCGCGGATCTGTCGGCAATACTCCACATCGTCGAGAAGAAGCGGCCTTTCCGGATCGTTCTGGGCCGGGCGCCGGAGATGTACGACGAAATCTGGACCGCCGGCAAGGTCGTCTACAAGTTGGAGCAGGTCGTTGCCCCGGGCGGGTCGCTGATCGTTTTTGCGCCGCATATCCGCGAGATCTCGGCTACCTGGGGAGGGCAGATCGAAAAAATCGGCTACCACGTCCGCGATTATTTTCTCGCGCAGCCCGAGTTGTGTTGCACGGTGCCCCGCGGCGTTCTGGCCCATTCGACCCACGTTTGCGGGACGGGCTGTTATGAAAACGGCGTCGAGACGCCCGACGTCAATGTGGTTTTGGCCACGGCCATTCCCGAAGAGACATGCCGGCGGATCGGCCTGGGCTACCTGGACCCGGCGTCGATCCGGCTTGCTGATTACATGGACAAAGAGGAGGAAGGGATCCTGTTCGTCGATCATGCCGGGGAGACCCTTTACCGCCGGGCGGGCTGAGGATGATTTCGGAGAAGGGAAAAATCAAATGGACAAAGCGGATATTGGCCTGATCGGCCTGGCGGTCATGGGGCAAAACCTGGTGTTGAACATGAACGACCATGGATTCACGGTAGCGGTCTTCAACCGTACAGCCTCCCGGGTGGATGAGTTCCTCGGCAAGGGCGCGAAGGGCACCCGGATCCAGGGCGCTCATTCCCTTCCGGAACTGGTCGGGTTGCTGAAGCGGCCGCGGCGCGTGATGCTGCTGGTTCAGGCAGGGCCTGCGGTTGACGATTTCATCGAGCAACTGATTCCGCTTCTCGATGCCGGCGATATGATCATCGACGGCGGCAATTCGAATTACAATGATACGATCCGCCGCACCGCCTATGTCGAATCGAAGGGACTCCTCTACATCGGCTCCGGTGTCTCGGGCGGCGAGGAGGGGGCGCGCCTCGGCCCCTCCATCATGCCCGGCGGATCGCCTGCCGCGTGGCGGCACGTCAAACCGATCTTCCAGGCGATCGCTGCCAAGGTTGATGACGCGCCGTGCTGTGAGTGGGTCGGCGAAGGCGGCGCGGGGCATTACGTCAAAATGGTGCACAACGGCATCGAGTACGGCGACATGCAGTTGATCTGCGAGGCGTACCAGTTGATGCGCGACGGTCTGGGAATGAAGGCGCCCCGGATGCACCGGGTCTTCGCCGATTGGAACCGGGGCAGGCTCGATTCGTACCTGATCGAGATCACGCGCGACATTCTTGCCTACCAAGACGCGGACGGCAAGCCGCTGGTGGACAAGATCCTGGATACCGCCGAACAGAAGGGCACGGGCAAGTGGACCGGCATTTCCGCGCTCAACATGGGCATTCCGCTGACGATGATCGTCGAGGCGGTACTTGCACGCGCGCTCTCGGCGCTGAAGGACGAGCGCGCGGCTGCATCCGGGGTGCTTTCGGGACCCAAAGTCCGGATCGCCCGCGACCGGAATAAGTTCATCAACGATCTGGAAGAAGCGGTCTACGCGTCCAAATTGATTTCCTACACCCAGGGGTATATGCTGATGCGCGCCGCCGCGAAGGAGTATGGGTGGAATCTCAACTATGGCGGCATTGCGCTCATGTGGCGGGGCGGCTGCATCATCCGGTCGGCTTTCCTCGGCAGGATCAAGGAGGCGTTCGACCGGAATCCGAACCTCACCAATCTGCTGCTCGACCCATACTTTAAGGCACAGATCGAATCGGCGCAGGCCGCGTGGCGGCGCGTTGTCGCGAAAGCCGTTCAGAAAGGCATCCCGGTGCCGGCGATGTCGAGCGCGCTGGCCTTTTTCGACGGCTACCGCCGCGAATCGCTACCCGCGAATCTGCTCCAGGCACAGCGCGACTATTTCGGCGCGCACACGTACCAGCGCGTGGACAAACCGCGCGGCGAGTATTTCCACACGGATTGGACCGGCCACGGAGGCAACGTAACCTCCACGGTGTGGAAGAAGGGGTAATCGCCGACAAAAGGAGAACACAATGACGTACGGTCTGAATATCCGTCAGGATGGCGCGCTGGACCTGGTGTCCGTCGGCGCACTTGTCCACCGCCTGGATCCGGGGATCATTCCCTTCCGCAAGGCCACTGAATGCCAGATCCACGTGAGCGGCGGCGAGTTCAACTGCGCCGCCAATCTGTCCGACTGCTTCGGCATGAAGACCGGCATCGCGACCGCGATGGTCGACTATCCCATCGGCGATCTGATTGCCGAGCGCGTGAAGGCGATGGGCGTCACCCCTTTTTACAAAAAATTCAAACACAACGGCGTAAACGGTCCGAATATGGCGGCGGTCTACAGCGATCGCGGGCACGGTGTCCGCGCGCCGGTTGTGTTTTACAACCGCGCGAACGAAGCCGCGGCGCAACTCAAACCCGGCGACTTTGACTGGAAAACGATTTTTGCCGGCGGCGTGCGCTGGTTCCACAGCGGCGGCATCTTTGCGGCATTATCGGAAACAACCGGCGAAGTGATCATCGAAGGGATGAAAGCGGCGAAGGCGGCGGGCGCGGTGATCTCCTTTGACCTGAACTATCGCGCCAAGCTTTGGAATATCTGGGGCGGCGAGGAGCGGGCGCTCTCCGTCATCGGCCGCATCGTCGAGAATGTGGATGTCCTCGTCGGGAACGAGGAAGATCTGCAAATGGGACTCGGCATCCCGGGTCCCGAAATCGCCGCCAGATCCAAACTCGACCCGAGCACGTTCTTCGGGATGATCGATCGGGTGGTGAAGAAATTCCCGCAGGTCAAGGTTGTCGCGACGACACTTCGGGAGGTGCACTCGACCAACCGGCATTCCTGGGGCGCGGTGGCGTGGATCGACGGCAAGACTTACGTTTCACCCACCTGTGAACTCGACGTTTACGATCGCGTCGGCGGCGGCGATGGGTACGCGTCCGGCTTTTTCTACGGCCTCCTCACGGGCGCAGAGCCGCAGGAGGCCGTCAATCTGGGTTGGGCGCACGGCGCGCTGCTGACAACCTTCCCGGGCGATACCACCATGGCGACCGTGGATCAGGTGCGCGCCTTTGCACAAGGCGGCTCGGCCCGTATCCAGCGGTGATTTTTAAAAGGAGGGGCATCATGGGAGATATCGTCCACACATCGAAGATAAAGATCGTCCGGGAGAAGGGGCCGACCCGGCGGGCCATGATCGAAGGGTTCAACGAGCCCATCTATTACGGCGTCCACGGCGGCATCAAAAAATTCTACAAAGTCGAACCGGAGGAGGAACACGCGGCCACGCTCGATCACATCGTGGCCGCCACCGCGGGCTGAATGATGGGGACACTGGCCACGCTGCTGGCCGGCAAGAAAATCCCGACCCCGGAGGACCGCTACTGGGCGGATGTCGCGGGGGAGATCGAGAACGTCAACGGCGTCCTGAAGATCACCCGGATAGGCGTGACGTTCCATCTGAAGATCCCGCCCGACAAGACCGCGGAGGCCCGAGAGGCCTTTTCCACCTACATCACGCGCTGCCCCGCCGCACAAAGCGTGATCGGCTGCATCCGGATCGAAGACGAGCTGGTGATCGAAGAGATACCATAAATGCCGGAGGCTCCTGTACTTCGTTGCTTGCATTTCCAATCCTTAAATTGCAGGTAGCTTTAAAAGAGGAGGATAGCATGTTATCCAATGCGAAACTGTACGAGATTAAGGACATATTGGAAAAACATCGCGGCAAGAACAATCAAATAAGCGCTGGCGATATTGGAACCCAAAGAGGAATCAATGAAGATGCGACACACGTTCAAGTGCGAAGCTTAATCCGTCAAACAATCGAGGAGCTTCAGTTGCCCGTAGCTGCCGGAAACCGCGGCTATTATCTAATCAACAACAGGGAGGAGCTCGGTGAGTATCTTCATGGTATTGATGGCAGAATAGAAGAAATGAAGACAAGGAGGCAACTCGTCCGGGACGCCTTTGAAAGTTATTATTGAAGGCTGTATGAACGCCCAATCAGCCAGAAAATGGCTTTTGATGACCGAGATGGATATAAGTGGATAGCTATGCATGAAGGAACACACCATACAATCGTTATCACCGATTCGCGGGACATGATGGAAGTGCCGGCAGAATCAGTCCATTTGGTCATCACCTCGCCACCCTATTGGCAACTCAAGGATTACGGCGGTGCGGAACAGATCGGTTATAACGATACATACGAAGATTACATCAACAATCTGAACCTCGTCTGGTCCGAATGCTATCGCGTCCTTCATGACGGCTGCCGCCTCTGTGTGAACATCGGTGATCAGTTCGCCAGGGCAATCTATTACGGACGTTACAAGGTCATTCCCATCCGCACGGAAATAATCAAATTCTGCGAGACCATTGGATTCGATTACATGGGGGCGATCATCTGGCAAAAGGTGACCACCTGCAATACGACGGGAGGAGCCAGTGTAATGGGTTCATTCCCCTATCCCCGCAACGGCATCGTCAAGATCGACTATGAGTTTATTTTATTATTCAAGAAGGGCGGATTATCTCCCAAAGTCAGTCCGGATGTGAAAGAGAAATCCAAGTTGACCATAGATGAGTGGAATGAATATTTTGCGGGCCACTGGAATTTCCCCGGAGAGAAACAGGATAAACACCTGGCCATGTTTCCCGAGGAGCTGCCAAAGAGATTGATCAAGATGTTCAGCTTCATCGGAGAAACGGTCCTCGATCCCTTTCTGGGCAGCGGCACGACTTCCCATGCCGCGCATAGGTTGCAGAGAAACTCCATCGCCTATGAGATTAACGGTGGTTTCGAGCCCACCATTCGGGAGAAATTGCATATCGGAGAGAACAACCTGTTTCAAGATGCGACCTTCGATATCATCAAGCCCAATAGAACGGCCTCTCCGTTTGCGGAACGCATCTCTGCTTTGCCGTATATCTTCCGCGATAAGGTCAAATTTGACCGTAAAATAAATCCCAAGAGCCTTCAGTTCGGTTCACGGATCGAAGCCGGCCCCACGACCAAACCGAACGGCGACAGCTTCCATGTGAAAAAAGTAATTTCTCCCAACGTTATGGAATTTACGTGGGGCGTAAAAGCGAGACTGATCGGGGTCCGGGCGGTCCCCTCAAGGGAGGCGGAAGCCATTCAATTTCTTGAAAATCGGCTCAAGGGTGAATCCGTGTTTTTTAAGTTCGACGAACAAAAATTCGACGCCGAAAACAACCTGTTGGTCTACCTTTTCCTCAAAAACAAAACCTTCGTAAATTTTCATTTGCTCAGGTCCGGCCTCTTCACAACCGATGAAGCCTTTGCATTCCGATACCTCCAGAAATTTAAGACATCGGAAAGCGGAGGCCCCGTGCGGCAAAGACTGAAAGATCTGGATTATCAAGATACATGTCCCATAGGATGGGAACATAACGGTGAAATGACTAAACCAGTCGGGATGAAGGACTGACATGCAGGAAATTCTGGTATTGATCGTGGTCGTCCTGGCGCTCTTCGCCCTCCCCCGGATAATGGGCAAACGGCCCGAACCCGTACCCGTCAGGGCGGTGCGCCGGCCCCCGCTGACCGGGCGGATGCGCCTTGCCATCCTGCTCACGCTCTGCTGGATCCTGGGCTCCGTGGCCATCCTGGAACCATGGCAGGGTGACGTTCTTCCTTTTCTCTACACTGGACTTGTGCCGGTGGCGACCCTGTGTGGTGCCGCCTGGGTGTGGTTCGGCTACCGGAAATACCGGCGCTGATACCTTCCTTTGTTCATCCCCCGTCGGGATCACGCAATCCCTTCGTCGCCGGGCGGGGATTGGTACCGTCGAAGAGGGTTCCCGCTTCGTACCGCCGCCAGGGCGCGATCAGGGACAACGCCAGCAGGACGCTCCGCTGAGGGAGGCTCTCACGGACGAGATACTCCCGGTCGCTGTGGTCATGCCCCCCGATCGCACCGAGCCCATCCACCACGGGTGTTCCCGCCGCCGCTATTGTGCTCGCATCCGAGGCCCCGGCGCGGAATTGCTCCACCACGGGGATGTCCAGCCTGAGGGCCTCTTGGGCGATGACGGTAAAGAGGGCCTCGTTTGTCTCCGTTGCCTCCATGACCGGCACCTCGGTGAACGTTTCGATCCGGAGTTCCATAAGGGGGCCTGCCGGTTGAGCGTTTCCGGAACCTCGTCCGTTCATATCTTCTCAGGGAAGCAGGAGGGCGATCAGGGTGAGGATAATCCAGCGGAAGAACTGGATGACCGGATCCAGCACCCCCAGGTAGAGAAGCCCGATGATGATGAATAGTCCGTAGGGTTCGAGGCGGGATAAGGCGTATTGGAGCCTTTCCGACAGGAACCCCATGAGGATCTTCGATCCATCCAGGGGCGGAATGGGGATCAGATTGAACGAGGCGAGCATGATGTTGATCTGCGCCAGATAATACAGCAGTTGCCCGATCGGCCCCGATGGTGATGGAGACAAGAGGCGAAGCAGCAGGACGGACAGAAAGGCAAAGATCAGGTTGGCGACGATCCCGGCGGCAGAGACCAGGATCAATCCCCGGCGGGAGTGGCCGAGACGGGTGAAATCCACCGGCACGGGCTTGGCCCAGCCGAAACCGAAGATGAAGAGCATCGCGGTCCCGATCGGGTCGAGATGCTTCAGGGGGTTGAGGGTCAGCCGGCCCAGGTTCTTGGCTGTGGGGTCTCCCATGCGATAGGCCACCCAGCCGTGGGCCAGTTCATGGATGATGATGGAATACAGAAGCGGTACCGCCAGCAGGAGAAACGTCAGCGGATCTGTTAACAAAAGATTGAGAAGGCCCATCTTTTCACCCTCGGAATAGAAACGCTTAACGCGATCGATGCGACACCGTTCCGAGATAGATACCACAAAACGGTGGGATGAAACATCATTATTTTCGGCAGCACTCAAGGACAACTTGCCCTTCAGAATTCCATTGACTCCCTCCTCCTTTTTCGGTCATATTGACACAGCAGAGGCTGCGGAAAACGCAATTTCCGGATGCCGACATCTCCGGGAGCGGATTTTCCGGACGGACAATGAGGCGGATTTTTTCAGAGATAGCAATCGTGGAGGGGGAAAGCAACGATGGAAGTCATCCTCGCCGGCCACAATATCGACTATGAGATCATCAGGGAGATCGCCGCGGCGCACCCCTAGCGGCATGACCTGACCCCGGAAACTGTCGCGGCCGCCTACGCCCGGATCAGCCGGAATCCCCGGCCGGTCAACGAGCTCAGGATGCTCGCCCGCGGCGAGGTGGAGAAGGCGCGCGCCTCCAACCGGAACATCGTCTTCGAGATGGGCCACAGTTCCATTGCCGAGCACGCCGTCTTCAACCTGGATTTCCTCGCGGTTTCCCGCCTCCTCGTCGAGGAGATCGAGCGATTCCGGCTCGCTTCCTACACCGAGAAATCCCAGCGGTACGTCCTGCTCACCGACGATTTCGTCATTCCCGACGAGGTCCGTCGGGCCGGTCTGGAGGAGGCCTTCGTCGAAACCGTCCGGCTGCAGAATCGCTGCTATCATGGGCTGTACGAGAAGCTCCGCCCCTTCATCTTCGAGAAGAACCCCGAACTCGCCGCCGATCCGGCCAACCGCTCCCTCCTCGAAGGGTGGGCCAAGGAGGATGCCCGCTACGTCATCGCGCTCGCCACGGAAACCCAGCTCGGGATGACCGTGAACGCCCGGAACGTAGAGCTGATGATCCGCCGCCTCGCCGCCTCGCCCCTGGCCGAGGCCGAGGAGTGCAGCCGGCAGCTCACCGCGGCCACGCAGGGGGTCGCCCCGTCGCTTGTCCGCTACACGGAACCGACGGCCTACGACCGCGAGACCGGAGAGGCGCTCCGGACGCAGGCCGCGGAGATTATCGAAAAAACGACGCCTCCGCCCCCCCCTGGGACGCCGGTTGTGGCCGTCCGCCTGCTCGACGCGACGCCGGAGGCCGACGAAAAGGTCGTCGCCGCACTCCTCCACAGGGCTTCGCACCTCCCGCTCGCCGGCTGCCGGGAGATCGCCGCACGCATGGATCACCGGGAGCAGGAGGCACTCATCAAGACCGCGCTCAGGCACATGAGGGCCTACGATGCCGCTCCGCGGGAGTTCGAGCACGCCGGATTCACCTTCGAGCTCGCGATCAGCGCAACCTGCTTCGCCCAGATGAAACGGCACCGGATGGCCACGATCACCGCCCAGGAATACGACCCGGGACTCGGCGTCACGGTACCTCCGGCCGTTGCCGCCATCGGCATGGAAAAGACGTTCCGGGAGATCTGCGCCCGGACCGAGGAGACATGGGAGAAGATCCGCCGGGCCGCACCCGCTGCGGCCGCCTATATCCTGACGACCGCCCACCGGCGGCGCGTCGCGGTGACGCTCAGCGCCCGCGAGCTCTACCACCTCGGCCGCGTCCGGGCGGACCGCCACGCCCAGTGGGACATCCGGGAAACGGCCAGCCAGATGGTCGCCGCGGGAAGGGAGGTCATGCCACTCACCCTGATGCTGGCCGCGGGAAAAGACGGCTTCGACGCTCTCCGCGCCGAGCTATTCGCCGACGAACGCTGAAGGGCATCGACACGTGCCGCATCGCTGAAGAAAAAATTATAGGAACGCGCCATGGATACCCGATCCCGCAAGGATTCTGAAGACAAAAGCTACCCGTCGGTGACCGGGGTCGGCCGCGATGAGCATGTCGGCATGGTCCGGGAGATCTTCGCCTCGGTCCCCGGGCATTACGACTTCCTCAACCATCTCCTCAGCCTCCGCCGCGATATCGCCTGGCGTCGTTTCGCCGTACGGAAGATGCGGTTCTTCGATACATTCCGTCTTCTGGACGTGGCAACCGGCACTGCCGATCTGGCGATCGAAGCGGCCCGCAGCCACCCGGACATCCGCGTGGTAGGGGCCGACTTCGTCCGGGAGATGCTCGCGCCGGGCCGGCAAAAGATCGCCGGCCGGGGCCTCGCCGACCGCATCCGCCTCCTCCAGGCCGACGCCATGGCCCTCCCCTTCCCCGACGGGAGCTTCGACGCCGTCGGGATCGCCTTCGGTATCCGGAACATGCCGGACCGTCTCGGGGCCTTGCGGGAGATGAGGCGGGTCCTCGTCCCCGGCGGGAGGATCTTCGTTCTGGAGATGAATGCGCCGCGGAACCGTCTGTGGCGTGGCTTTTTCGTCCCTTACCTGAACCGCATTCTTCCCGTCATTGCGCGTCGCTTTTCGCGAAACCCGGCCGCCTACCTCTACCTGGTCGATTCCATCACCCATTTCCCCGCACCGCCGGCGTTTCTTGCCCTGATGGAGGAGGCCGGTTTCCGGGACCTGAAACGGTATTCCCTGACCTTCGGCATCACCTGCCTCTACATCGGCAGGAACGATGAGCACGATGTGCAAGCCAGTTCTTGACCGAGGCAAACAGGCGTGTCAAAAAAAAATTCGTCTCCGAGGCGGCATTTATGGCTCTGCAGCAATTGGCTGGGGCCCTGCCAATTGCTGCGGCATCGTGAAATACCCGCCCGAGTTTAGCGACCTCTGACAGGGCGAGGATAACAAAATCTTAATCAGACTGTAATATTACTGCAACAATTGAGGTATAGATTCCCGCTGCATTCGAGGAACAAACATCAAACGATTGTTAAATTCAGCAGAAGGAGGAAATATGAAAAGGATTTTCAAAGTTGCAGTGGTATTGGCATGTATGTTATCATTCAGCCAAGTGGAGGCGGCGGATAAGCTGAACGGTGCGGGAGCCAGCTTCCCTTATCCCGTATACTCGGCTTGGGCCATTGATTACAACAAGGCGACCGGTGTACAGCTCAACTACCAGTCCATCGGCTCCGGCGGTGGAATCCGGCAGATTACCGAGAGGACGGTGGATTTCGGCGCGTCCGATGCTCCTTTGACGCCCGAGGAGCTTGCCAAGGCGAAGCTCCTGCAATTCCCCGCCGTCATGGGTGGAGTGGTGACTGTGGTCAACATCGCCGGGGTGAAACCGGGCGAAATGAGACTTGATTCCGAAGCCATGGCGAAAATATTCCTCGGCGAAATAAAGTACTGGGATGACAGCAGCATCAAGGCGTTGAATCCCAAGGTGAAGCTCTCTCATGATGAGATTACGGTCGTCCATCGGTCGGACGGGTCGGGCACGAACGCCATATTTACTGAATACCTCAGCGGCATTTCGCCTGACTGGAAGGCAAAGGTAGGAGCGGGCACTTCGGTAAAATGGCCCGTCGGTATCGGCGGCAAGGGAAACGAAGGCGTGTCAAACTATGTACAAAGGACGGCAAACTCGATCGGCTACGTGGAATTTGCCTATGCGGAGCAGAACAAGCTCACCTATACGCTTCTGAAAAACTCGGCCGGTACTTTTCTCAAACCGAGTTTCGACGCTTTTGAGGATGCCGCGGCCACCGGCACGTTCGACCCAAAGAAACATTTTTATCTCTGGCTCGTGAACGCACCAGGGAAGAATGCATGGCCCATAGCGGGAGCCACCTTCATCCTCCTTGCTCAGGAGAAGACGGACGCCAACCGGAAGGTTGTCAAATTCTTCGATTGGGCATTCAGGAACGGAGACCGCAAGGCAAAGGAGCTGATATACGTGCCGTTGCCGACATCCTTGAAGGATAAGATCAGGGCCTACTGGAAGGCGAATGGCGCGCAATAGGCAGTGCTAAACTATCCGGGGCGGGTAAGATACTTGCCCGCCCTTTTTCTTTTTTCGAGCGATGCAGAGGAATACCGCGAATGGCCTTCACAGTTAAAAAAAATTCGGGCGATATCGTCTTCTCATCAATTACCGCCGTCGCTTCCTGCTCGGTCATCGTCTTCATCATCGGCATTTTATTCGTCCTCATCAAGGAATCCTCCCTTGCGATAGAGAAATTCGGCGTCATACAATTTCTCACTTCCACCGACTGGGATCCGGTCAAAGAATCCTTCGGAGCCTTGACCAGCATTTACGGAACCGTCGTCACCACGGCCCTGTCGCTTGTCATGGCAATCCCCGTGGCCTTGGGCGTTGCCGTCTTCATCACCGAAGTATCGCCGAATTTCCTGAAAGGTCCCATCGGAATCGCCATAGAGCTCCTGGCGGCTATTCCAAGCATCATCTACGGCATGTGGGGACTTTTCACCCTTTCTCCGATCATGGGCACCTATGTCGAGCCGTTTCTCAAGAACGCCACAGCCGGCATTCCCTTTGTAAGCGTTCTCTTTCAAGGAACGCCCATGGGCATTGATATCTTGACGGCGAGCGTTATTCTGAGCATCATGATCATCCCCTTCACGGCGAGCATTGCGCGGGATGCATTCAATCTGACGACGGACGTCGTCAAGGAATCCGCATACGCCCTGGGAGCGACCAAGTGGGAGGTCGTGAAAAACATCGTCGTCCCCTATTCAAAGCTCGGGGTCTTCGGGGGAATCCTCTTCTCCTTGGGGCGCGCCCTCGGCGAGACCATGGCGGTCGCGTTTGTCCTGGGGAACAACCACCGGATATTCACCTCGCTCTTCGACAGCGCCGCGACGATCACCGTAACCCTCGCCAATGAGTTCACCGAGGCGGATAAAGATATGTACCTCTCCTCGCTCTTCTACCTCGCCCTCGTTCTGTTCGTGATGAGTTTCGTATTCCTTGCCATAGCAAAGCTCTTTCTCCTGCGGGCGGAGCGAAGGTATGCACGATGACGCATGAGCAGATTCGCAAAACGGAAGGGTTTATCGCCCTGTCGCTGAGCACGTTTTCCGCCTTCCTGGGGCTGTTCTGGCTGGTATTTATCCTCGGAGATGTGCTCGTGCACGGAATACAGGCGCTCAACCTGAACCTATTCATGAATGACCCTGCACCGGCAGGCGTTGATGGTGGGGGATTGAGGAATGCCTTCGTCGGCCAGTTGATGATAACGCTCTGCGCGTCTCTGATCGGCGTACCGATCGGCGTGCTCGGGGGGACGTTCCTGGCCGAGTATGCGCGGGGGAAAAAGATCGCCCGGGTGATAAGCATACTCTCCGATATCGTGGTCAGCGTGCCTTCCATCGTCATCGGAACCTTCGTCTACGCGATCCTCGTGAAACCGATAGGACATTTTAACGGATGGGCCGGGGCCGTCGCCCTTGCCATTATCATGATTCCCGTCGTACTCAGAACAACGGAAGATATGCTGTCTTTGGTACCGTGGGAACTGCGGGAAGCCGCTTTCGCCCTTGGCGCCCCCTATTACAAGGTGATCATCCAAGTGGTTTACCGGGGAGCCGCAACCGGCATCCTTACCGGCATCCTCCTTTCCATCGCCCGGGTAGCCGGGGAGACGGCGCCGCTGTTGTTCACCTCGTTCAACAACTCCTTTTTCTCTCTGGATATGAACCATCCCATGTCTTCCCTGACCGCAACGATCTTTCAGTACGCTATGGGTCCGTATAAGACCTGGCATGCCCAAGCCTGGGCGGCATCCTTTGTCATCACGGTTTTCATCCTCATCCTCACCATACTGGGACGGCTGATCATCAAGTGGAGGTACAAATAGTGCCCGAGACAATTGAGATAACGGTTAACAACCTAAACTTTTACTACCCCGGAAATGTGCTTGCCCTCAAGAACATCAATCTGCCGGTGTATAAGAATGCAGTCACTGCCCTGATAGGCCCCTCCGGGTGCGGCAAGACGACCCTGCTTCGTTGTTTCAACCGGATGCACGACCTCTATCCCAACAACCGGTATGAAGGGGAAATACTGGTGCAGGGCCAGAACATCCTCGAGAACCCGACGGATCTTATCAACCTCAGAAGCCGCATAGGGATGGTCTTTCAAAAACCGACCCCTTTCCCCATGAGCGTATTTGACAATATCGCCTATGGGCTTAAACTGAAGGGGATCAAGAAAACCACCGATCACGCCGATTTGGTTGAGAAGGCTCTCCTGCAAGCGCATTTATGGGCCGAGGTGAAGGATAAACTCAAGACGAGCGCCTACGCGCTCTCCGGCGGACAACAGCAGAGACTTGTCATTGCCAGGGCCTTGGCCGTCAATCCGGAAATACTGCTCTTTGACGAGCCGACTTCCGCTCTTGATCCATTATCCACCGCAAAAATAGAAGAACTTATGGAAATTCTGAAAAAGGACATCACGATTATCATCGTTACGCATAATATGCAGCAGGCGGCGCGGATTTCCGACTGGACCGGTTTCTTAATGCTCGGGGAGTTGATCGAGTTTGACAAAACGGACAAGATATTCACCACGCCATCCCAGAAACTCACCGAAGACTACGTAACCGGAAGGTTTGGTTGACGAAGGGGAGGCAGTATGGAAGACAAAAGACATATCAACATCCAGTACGATAAGGAGTTGCGGGAAGTAAAAGACAGCCTCATCTACGTGGGTGCACTGACGGAGAAGGCCATCGAACAGGGGATCAATGCCCTCCTAAACCGCGACACGGAGTTGGCCCGGCAGGTCATAGCCAACGACAATCTGATCGACAGGCTCGATACGGAAATAGAGGAAAAATGCATCCGCCTTCTGGCCTTACGGCAACCGGCGGCCAAGGACCTCAGATTCATCACCACGGCGATCAAGATCAACGGACATCTCGAGCGGATCGGCGATATGGCCGCCAACATCGCGGAAAAGGCCATTATTTTGAACCAGGAACCCCTCTTGAAGCCCTATATCGATCTACCGAGGATGGCGGAAGTGGCACAGGGTATGATTAAGGAAAGCCTGGATGCCTTCGTCAACGAAGATGTGGCGCTGGCCCACAAGGTCAGAAAAGATGACGAGATTATCGATAATCTCAACGAGCAGATATTCCGGGAGCTGCTTACCTTCATGATGCAGGATCCGCATACGATCCACCGGTCTCTGATCATTTCCCAGATATCCAAACTTCTGGAGAGGGTGTCTGACCATGCGGAGGGCATAGCGGACATGGTCATTTACATGGTCACGGGACAGAGCGTCCGGCACAAGCCGACATCTGCGAACGGATGAAGATTCGCCTTTTCCATAAATTCTTCTTCGCCTTTCTCGCGGTCGGCATCGCGGTCGTCGCGGTCGCCGGCGTCTTGATCGAACGGGAACTCAGGACGGATCTTACGACCCGGATCGATGACGAAATAGCGGCCGAGGCGCGGATCATCGCTCTGATGCCGGCGGGCGATATCGCAAGGCATGTGGGGGAACTGGTGGAGCGAGCACACGCCCGCCTGACGTTGATCGACGCTGCGGGCCGGGTCACGGTGGATTCGGATCGTGACAACCGGGAGATGGACAATCATCTCGACCGCCCGGAAATCCAGGAAGCCCGCCTGAAGGGCGTGGGACAGGCCATTCGCTACAGCCTCACCTTGAAGAAGGATATGATCTACGTGGCCGTCCCCCTCCGTGGGGGGGGCCGGGCGCCCCGCCAAAAACCAAAAAAACGGAACCCCCCACCACAAAAAAAGAGCACCAACCCGGGCGGCGAAAAACAAATTAGAAAAA
>VFSW01001335.1_pt1 | contig 37564 bp, 39 predicted proteins | sample 5358111 | NCBI WGS metagenome assembly VFSW01 (sample SAMN11554181, study PRJNA540505) | mine drainage metagenome | isolation source: sediment from site ElyBrook_90M | place: USA: Ely Copper Mine, Vershire, VT | collected 2017 | reverse complement strand
AGCCACAATCTAGTGCTCTGCCAAATTGAGCTACAGCCGCCACAGCACGCGAAGGAAGAGCATCAAAGCCCGCTCACATTGTGCCACATCGACCGCTCCGGCGTCAAGATCGAGCGCCGCCCGCCCGGCATTCTCACGCGCTGGCGTTGGTGGCGCCGCGACTGCCCTCCGCCAGCAGCCGGGCGATGTCCTCTTGATTGGCCCATGCGCCCTCGGCCAGCATCGCCTCTCTCTCGTGAATCTCTTCGGCGGCCAGCTGATCATGATAATGGTTGCGCTGGTGCTCAAAAAAGATGCGCATGATGGCGCGATACCAGGCGACACGCCCTTGCGCGTCAAGACCCTTGTACGATCTCGATGCCGCACACCTTGGCGAAATTCGCCGCGCCGGTGGTGAAGGAGATCGTGATCGTGCCTGTCTGGTCCGCCTGGGCGTTAAAAGTTTTGACGATGGCAATGTCGGGGCCGCCGGCGGCTTGCACGATATCAAAATTTGTCAGCACCTGCAACCCGTTGATGGCGACGTTGAACCGGCGTTCGCCCCGATGCTTGAAAAATATCTCGGCGAAGTGCAGCCGCACGGTATACGTCGCGCCCGGCGCCAGATTCGGGATGGCATACGTGAAGACGCCCCATCGCTCGCTTTGATACACTGTCTGGGGAGCAGGATTGCTCACCTGGCTGGTGTCGATGGCGTCGCCGGTGGAATTCGTCGAGCCGCCCGTGACATCCGTATCGGCGACATAGGCGCCCGCGGCGGCGCCGCCCGCGTTGATGGCGATAACGTCCTGCCCCGTGGAGAGTGTCGGCGTGACTGTCGGGCCTGGGCTGGGCGCGGAGGTCGCTGTGGCCCTGGGGGTGGCCGTCACCACCGACGCGATGCCGGATTGCTGACCGCCATTGAGCGCGCCAGAAATGAGTAGGAACGTCACCACAAAGACTCCGACGAGGCCTAGCCCGATCAAGACGAATCCCACGACGGCACCGGTCGAGAGAGTGTCAGACGCGGCGACCTGGCGGCGCCAGTTGCCGGGGCCGGCACTTGTGGGCCAGAGAGGCGCGTCGTGTGGAGGCAATCTCATGGCGCCGCTCGTGGTGGTCAAAGGTGTCGTCGACTGAGCGGTGTCGTCGTCGTCAAAGACGCTGCGAGGAAAAAGCTCCGGTGGTGGCGACGGCATGCGCGGGGTGGTCGCCTGAGCGCCGCCAGTGGCGTCCGCCGGCGCGTGCGCGAGGTTGCCTCGCCGCCATAGCCACATTCCCGCGATGCCTGCGGTCATAGCCAGCACGATGAGCACGATCACCCATAGCTTGTTGCTTGATCCGCCGCCCGATGGGCTGATGGCTGGCGTGGTGGTGGGCGTCGGCGTCACCAGCGTAACGGATTGCGTCGTCGAGCTAGCCGCCTCATTCGAGCGCGGGCCAACACCGTTCTTGTTGGCCGCCGCCACCTGATAGTAATAGACGGTAGCCGCCACCACGAGCGTATTGTGAAACGTCGTCGAGACATCGCCGCTGAAATAGGGTGTGGCGCTCTCGCCGTGGCTGGTGGTTCCGCGATAGACGACATAGCTCGTCGCGCCGGGGACGGCTTGCCACGCGAGCACGATGGCCCCGTGATGATCGGGTGTGGCGCGCAGATTCGCTGGCGCGGCCAGCCCCGTGTCAGCGCGCGCGACGCCCGTCACGAGCGTCGCGGCCAGCGCCATCACCGCAAAAGTAGCCAGCGCTCTCGCCAGGCGCTGGCGGATTCGTGGCTGCCTCATCTGCGCTACCATCTCCCTCACGACGATGTGCTTCGCTGGCATTGTATAGGAATGCCAGCGACAGGGCAAGCCACATGCCAGGCGCCGGGGGTGAGAGATCCCAAATCACGCGGGGGAGTAGACTTTCGCGGTGATGATGAGCGCGCCCGCGACCGTGCGCACATCCACGAGCTGATAGTCCAGTCCCTTGACCAGTTGGCCCTGTGCGACGCCGGCGAACTCGTCATTCATCGCCTGCTCGATCAGTGAGTCAAACGGGCCTAGCCCCAGGCCGTTGATGCTCAGAATGTGGAAGTCGAGCTGGCCGTTCGTGATTTGCGGCGACATGGCGATGGTCAGGCTGGGCGTGATCGCGCCGAGCAGCGGCTGGCCGGTGGCGGTCAGCTCAACGTCGTCGCCCGGCTTCGTCACCGCCGACACTCCGGTGATGGTGAAAGGCAGCTTGTTCTGTACGCGCGAGAGCGCCACCCGCATGCCTGCGGTCATCAGATTGTCTTGCATGGTGATGGTGACATTGCCCGGCGGCATGGTCTTAGCGTCGTGGGCCGCCTTGACGGTGAGGAATGAAACCATGAGAGCGGCGACGACGCCGACAACGACACCGGAGGCTAGACCGCCGATGAAAAAGCCCCATCGCCGCTGGCGGCGCGGCTTGATCGTAGGAATGAGATCAGGTGACATGGATGTTGTTCCTTCCTCGTCGAGGGGGGATCGGGCAACAAGCGCGCGGGGGTTTGGCAGCAGTATAACATTCCCGGCGTGACGCGCACAGTTGCCGCCGTCACAGTGTGAGATCTCGACATCTTCCGCGCGCCGTGTCGTCCGGCTCGGCGCTCCTTGCGCTGGCGCACCGTGCAACGTATCATACAAGGGTGAGGCAACGAGGTTTCACGGCCAGCGAACTCCGAGGGGGAAAATGTCATGCAGCTACAGTTTTTGCGCGGCGACGCCCAGGCCCCGCGCGGCCATGCCATCGTGCTGGTGCGCCCCGCCGGGTCGGCGCTGGCGACATATTGCATCGTGCTTCCCATTCGTTTCTCGATGGGGCGCTATCTGCCGCCGATCATCGCGTCGCAGCTGCCCGCCGAGGGGCTGAGCGAGATGGCCAATAGCCCCAGTGTCATGCCGGTGCCCCCGATGTTCGAGGAAGTGGCTGATGTCGAGGCTTTGCTCGATCTCGCCGAGAAGCGCGACGACGACGTAGTGGAAGTCGATCGCGCCATCAGCGCCTCTGACGCCCGGCGCATCGAGCTGGCCGCCGAGGCCTGCGCCGAATATGCCCAGCTCTACGAGCGCTTTACCGCCAGCCGCCCGCGCGGCGATCGCGTCATCCGCGCCGAGAGCGCCCCGCGCGCCGACCCCGGCGATCTGCCGCCCGCCACCCCGCCGGCGGATGACCTGATGGAGCGGCTGCTCAGCGAGCCAGAAGCCCTGCCCGAGCGTAGCCAGCTCAGCGAGATCGTCCGGCTCGTGGGCACGCTGCGTTACGCGGTCGAGGGCAACGACGAGCGCTTGAGAGACGAGACAACGCGCGCCTTGCGCCAAAAGACGGCTGTGCTTCCCGAAAAATATCGCGCCAACGATCTCATCAACGTCGCGCTCATCGCCGGCCCACGTGGGCAGCAACTCACCCAGCTCTATATCGATCGTGCTTACAAGCTCGCCGACGAAGATTACACCGCCATCCCCGCCATCGAAGAGCAAATTCGCCGGCTCGGCTGAGCGGATCATCGGGCATTCCCGCGCATCAGGGCCGGCGTTTGCATCGCCGTATGAGAAAGGACCACACGCTTTTTTATGACCAATCCTCAATTGTCGGCGCCAGGACCGGAGATCTCAGCCTTTGAGAGCATCAAGCAGCGTGACGATCAGGGACGCGAGTTCTGGCATGCGCGCGACCTGATGACCCTTTTGGGATACAAGCTCTGGCAAAACTTCGAGCGTGTCATTACCGAGGCGATCGCTATTTGCCAACAAGAAGGCGATAATGCGGTCGCGCTTAATTTTATTGCTATCACTAAAAATTCACCGGGCGCGTCGAGCCGAGGGCGAAAAGGCGGCGATTACATCCTGACCCGCCACGCCTGCTATCTCGTCGCCGAGAGCGCCGACGGGCGCAAGTATTCCGCCCCAACACTGATTCAGCTAAAAGGAGCATCGAACCCAACATGGTTGCCGTGCGTGTAGATTTGACCTCTTTATTTGACGCCCTGGCGGCGCGCGATGAAAAGACCGTCATCGCCGAGATCGCGAGCATTTTGGGCGAAGACATCGGCCCCAGTGTGCTTGCGGGCCGGCTGGCGATCCCCGCCGCGCTGGGCGATCGCGGTGGCGACGCGGTGCCCGTGCTGGTCGCCGCCGGTCGCCTGGGCGACTGGATGCGCGTCATCCCGCCGGGACCAGAGCCAGGCGCCGAGCGGCGGCAAAAGCTGCTGCCCGCCGTGCCGCTGGTGTCGGCGGCACTGTTTGCCACCCCGGCCATCACCGCTGGCCTCGACAACGCGAATCCCAAGCTGCCAGAGCCGCTCTTTCCCCGTGACATCCCCAAAGATAAGCAGGAAGGCGCGTGGGGCGCCCTGCGTGAAGCTGTGCTGAGCGGCGATCAGGATCTCGCGGGCCGCGTGCTCATGGGCCTCTATGGCAGTGGCACGGACTATCGCGAGATGGAGGGCAGCCTCTATTACGCGCTGTGCGCCAAATTCGCCGGCGATGGCGCGGCGCTCTTGGCGGTGACGACGGCCACCCAGGCGCTCGACCTGGTGGATTGGGGCGATCGCGTGCCCGCCTTCTTTTATTGGCTGCTGCCGCTCTTGATGCGCGGCGGCCCTGAGCCGGAGGGCGCCAAAGAAGTGAGGGCCTTCCTCGACGCCCCCGATCACTCGCTCGATTTCGTGCGCACGCGCCTGGCGATGAAAAACTCCGAAGCTGCGGGGGCTTCGCTGCGTCAGGTCATCGCGCGCGGCGCGACCAGCGAGATGCTCTCCGCTCTCTTTGGCGCGCTCAAGAGCGGCGCCACGCCCGACCTCGTGGCGGATCAGGCGTGCCTGGCGGCGGCGGAATTCCTCGCCGGCACGCCACTCGATGCCGCCAATCAGCTCGACGCCGCCAACACTGCGCTCCGCGTGGCGAATTCCTCCCGGCTGGCCGTGACGCACGTGCAAGACATTCGCGTGCTGCCGTTGCTTTTCCAGGCGGCGAATCTCGTCAACCGGGCGATCAAGGACGCGACGGCGGCATTGATCCAGCCCAAACCAAGCGCCACCAGCGTGCCGCTCATCGGCGGGCTGATCGAGGTGGGGCAGCTGCGCAACATCGAGCGGCAGCTCGCCATACGCGACGAGGCGGGCGGGCGCTCGACCGTGCGGCGCTATGCCCAGATGGCTTTCCCCGTGCGCAGCCTGGCCGGCACACTGGGCAGCGTCGCGGCTCGCGCGTCGATCGCCGCTGACGCCAACGGGCGTGGCATGCGCGTGGCACAGACCGCCGGTGAAGCGTATCTGGCTCTCACGCCCGCGCAACAGAGCGCCGAGGGGGTCGCCTTCATCGACGCGGCCGCGCACGTGCTCACCGCGCAGCCCGCCGACACGTCGCTGGCGCAGCGCATAGAATCCGCCACCGGCGCGCTCGTCTTACCGGCGTAATCACGCTTGATGCGCGATTCCCGGCGACAATGGTAGACGTGTTGGATCTCTACGCAGAGCCACCTGATCCAAACCGCCCAATTGTCTGTTTGGATGAATAGCTTGTCACATTGCACGCTGAGACGCGCCGTCGCTTCTCGTAGCTCCTGAGCATGCCAAGCGAGCAGGATCTCTGAGCGAAAGTCCTATCGATGAATATAGCCACGCCCGATCGCTTCCCTTGTGCTCAAGTTTTGTGGCAACTCCGCCGATATGAAGAGCATGCTGGAGCAGCGCTGAACCGCACACGCGACAGCTTTACGCCGGCAATCGACCGGCCTATCGCGAAAATCTTTCAACCGCCGGCCAATTCCAGCATAAAGCGAGAACTGATGATCAGAGAATTGATACCGCGCGGCTGGCTGACGCGCCGCCTGGTGGCGGGGCTGCGCCGCGACCTTTGGGCCGCGCTGGCGTCGGGTAGCCGGATTGTCATCATCGTGGGCGACGAGCTGCGGTTGCGCCATGTGACAGGCCTGGCGGCATTCGTCGCGCTGCTCGACGACGCCAGAGTCGCGTTCCCCGGCGCCGCCATCTGGCTCTGCCACATCGCGCCCGACATCCGGGCGGCGGCGCGCCTCGCGGGCGTCGATAGTGACTGGCGGCTGGCGCCTGATCGCGCCGCCGCGCTCGATGAGATCGCCGCCCGCCAGAGCGCAGCCGAACGGCGGCACTCCACCTCAGAGGAGGCCCTGCATGTCTCTTGAGATTCCATCCCTCGCGGGCGATCGCACCGTGCGGCTGGCACAGCCATCGTTGCGCCCCACTGGCGTCGCTCCGCTCGACGCGCTGCTGGGCGGCGGCTTCGAGCCGGGGGCGAGCTGGCTCATCGATGGCGCACCTGGCGGCGGCAAGACACTGCTGGGGATTCATTTTTTGGCCGAAGGACTGGCCCGCGACGAGCCAGGGCTTTACATCACCGCCGCCGAGCCGCCCGCCAAGATCATGCAATTCCTCGCCGCGCATTGGCCCGCGCTGGAATCCGCCGTCACGCAAAAACGGCTCGCCGTGCTGGATCCCGCGCCGTTTTTCACCGAGATGCGCCTCTCGCACGAGCGCTGCGGCCACGACCGCACCTCGCTGTGGGACGAAATCTGGCGCTTCACGCAGGATGTCGTCAAGCAGAGTCGCAATCAGGGCGCGCGGCGCATCGTCATCGATCCCGTCACGCCACTGCTCCTGGCTTTTGAAAGCGCCATCGATCTGTGGGATTCCGCGCAAACGCTGATCAACGCGCTCGATGAGAATCTGGGCGCGACGACGCTGTTGACGCACGTCACGGCGAGCGACGGACGCTTTGGCGAGATCGGCCAGACACTTGGCGCTCTGACCACTGGCGTGCTGAGGCTGCGCGCGGCTCAGGCGGGCACGAGCACGCCAGCCATCGCGATCGAGGTCGGCAAGCGCCGCCGGTTGCCGATCGCCGCGCGCCGCGTTGTGTGCCACATCGATCCCTCTGGCCGGCTGGTCGATGTGGAAGGTCACGATCGTGACCGGGAGCGTGCGGCTTGAGAATGATGCGCGATCTCGCGCGCCTCGTGCTGCTGGCTGGCGCCGCTGTCGGAGCCTATTCCGGCGTCGCGCGGCTGGGGCGCCAGCCGGTGCAAGCGGCGGTGGTGGTGGGGCTGGTGTTGCTCGCCGTGGCGGTCGAGCGTTTGTGGGCCTTCGTTCGCTGGATGTCGCCGCTGCGGGGTCAATTTGGCGAGCCCGATCAAGAGATCGCGCTGCTGCGCGCGATCGAGCGCGAGCTGTCGCGCTCGCTGCGTCACGACGCGCCGCTGACAGTGGTGGCGCTGCGGGGGCGGCGCGGCCTCAAGACACGCGCGGTGGCGGCGATGCTGCGCACCAGCGACATCGTGATTCGCGGGCGCGGGCGGCACATCGTCGTGCTGATGACCGAGACGGCGCGCGACAACGCCCGCCTGGTCATCGAGCGGATGGTCGAGCGCCTGCCCATCAGCGCGGTGGCCATCGCGGACCACACGGTGATCACCCCGGGGGCGCAGCTTTCGGGCTTTGGCGCGCGTCACCAGGCGCGCCAGACTTCTATCCACGGGCCAACGCTGGCTCTGGCGCGCGGCTTGCAGCTCGGCCTCTTTCGCGCTGAGGCGCGCGCGCGTCGCGGCCGCCCCGCGCCGATTTATGACCTGTCAGCCGCCGACGTGCTGGCCGCCACCACGACCCACAACCGCCGCTCGATGGACGATCTCACGCAGCGCGTCGCGTGATCCACTTCCCCTCTCCAGCGGGATTGAGGTGGCCGAGAGTGAGGGCTGGCCCCACTCACCGCAAAGGAGCGTCAAGCATGTCGCGTGGCCCCTTGTTTAGCGATCGATCGGTTGGCGCGGTCATGGTCGATACGCGCGATCCCTCTTTCGGCGCGCTCGACGCTCACAGCGCCCACCGGCGCTGGCGACGCCACACGCTGTTGCTCTTGGCGGGTGCTCTGTCGGGGGCGTCGGTCATGCTGCTCTATCTCATCGTGCGCAACCTGGCACTCTTTGGCGCGGGCTATGGCCCGGTCGATCGCTTCTTTGGCACGCTGCTGCTCTTTTCCGAGATCTATGTCGCGATTCAGGGATTAGGCTATTACGTGCAGGTGGCGCAATCGTCGCGCGCTCCCAACGTCGCCCGCCAGACACGCCTCGCGCCGATCGATCAGCCGGCGGTCGCGATCTATATCGCCACCTATGACGAGTCGGAAGACCTCATCGAAGAAACGGTCGCCGCCGTCAGCCTGCTGGACTATCCGAATAAGCGCGTCTATGTGAACTGCGATCATCAATCCGAGGAACAAGCGGCGATGGTCGCGACCATCGCGCGGCGGCACCAGGTCGGATTCATGCACCGCGTGCCCAACACGGGCTACAAAGCAGGGGGCATCAACGCTTTCGTGCGGCGGCTGGGCCGCGACTTGCCGGCGGCGGAGCTGTTGTGCATCTTCGATGCGGATTCGGTGCCGGTGCCGACTTTTTTGCGCGAGGTCACGCATTACTTCGAGGAAGATCCGCGCCTGGCTATCGTGCAGGCGCCGCAGTCGTATGGCAATCGCGCGGCGTCACTGGTGGCGGATGCCGCCGGGCACCAGCAAGCGGTTTTCGGGCATTATATCTCGGAGGGCAAGCAGCAGAGCGAGGCGATGTTCTTTTGCGGCACGAACGGCATCTTTCGCGTCGACGCGCTGCGCGACATCGGCGGCCTGGTGACGGCCAGCGTCACGGAAGATTTCGCCACGTCGCTCAAGCTGCACGCGCGCGGCTGGCGCTCGCAATATTGCAACAGCGCCTACGTCACCGGCATGGGGCCGACGACGCTCGGCGCGTATTGGACGCAGCAGAGCCGCTGGGCGCTGGGCAACCTGGAATCGTTTTTCATGTCGGCACGGTCGATCTTTTTTCAGCGCGGCTTCACGCCGTTGCAGCGGTGGGAATATTTCCTGACCGGCTCGTATTATTTCGTGGGTTGGAATACATTCATCGCGATGATCTGCCCCGCTGTCTTTTTGCTCTTTGGCGTGCGCCCGCTGCTGATGTCGCCGTGGCTGTACGCGCTGGCCTATCTGCCGCACTTCGTTCTCTCGAACTGGTTCTTTTTCATGACAATGGGGCATAGGGGCTTTCGCCCGCGCGTGCTCTTCCTGGCGCAATGCCTGACGGTGGCGTCGTTTCCAGTGTATATGGCGTCCGCGACGGCGGCGCTTCTGCGACGCAAGCAGGCGTTTGCCGTGACGCCCAAGGGGATGGGTGCGGCGCTGCCCTGGCGCGCGCTGGCCCCGCAAATAGCGATGCTCGCCGTGCTCATGGCGGCGGTCGTCGCGGGAATCGCGCGGCTGGTGCTGGCGCGCGATCTGTCGATCGTCATCAACATCGTGTGGTGCCTCTATCACGGCGCGATGCTGGCCACGCTGCCGCTTTTCAACACGCCAGCGCACGAGGGCGAGGCTGAGAGTCTGCTGGGCCAGGCGGCGTAAGAGCGTTCCCTCACTCCCGGCCCTTTCAAGGGTAGGGCTTTCGCTCAAGGCGAATGTTCGCGCCGGGCGAGGTCGCCGGAGGATGCACCCCCGCGAGGCACGAGATGCGCCAGGGTTCATCCCCCGGCCCATCTTCCGGTTATGTCTCCTCTAATGAGAATAGATGTTCAGATGAAGGGGCCAGGCCGTTGATCGCAAGGGCGACGGCGTGGTATAATCAGAACAGAAGTTCAAAAAAAGGAGACGCTTCCATGAACTCCACCACACGTAATACAAGCTTTCCAAGCGAGTGGCTGATCGGCCAGAGTTACGATCCGAACGAGAACCTCATCAAGATCGAGCGTTACGACAAGAGAACGCAGGTCAAGACGATCAGCAGCTACCTCAACGTGCAGAACCGCCTGCTGTGGTTCGTTGCCGACCAGCGCCGGCTCATCGCCGAGGGGCTGGCCACGACGACCTACGCCATCACGACCGAGTTGGTCGAGCTAGACCGCCAGCAGGGTTGGGCGCACTTCAAGACCTCTGTGCGCGACGTGCTGGGCAACGAGGCCACGATGTACGGCTCGGAGGCGGCGAGCGACTTCCCCGATTACATCGAAAAGGCGAGCACCAAATCGCTGGGCCGCGCGCTCAGCCTCTTGGGTTATGGCACCGCTTTCGCCCCAGAGCTGGATGAAGGCGAGCGCGTGGTCGATGCCCCGCTGCCTGCTCCAGCGCGCCAATCGACGCCCGCGCCTCAGCCTATCGCGCCCGCTCCTCGCGTGCTCGCACGCCCGGCGACGACAACGCCCGTGACGGGGGCGAGCGACACGACCAGAGCGACCGAGCGCCAGATCACGAGCATTCGCAAGCTGTGCGCCGCGCTGGGCCGCACTGAGCCTGATCTGATCGACCTCACGTTCAGCGACGCCAGGGTGCTGTTGACACAGCTGAGCCAGGCGTATCGAGAATCAGCAAAGGCGAGCTAGCCGTCGCGCCAGAGCCGCATCCGCCTCCTCTTCATCGCGGTGGAAAGGAGGCGGATGCCCCCGAACACATCCTCACTCCTCCTCAACATTCCCCCCCTGTGACGAGCCGCCGCCCGATGAGGCGCGCGGAAGGAGAGCCTTTCATGTCGCGTTCGTTGTCGGCCCCCAGCGATCAGAGTCAGCGCGCGGATGCCTTCGCCGCGATCGAGCGGCGGCTGTGCGATCTATGGCATGCGGTTGTCATGGCCGAGGCCCACGGCGCCGCCGAAGCAACGATCGAGGCGCGTCTCGACGCTTATCTCGCCGCGCTCGATGAAGTCGTCGCCGGCGGCTGGGTGCGACAGGGGACGCGATTGCCCGCCCCTGGCACGTTTGTTGCTACTATCCAGCGCGACGAAGACACTTCTGATCGTCAGGTGAATTCGGGATAAGGTCGATTCACGCGGGCGGCAAGATTGATAAGGATCTTGCGCGCCTCAGGGCGGTTTGCGCCGACTCGACCTCGTCCCAGTCCGCGTAGGCGGACTTGGCGGCACCCGTCAGGGTGCCTTGAGGCGCGCAAGATTTGTATCAATCTGCCGCCGGCCTCATCTCACGTGATCGTCGCGTATCGGGGTGAAAAGGGGCGACCACTGATGCAAACTGTCGCGGCGCTTTTCGAGCGGCCTGAGGCGACCGAGCAGGCGCACGCGCGCTTGCTCCGGCTCGCATTCTCGCGCGCCGATATCGGCCTGCTCATCCACGAGAGCAAGCCACGGCAACGCGGGGCAGACGCGGCACCACACCACGAGGCAGAATCAGCGATCAGTCACAGGAGCGAATTATGGCCAGGGGCGCTCGATCTCGAGTCGATGGTGGTGCAAGGCCTCGGTCCGGTGCTGGCTTCAGGCATCATCGCGACGGCGCTCACGGCCAGGCGACAAGGCGCGACGGTGCATCTGGGCACGGCGGGGCTCACCGGCATTTTGGCGGACCTCGGCCTGCCAGAAGGCGAAGCGCGGGCCTATGCCGCCTGCGTGCGCCGGGGGGATCACCTCCTCGCGCTGCGCGCCGACGAGTTTCGGCTGATGCAGGCCCTCCATGTGCTGGTGCTCTCTGGCGCGCATGATCCCGACGTCCACGTTCTGCTGGCTCACGTCGATGAATGGCAGATGCTCGACGACCTTGGCTTCATGGCCGAGCCACCGGATTTCGCTGAATGATAGAGGCCCGGGTCGCCGCGTTGGCGCCATGGCGGTGAGGAATGGTGTGGAGCGTATAGCATAGCGCCCAACCGTATCATGATTTCTCACGCGGCTGGGCGCTACTGGTGATCGGGTGTCAGACGGCGGGCTTTGCGGCCGCTTCCGGAACGGGATAGACGCTCACGCGCTTTTTGTCGCGCGTCTCCCACTCGAATTTGACCGAGCCGTCGATGGTCGCGAACAGCGTGTGGTCGCGGCCCACCCCAACATTCTTGCCTGGATTGATGCGGGTGCCCCGCTGGCGCACGATGATCGAGCCGGCGCGAATGACCTGCCCGTCGAATCGCTTGACGCCGAGCATCTTGGGCTTGGAATCGCGCCCGTTGCGCGAGCTGCCTACGCCTTTTTTATGAGCCATATGTGCGCTCTACTCTCTTCCGCTGATGATCAGGGCGACTACGCGGTGGCCTCGACGGTGGCATAGCTCTTGCCGTTGACCGTGACGTCGTTGATGGTGAGATAGGTGTAATTCTGGCGATGGCCGGTTTTGCGGCGATAGCGCTTTTTGGATTTATACTTGAAGATGATGATCTTTTTGCCGCGCCCCTGACGGGCGATGGTGGCCGCGATGCGCGCCCCGTCGATGATCGGCTGGCCGATGAGCGTCTCGCCCTCGGTCGCAATCAACAGCACGCGATCGATCTCGACGTCACTCCCCGGCGCAAAGGGCAACAACTCGACCTCAATCGTCTGACCGGGGCTGACTTTATACTGCTTGCCCCCAGTCTCAATGATTGCAAACATCATCCATCTCTCTCTCGCGTGGTGGCTGCCCTGTCTCATCAAGCGGCACAGTGCATTTCATACTAGCACGCGAATTTGCTCTTTGTCAAGCACAACGCGCGCGAGTACCAGCCATTTTCACGCCGGGCGCGCCTGGTTTTCGCATGTTTGGCCGATCGCGCCGCTCTTATCAATCGGGCGGATATGATTCCCCCACGTCCTGGCCCGCCGCCGGCACTGACAGATGCATCTGCATGATGAGCCAGCGATCGCCGCGCAACTCGAGCACGGTGGTAATGCGCACGGGGAACGCCGTGCGAATCGACGCGAAGCGCGCCTGGATCTCTCCATCGATCAGCGTCCAGGCCACCGGCCCGGCGGAGGATATGTCGCGCACTTGCCATTGCCATGTCGCTTCGTCGGATTGCCGCCAATCGCGCTCTGTCTGCTTGCGCAGATCCTCCAGGCCCACGATCCGCTCATCACCGCCGGTGCCGATAATGGTCATATCCGCGTCAGGGGCCAGCGTGGCCACCATGCCTTCCAGATCGCGCCGCTCCCAGGCCAGACGATAGGCTTCGAGCGTCTCCGAGACCTCGGCGGCGGTGTTTTCGTCAGCACGCATACGATCGCACAGTACTTCCTTTCTCATTTATAAAAAGAACACCCCAGGCCCACGATCCCCCTCCCGCGCATTTTAGACCATATCGCACAACCTGGCAACTCTCATATCGGGCGACGCGCACTACCTGATCCCTTGCCCATCGTGTATAATCTGCTTCTGAGCCTGATGGGAGTGAGAAAGGGATGCGCATGCCAGACAACCAGGTGGATGCGGTCGATGCCATGCGACGGCGCGTCATGACCGCGCTGAGTGACGCCGCTGACCAGCGCGCGCTCTTGCGCGCGCTGGAGTCGCTGGCCGGCGACAAGAGCTTTGCCGCCGCCGCTGATCTGTGGGCGCCGGCGCTCTATGCGCGCAACGCCTATTTCTTCGAGCCGTTTCTGTTGCGCCATCTCAGCGCCGACGCGCACCAGGCGATCATCACCGATCTGTTGCGGCGCGCTGAGGCGGATGGCTATGACACGCTTTTCACCGGCCTCTATCGTAAAGTGACGGACGCTGACAGTTGGAACGCCGACCTGGTGGCGCTGGCGGCCTCGCCACAAGCGGATGACGCGCTGTCGCGCGCGGTGCGGCGGCGCGATCTGGCCGATCAGCATCTCCTCCTGAGCGAAGATGCCGCCGTCGCGCTCTATCGGCGCAATTCCGCCGTGCTTGGCGCGTTCGTGCTCGACCACGTGCGACCCGGACGCGACTGGCAGGCGGGTGGCGAGCGCGCGTATGCCGGATTGCGCCTGGCCGCGAAGCAGCAGGGCGACGACGCGATGACGTGGGCGCTGTTTCGCCGCTTCGCCACACCCGACGAGTGGAGCGTCGAGATGCGCACCCTGCTCGCCACTCCCGACCCGCCGGCCAGCCTGATCGACGCGCTCAAAAAGCGCCAGCCCGATCACCTGCTTGATATGGATCCCGCCATCTTGATTGATTTCATAGGGCGCTTCGGCGCGGCCATGATCCCTTATCTCGAGCTCAATATGGACTGGGTGGGTCGCATCGACCGCGACAAGCTCATTCAGGCGGTCGAGACGATGGGCGATGAGAGCTTCTTCCGCCGCGTCTTTTTCCGCTATGGCGCGCCTAAGGCATGGCGCGAGCATATCGCGGCGCTCGTGCGGTCTGATCTGTCGGGCGACGCGCTGGCTGAGGCGCTGGCGCGCTGGCAGCTGCCAGCGGCGATGCGCGACCGGCGCGGCTGGTGGCTCGGCGGCGATCTCGCCCTGGCGCTCTATCAGCGCGACCCGGCCCGCTATGCTTCGTGGGTGGCCCGTACGGCGCACGAGCCGCCGCTCGCCCTCTTTCAGGCTGTGGCCGCCCGCAATGACACCGAGACGCTTGATGACCTCGTCTTCGCGTTCTTCGCGCAGCTCTCCACGATCGCCGCGACCGCCTATGTCATGAACGACGCGCTGAAGCTGAGCGATCTTGCCGACAAGCAACACGCGGCGGTCGCGCCGGTGGGCAAGTTCGTCGTCGCGTATCTCGATCACCTGGCGTCGGTCTCGCCAGCGGAGTATGTGGCGCATGCGGCGCGCATCATCAGTCCGGGCATAGGCGCCGCGTGGAAGATGCGCGGCGACGACCCGGCGGCGAATCCAGTGGCCTATCTCGCTCAGCGCCACCGCGACGCCTGGGCGCGCTCCGACATTGGGATGCGTGAGCTGCTGGAATCGCCCGATAGCGCCGTCGTCGAGCTGGGGCTGGAGTTCCTCGACGTTGCCGGTGCCGGCGCCGCCTCGCGCGTCGTCGAGAATCTGCCCACGCTGCAAGCCCTCTTGCTGGGCGCGAACCTGCATGGCCTCAAGCGCAAGGTGCTGCTCTGCCTCGAGCGCGCCGCCAGCGCCGGCGTCGAATTCGCCAGCGCCATCGCGCCTATGCTCGGTGAGGCGATGTGGTATCGTGGCGAGCACGCCATCGACGAGCGCGTGATGGTGAGCTTCGTGCGCGCGCGCCGCTGGGCGACGCCCGGCGCCGCCAGGGTAGGAGGGTAACACATGCCGCTTACTTTTGGCTATTGCGTGCAACCCACGCCGCGCCCCAACATGCGGCCGGCGGATCTCATGGACTATAACCGCGCGGCGATCGAGGCGCTGTCGCCAGCGTTCACCACTGTCTGGATTGAGGATCACATCCAGTGGGAGGACCGCCCCACGCTCGAAGCCTGGACGACGCTGACCTATCTCGCGGCGCTTTACCCGCGCTTCGATTATGGCACGATCGTGCTGGGGCAGAGCTATCGCAACCCCGCGCTGCTCGCCAAGATGGGCGCGACGCTGCATTATCTGACCGGCGGCCGCTTCATCATGGGCATCGGCGCCGGCTGGAAAGAGGACGAATATCGCGCCTATGGCTATCCCTATCCCGCCCCGGGCGCGCGCATCGCCCAACTGGCCGAGACGATCGAGATCATGCGCGCCTTGTGGACCGAGTCGCCCGCGACGTATCACGGCAAGCATTATTCCATCGAGAGCGCCTATTGCGCACCGCGCCCCCAGCCCATGATCCCCATCCACGTTGGGGGCAGCGGTGAAAAGGGCACGCTGCGTGTCGCCGCGCGGCTGGCCGACGCCTGGAACTTTGGCTTTGGCACCGTCGCCACGCTCGACCACAAGCTGGCAGTGCTCAAAGAGCACTGCGCCGTCGTGGGCCGCGATTTCAGCACGCTGCGGCTCACGTATTACGGCGTCACCACCTTGCCGGAGGAACCTACTACCTATGCGCCCAAGCCCGACGATCCTATCCTCGGTCCGACGCCCGCTGACGCCGTCGCCAAGCTGCGAGCGTTCGCGGAGCGCGGCGTCAGCCACGTGATCCTGCGCGTCACCGATCTGGCGACGATCGATCGCTTCGTCGCCGAGGTCGCCCCCGCCTTTGCCTGATAATAAGGAGAATGCTTCCTATGAGCCTTGTCGCGCTCAAAGTCGCCCAGGCCCAGCAGATCTTGCGCGAGAGCGGCGTCGATTGCTGGCTGGTGCAATTCGCCCAGGAAACCGGCCTGCACCCCGACCCGGTGCAAAATCTGCTCGTCGGCACCGATGTCACCTGGCTCTCGGCGTTCATCATTCCCGCTCAGGGCAAGCCAATCGCCATCGTCGGCGGACTCGACGAGGAAAAGATCCGCATGGTCGGCGCGTACCCTGAAGTGATCGGCTACGTGCGGGGGATCAGCGAGCCGCTGACACAAACGCTGGCCAGGCTGAATCCCAGCAAGATCGCCATCACCACGTCGAAAAACGACCACGCCGCTGACGGCCTGACGCTGGGCAACTATCAGCGTCTCAAGGCGGCGCTGCGCGGCACGCTCTTCGCCAAGCGCCTCGTTTCCGCCGAAGAGATTGTCATGAAAGTGCGCGGGCGCAAGCTGCCTGAAGAGGTCGAGCGCATTCGCACCGCCTGCCAGCATACCGAGGATCTTTTCGCCGAGATCACCGCGCACCTGCGCGTCGGCGTCACCGGCATCGCCATCCGCGAATTCGCGCACAAGTGGATGCGCGATCGCAAGCTCGAGCCGGCGTGGGAGGCGTCGGGCTGCCCCACGGTGCCCATCGGCCCGCGCTCGCCGGTCGGCCATGTGCCCGCCGGCAACATCCCCGCCGCGCCGGGCGATCTCATCTTTTGCGATGTCGGCGTCGTCTATGACGGCTATCGCTCTGACATGCAGCGCACCTGGTACCTCTTGCGTCCCGACGAGAGCCGCCCGCCCGACAACGTGCGGCGCGCCTGGGAGGCGCTGATGGCCGCCGTCACAGCGGGGGTCGCCAGGATGCGCCCCGGCAGCAAAGGTTGGCAGGTAGACGCCGCCGCCCGCGCCCAGGTGGTCAAGCACGGCTTCGCTGAGCCGCCTTTCGCCTTTGGGCACCATCTGGGCGCCAACGCGCACGACGGCGCTGGCGTGCTCGGCCCCCGCTGGGAGCGCTATGGCCGCGCGCCGTTTTATCCCATCGAGGCCAGCAACGTTTTCGCGACCGAGTACGCCCTGCCGACCAGCGATCCCTATGTCGGCTATGTGAGTGTCGAGGACGATTTGCAAGTGACCAACGGTGGCGTCGAGTGGATGGTCAAGCCGCAGCGCGAGATCGGCATCATCCGCACGGCGTGAGCATCCAATTTGGAATAGTTCCAGGACTTTCGCTCAAGGAGTATGATCGCGCGGTGCGGCATCGCCGTGGGATGGACCCCCAGAGTCCAGGCCAATAACAGGTCCGCACCGCCCTGCGCGGCTCTATCGCTTCCACCCCGGCGCCACTCGCTGACGCCGCTCTTTCCCGCCTCGATTACCCCACCGCCGGGGCGAATTCGGGACCTTCTCCCCTGTGGAATGGCGCTGTTCCCAAGTACGCTAAGACTGCGACCAACGACAGGCACATGCCGCGTTGTAGGCGCGCATTACGTGTGGAAAGGAGGCGCTGATCTTATGGGCTTCTTTACTTCGATGGCGATCAGCGGCTCAGGCCTCACCGCCGAGCAGACCCGCATGAACACCATCGCGGACAACATCGCCAACGTCAACACCACCCAGACCGCCCAGGGTGGCCCCTATCAGCGCGAAGACGTGATCTTTACGCCGCTGGCCGACTCGACCAACCCCTTCGCGCCGCCGCAGCCGCCCATCTCTCTGCCCGGTGGCGGCGTCAGTCAGGCGTTGCCCGCCGGCGTCGAGGTGTCGAGCATCGCCGTCGATCACAGCGCGGGCCGGCTCGTCTACGATCCGACGAACCCGCTGGCGAATAAAAGCGGCTATGTGGCCTATCCCAATGTCAATCTGGTGACCGAGGTGTCGGATATGATGGGCGCGACCCGCGCCTATCAGGCAAACGTGACCGCCATGAACGCGACCAAGACTATGGTGGAAAAAGCGCTCACCATCGGCCACAGCTAGAAAAGAAAAGCGAGGCACCCAGCTATGATGCCAATTATGCCCGTCGGCGTCGGTCTCACCCCGATTACCACCGGCTCAGCTACGTCTGGCGCGCTTGCCGGCGCGAGCGCGAGCCAGCCGGCGGTCGGCGCGGGATCGATGTTCAACAACTTCGGCGACCTGCTCGGCCAGGCGCTCAATGCCGTCAACAGCACCCAAGCCCAGGCCGACAGTGCCGCTACCCAGCTCGTGACTGGCCAGTCCACAGACGTGCACACTGCCATGATCGACATGGAGCAAGCCAAGGTGACGTTCGATCTGGCCGTGCAGGTCCGCAACAAGGGTCTCGACGCGTATAACCAGCTGATGCAGACACAGGTTTGAGCCTCATGGTCGCTCCCTCGCCCGCGCGCGGGGGCCGTCAACCTAGAGCCGAACCCATCTGAGAGGAGCACCAAGCAATGCAACAAGGTCCCGCGGCGTGGCTCGCCCGCGCCCGCGCCATGTGGCAGTCGATCTCCCGCTCGCAGCGGATCGCGCTCGTGGCCGGCGCGGCCCTTTCCGCCGTGCTGATGATCGTGTTCGTTGCCTGGTCGCAACAGACATCGTATGGCGTGCTCTTCAGCAATCTGCAATCGTCCGACGCCTCGGCGATCGTCGCCAGGCTCAAGTCGGATAAGATTCCCTATCAAATCTCTGGCGGCGGCACCGTCATCGAGGTGCCGTCGTCGCTGGTGGATGAGACGCGCCTTGAGATGGCTGGCATCGGGCTGCCCAGCTCAGGTGTGGTCGGCTTCGAGATCTTCGACAAGACCAGCCCGCTGGGCATGACCGATTTCATGCAGCAGGTCGATTATCAGCGCGCGCTCGAAGGCCAGCTCACACGCACCATCGAGCAGATCAACGGCGTCAGCGGCGCCTGGGTCAATATCGTCTTGCCGCAAAGCTCGCTCTATACCTCCACTCAGCAAGACCCCACCGCATCCATCGTGCTGGGGATGGCCCCCGGCGTGACGCTCGACCCCGGCCAGGTCAAGGCCGTCATGCATCTGGTCGCCAGCGCGGTGCAAGGCTTGACGCCGCAAAACGTCACCGTCGTCGATACCAACGGTAACAACCTGTCCGACGGGGTGAATAACGGCTCCGCCACCGACGGCGTGACGCTCGCGACCTATGGCAGCGCGCTGGATGTCGAGCGCGCCTATGAAGCGCAGCTCAGCCAGGAAGCCTCGACCATGTTGATGGACGTGCTCGGCCCCGGCAAAGCGGTCGTGCGCGTCAACGCCAATCTCAACTGGGATCAGCTTGTGCAAGACAGCACGACCTATGGCCAGCAACCCAGCCAGGTCGCCAACCAGAGCACCAACAACGTCACCTCGAACGGCTCAACCAGCACCACCAGCGGCATTCCCGGCACGGGCAGCAATCTGGTGCCGACGCCAACCAGCACCGCCGGCGCGGGCGGCACCGCGTACACCCAAGCGCAAAACAACACCGTCTATGACGTGTCGCAAACCGTCGATCACCTGACCAAAGCGCCCGGCTCGGTGCAGCGGCTGACCGTCGCTGTCTTTCTCGACGGCACCTATCCGCCGGCGACGGTCACGGCTATCCAGCAGGCGGTGGCGAATTCGATCGGCCTCAATAGTACGCGCGGCGACTCGATTACCGTGACGGCCATCCCCTTCAATCACTCGACCGACATCGCGGCGCAAAAGGCTTTGCAAAGTCAACAGCAGCAATCCTTGCTCGATCTCATCTGGCGCGGGCTGGCGCTCTTGCTGGTGGCGCTCGCGCTCATCATCTTCGCCATCCGGGCCACGCGGCGCGGCAAAGTCCAGGCGCTTCAGCCGACCTCCATCACGCTCTTCAACGAAGGCATGCTCAACAACGGCCAGCCCGGCCTGGCGGCACAGCAGGGCGCGCTGGAGCTTGATGGGCAAGAGAGCGCCGATGCTACGAATTCGATCCTCATGACGAGCGATCCGGTCCAGCTCTTGGCCTCCGCCCGCCAGAGACACATCGCCGAAGCCGAGCAGGCTCGCTTCACAGAGTACAAATCGAATCTGATCAACACCGCGCGCGAGCACCCTGACATGATCGCCAACGTGATTTTGAGCTGGTACGAAGATTAGCGACGGGACAGGCTGGCGTGAGGAGAAACCCTCACTCCCTTTCCAGCCCGATGGAGAGGCAAGAGCGATAGAAACCGAGAGGAGCAATCTCGTTATGGCACTGGTACCGGTTGCCAACAACTCGCCCGAGGTGTATACCAAGCCGCCCAACGGTCGTGAAAAGGCGGCCTTGCTGCTGGCGAATCTCGGTCCGGAGGTTTCCGCCGACGTGCTCAAGCAGATGCCCGGCCCGGTCGTCGAGCGCATCATCAGCGAGATGCTCACCTTGCGGCGCTTTGACGTTGCGACGGTCAACCACGTGCTCGAAGAAGGCCTCGAGCGATCGGGATTCACCTCGTTCAACGCGGTCGGCGGCCTCGACGTGGCGCGCGACATTCTGACGCGGGTACTCGGCGCCAATGTCGCCGACGACATGATCAAGCGCCTGAGCGCGCAAGGCGCCAACGCGCCTTTCACCTTCTTGCGCGACATCGATCGCAACCAGCTTGCCGACTTCCTCTGCAACGAGCACCCCCAGACGATCGCGCTGGTGCTCTCGCGCGTCGCCCCTGATCTGTGCGCCAACATCATGCAGCGCCTCGAATCGAATCTGCGCGCCGAGGTCGCCTTGCGCATCGCCACCCTCGAGCATACCCCCCCCGACGTGGTGCGCGATGTCGAGGATCTCTTGAAGCTGCGTCTGTCGGGCGCCATCACGCGCAGCGGCGCCAACGCCGGCGGCGTGGACTTTTTGGTGCAGGTGCTCACGCGCACCGACCGCAGCACCGAGAAATCGCTGCTCGAGCACCTCGACGCCACCGTGCCCGACATCGCGGACCAGATTCGCGCCAAGATGTTCATCTTCGAAGACATCGCCAAGCTGGACGACCGCGCCATCCAGCGCATCATCCGCGAGGTGGATCTCAAAGAGCTGGCGCGGGCGCTGCGCGGCACGAAAGAGGATATGAAGAGCGCCATCTATCGCAACATGTCCACGCGCGCCGCCGAGATGCTTAAGGACGAGATCGAGACGATGGGGCCGATGCGCGCCGACCAGGTCAGCCGCGCTCAGCGCGCTATCGTCAACATCGTCCGCCGGCTCGAAGAGCAGGAAGAGATCATCGTCAATCGCGGCAATGAACTCGAGTTACTCTGAATTCACCGCGCCGGAAAGGGAATGAGACCATGACGAATCACGCCGCTCCTCACTTCGAGTGGGTGCAGCACGGCAGCGATGGGGCGCAAGACGCTGCCGCGCGGCTGCCGCACCTGTGGCGGGAATCGATCGTGCCAGTGGTCGAGCAGCTCTCGCCCGAGGCGCGCGCCGCGATAGAAGCGCTGGAGGCAGACGCCGCCCGGCGCGTGGCCGAGATCGAGGCGCGGGCCGCCTCCGATCGAGCCACAGCCCAGATTGAGATCCTGCGCTGGCGGGGCCACGCCCAGGCCGTTGAGGCCGAGGCGCGGGCCAGGGGACATGCCGAGGGGTATGCCGCCGGCGCGAGCGACGGCCGCCGCGACGCCCAAGAGGCGGTGCGGGTCGAGGCCCGCGCCAGCCTGGACCTGCTCGCCCAGCTCGCTGGCGCCGCAAGGGTCGATCTGCGATCCGCCATCACCCAGGCACAGGCGACCCTCGCCGATCTGAGTCAATCCATCGCCGCAGCCATCATTGGCGAGGCGTTCGTCACCGACCAGACGCTCATGGCGCGCCGCATCGCCGCGCTGCTCGATCGCCTGGCCGACGGCGCCACAGCTACCGTGCGGCTGCATCCCGCCGATCTCGATCTGATCAACCAGCACTGGTCCACTCTGGCACCAGCGCGCGGCTGGCGCGACGCCGGCCCCCGCTTCGTGGCCGATGCCGGGATCGCGCCAGGTGGCTGTGTCATCGAGGCGCGCGCACACTATCTCGACGCGCGCATCGAGACGCTCAGCGCGCTGGTGCGCGACGCCTTCACCGCCATTCTGCTCCCTGAGCCTGAGCCAGCGGCGCTTTCGCGCGTCGATCCTGACGATGAGGATGCCAGCGAGAAAGAGGATGCCGCATGATCCATCTTGGTACGTTGACGCCGGCCACCGGCACACACGCGCCGCACATCTCGCTCGATCCCTGGCGCGACGCGCTGGCCGGGTTGGATCTCTTGCTCCCGATGGGGCTGGTGACGCGCGCGGTCGGTCTCACCGTCGAGGCCACTGGTCTGGCCGCGCGCATCGGCGATCTGTGCCAGATCGTCCCCGATGACAGCGGCCCGCCGGTGCTGGTCGAGGTCGTGGGGTTTCGCGACGAGGCGCTCTTGCTCATGCCGCTGGGCGAGTTGCACGGCGTGCGATCCGGCAGCCGCGTCACACGCTCGCCGCAGACGCTGCGCGTGCCCGTCGGCCCCGGCCTGTTGGGCCGCGTCGTCGACGCGCTGGGGAATCCCCTCGATAATCGCGGTCCGCTCGTTGACATTACCCTGCGCTCCCCGCATGCGGCACCCCCCGCCGCGCTCGATCGCCCGCCCATCAGCGAAGCGATCGCCACCGGCGTGCGCGCCATCGACGGCCTGCTCACCTGCGGGCGCGGCCAGCGCATGGGCATCTTCGCGGGCAGCGGCGTCGGCAAATCGATGCTGATGGGCATGATCGCGCGTGGCGCGGCCGGCGACGTGAATGTCATCGCGCTGGTGGGCGAGCGCGGTCGCGAGGTGCAAGACTTCATCGAAAAGAACCTGGGCGAGGAGGGCATGCGTCGCTCGGTCGTCGTTGTCGCCACGTCGGATCAACCCGCGCTGATGCGACTCAAGGCCGCGTGGATGGCGACCTCGATCGCCGAAGCGTTTCGCGACACGGGTGCCAATGTGCTTATGTTGCTCGATTCCGTGACGCGCGTGGCGATGGCGCAGCGCGAGATCGGCCTGGCCACCGGCGAGCCGCCCGCCCTGCGCGGATACACGCCTAGCGTGTTCGCTCTCTTGCCGCGCCTCTTGGAGCGCACCGGCATGGCGCAGAGCGGATCGATCACCGCGTTTTACACCGTGCTGGTCGAGGGCGACGACATGAACGAGCCAGTCGCCGACACCGTGCGCGGCGTGCTCGACGGCCACATGGTGCTCTCACGCGCGCTCGCCGCCGAAAACCTCTATCCGGCGATCGATGTCTCGCACAGCATCAGCCGCGTCATGAACGACATCGTGACCCCCACGCACCAGGCGGCGGCAGCTATGCTACGTGACAATCTGGCGACGTATGAGCGCCACAAAGATCTCATCACGATCGGCGCGTATGCGTCCGGCTCAAGCCCGACCATCGACGCCGCGCTTGAGATGCTGCCAAAGATTCAGGCCTTCCGGCGGCAAGATCAGCATACCCTTGAGCCATTCGACCAGATCGTCGCCGCGATCGAGAGTGTGACGCGCTGAGTGCGTCGAGAGAGGAAACCTAAGCTCATGTCCAAGTTTCCGTTGCAAAGCGTTTTAGAGCATCGCCAGCGCCTGGAAGAACAGCGCCAGATGCGCCTGGCGCTCGCCGAGCTGCACCTGTCCCAGGCAGAGGCGTCGGTCAGGCTGGCCCAGTCGCGGCTGGCCACGCTCACCGGCCAGATGAATGCGCTCAAGACGGCGGCCAGCGTCGATGGCCACGCGATCGTGGCCGTTGAGATCGCTCGCGTGCGCGCCCACGTCGCGGTCGAGCGCGCGAGCGCCGAAGCCGCCGTTGCCGCTGTGGCCGTCGCCGAGGCGCGCGCCGCCACCGTCAGCGCCGGCCAGGATCGTCTGGCCGTCGAGCGCCTGCGCGACACGTTTAATCTGGCGGCGCGAACGGTGGCCGACCATGCCGAGCAAGAGCGCCTGGGCGAGCTGAGCCTGAATCGCTGGCGCGCGCTCGTGGCGCAATCCGATCAGAAAGGAGGAAGCTAAAGATATGATGCCAGTCAACATGTTTGATCCGACGTTTGGTCGCCTGGCCTACGGCCTCGACGGCCTATCGGCCCGCCAGGCCATTATCTCGGACAACATCGCCAATGTCGATACGCCGGGCTATCTGACGCACGACATTCCATTCGAGCAGCAACTGCAAGCCGCGATGAGCGACCCGACCGGCGCGTCGGGCGGCGTGCCCAGTGCTTTGCCGTCCGACATCACGCGCAACGACCTGCAGGTGCGCAACGACGGCAACAACGTCAGCATCGACCAGCAAATGACCGAGATGGCGCAAACCACCGTCTCCTATCAGGCCGCGTCAGAGCTGATCTCGACCAAATTCGGCCTGCTCTCTGACGCCATCGCGCCGGTTAGCTAGAGCGACTTGCGAGAGCATAGATCGAGCATCGAGCTTGCCAAGTTCCAGTCCGCCCGCACGCCCTGTCGCAACCCGGGCGGTGTGAATGGTGAGGGGACAGTGTTTCAGCTCACCTCTAGCCTGCGAAGGCAGGCTTGGTGATCGAAGCTGCGGCTTCTAGCCGCCGTCAAAGGAAGGAATCCTACGATGCCAAACGTCTCATCCACGCAGGCCAACGCGCCACCCAGCACGCAGCCTGCCCCCGGCCCCCGCGTCATAAGTGGCGCTTGCGGCACACCCGCATTGCCTGCCGATCAAGGCGATGCGCCGTTCCTGGCACTCCTAGCCGCGCTCGCGCCCCCGGCTTTGCCCGACGTGGCGCGGTCGAGTCGCGATATATCTCAAGCCGCCGCGCCGGCTGACGCGCACGCCACGGAGCCGCCGGCTTTGGGCGTGTTGCCCGACCGCCAGCGCCAGCGCGGCTCCGCCGCCCATGCCGGCCAGGTGCAAGGCTTGCCGGTGCTGATCATGCCGCTGCCCATCATCATCGGCATCATTCCGCCGGCGGTGGCGAGCACAGCGACCGGCCACACCGCGAGCGCGCCTGTCACCAGCGCACCCGTCGCCGGACCGCCATTGACCCCGGCAACGGCAAAAGCGCAGGGTGCGGCACCGAACCTGTCATCTGCGGTCGCCACGGCGGCACCGGCCACGCGAGCCGCGCCGCCGCCAGCAAGCGTACCAACACCCACGCCTCTACCAGCCGCGCCGCCGCCAACGGCGCCGATTGCACCACCAGTTGCCGCGATTGCGGCAGGCCCGCCCAAGCCGACCACCAGCGCCGGCGCAGACGCCAGCGCGCCGGCACCCGTCATCCCGGCGGCGATCGCTGCCGCGCTGGGATCGCCCCCGGCCACGACACCCGCGTCGCAAGATCCATCTCATCTGGCGGATCACGGCGCGCAGCCGTCCGTGATCGCCACATCGCCGAGCCAGCCGGGCGCATCTTTTCAGTCAGGCCAGGCGGATGGCGGCACGGCGCGCCACAACGGGCAAGCCAGTGTGACGTTCGCCGCGCCAGGAGCGACTAGTGGGCCGTCGGGCGCCTCCGTTGCGGTGAGCGCCCCGGCGGCGACATCGAGCGCCGCGACGACGCACCCCGCCGTCGCGAGCGCCACGACGCAGATCGTCGCTCAGGCGACGCTGGTGCAAAACGGCCAGACGGCTGAGATGCGCCTGCGCCTGCGCCCGCCCGATCTGGGCGACCTCAGCGTGACGCTGCGGCGCGACATGACCGGCGCGCTGACGGTGCGGCTGGTGCCGGCGACGGGCGAGGCCGCCGCTGTGCTCGGCGCGAGCCTGCACCATCTGCACGCCGCGCTCGACCAGCACAGCGCCAACGGCCGTGCCTCCGTCAGCGTGGATCAGCGCGATGTCGCCGACCAGCGACAGAGCGCGGGCCAGCACCCCGGCTCTGAGCGGCCCGGCGCGGATGGCGGCTCTGCCACGCCAGGCGGCGCGGCCCCGGCGGCTCGATCAGGCGGCACGCGCGCCGCACGCGCGCCAGCGACGGCCTCGGGCATCGATTATGATGCTTGAGCCGGCAACCATCTCATGCTCGAAAGGAATCGCACTCTCATGAGCACACCAATCGGCGGCACCAGCTCCGCTCAGCCGCCCACCGCCACCAGCGGCACCACGAACGCCTTTAGCACGCAGCTTGGCGAGCAGGCGTTCTTGCAGCTGCTCGTCGCCGAGCTGCAAAATCAAGATCCTACCCAGCCGATGGACGGCAATCAGATGATCGCGCAGCTCGCCCAGCTCAATCAGACGCAATACGCCGGGCAGCAAGTGACCGCGCAGCAAGAAACGTTCGCCAGCAGCCTCATCGGCCAGAGCGTCACCGGCACTATCAACGGCCAGAGCGTCACCGGCACCTGCACGGATTTCACGGTCAACAGCAGCAACGTCAACCTCGACGTGGGTGGGCAGGCGATGGCCGTCACCAACGTTACCCAGGTCGGCACGCCCCCGACCACCACTCCGTCGTCCGGCGGTGGCGCTCAGCCTCCCGCCTCAACCACACCCTCGAATGGAGTCGCCGCATGATTGGCTCACTTTTCACCGCGATCACCGGCTTGCAAAGCTTTCAGCAGGATATGAACGTCGTCGCCAACAACATCGCCAACGTCAATACCATCGGCTATAAGGGCGATGAGACGACATTCGAGTCGATGCTCAGCCAGACGCTGCAAAGCGCCTCCGCGCCGACCGCTACCACCGGCGGCTCAGACCCCAAACAGATCGGCCTGGGCGTGCAACTGACGGGGGTGGACCCCATCTTTACACAGGGCAGCGCCGAGACGACCGGCAAGCCGACGGACCTGATGATTCAGGGGTCGGGCTTTTTCGTGATGAATAACGCCGGCACGACCTATTACACCCGCGACGGCGCGTTCGATCGCGACTCCAACGGCAACATCGTGAACCCCTCGACCGGCATGATGGCGCAGGGCTATCAGGCGCAAGGCTCGCCGCCGACGGTCAACACCAGCGCGCCGCTGGGGCCGATCAACATCCCCAGCAGCTATGCCAGCTTCAACATCAGCGCGGACGGCGTCGTCAGCGGCATCAGCAGCACAGGCTCGACCACCGTGCTCGGCCAGGTCGCGCTGGTCAATTTTCCGAATCCCAGCGGCTTGCAGGGGGCAGGCAACAATCTCTACCTCTCGACGCTGAATTCGGGTACGCCTAACACGACGCCCAACACCGTGCCGCAATTCGCGGCGAATACCGCCGTCACGCCGTCGACGACGGCCGTGCCGAACTTCCCCAGCATCGTCTATCCGACCGCGGCAGTGGTGCCGTCGGGCGTCACGGTGGCGGGCACGTATACGCCGGCGCCAGCGACGCCCATCACGAGCTTTCAGATCAACTTTACGCCGAATGGTGCCGGCGCGGTCGTCTCCGGCGTCACCTACACATCCGCATCGATCAATGGCGGCGCTCCCGTGGCGGCAACCGTTGCTGGCGCTGGTCCGTACACGATCACCTATAACGGCGTCATCGTGACGGTACCTGCTGGACTCTCCAACTCGCAGTACACGGTCAACTTGGGCGGGTCGGGCGGCGCTACCGGCACTCCCGGCACGAACGGCCTGGGCACGATCACGCCGGGCGCGCTCGAGATGTCCAACGTGGATCTCAGCCGCGAGTTCTCGAATATGATCATCGCGGAGCGTGGCTTTCAGGCCAACTCGAAGACGATCACCACGTCTGACGAGATTCTGTTGACGCTCGTCAATATGAAGGGCCAGGGCTAACACTCCACCCGGCTTCTGACAAGTGAGCGAGATCGCATTGTGATCTCGCTCACTTGTTGTATCTCAAGAGCTGATTTCTTGTGTAGATCTATTGTGTTTATCGACGCTGCCGTGATACACTCTTGCTCAGACAGCGATCGGCCCTGGCCGGTTGCGTAGGACGGCGTGCAACATTCACGAAATTATGTTACGATAATGCTGAAGGCGACGCCGAAATGGCGGCTCAGGCCACCATCACGACCTTTGCATGCGCGCGATTGCCTCACCTTCCTGAAGCCTTGCGATCTGGGTTGCGAAGGAGCCATGATCGAATGCCGGCTTCGATCGTGCTCCGCAATTCGCCGTCCAGCGCGCAAATTGAGGCAAATTGACCAACCCGATCGGCTAGGTTGCACGTTATATTCACAGAGCATTGTTTTTGGTAGGACGTTTTGTTAGATAGGCGCGGGGCAGAACGGCATCGCCGCCGTCTCGCTTGAGTAGGAAGGATGATCCATGGACAATACCTACGGACGTCAGATCCTTTACGTCGAAGACGATCCCATCGAGCGCCAGAGAGTCCGTGCTCACCTCGAAAAAAACGGCTATTCGGTGATGGTCGCGGAAAGAGGGCAACAGGCGATCGAGATCATCAATCGCATCTTGCCCGATCTGGCGCTGATCGACCTCCAGCTCCCCGACACGCATGGCTTTGACGTGTGTCGCGCCCTCAAGCGCTATGCCGACGTGCCCATCATCCTGCTCACGCAGTTTGATGAAGAAGACCTCAAAGTGATGGCGCTCGAACAGTTCGCCGAAGATTACATCACCAAGCGCTCGTGCGGCCTGCGCGAGCTTGAGGCGCGCATCAGCCGCGTGCTGCGCCGCTTCAACGGCCCCGCCGAGGAAGCGCATGCCGAGATGATCATCGACGACTACCTGCGCATCAACTTTTCGCAGCACTGGGTCGAGGTCAAGCGCACCGACTCCAAAGGCGTCGAGCAGTTTCGCCGCCTGTCGCTGACGCCGATCGAGTCGCGGCTGATGCACATCCTCATCCGCAACGCGGGGCGCATCATGACGACCGAGGCGCTGCTCTCGCGCGTGTGGGCCAACGGCGGCGAGGCTTTCCCTGAGGGCTTGCGCGTGCACATCCGCCGGCTGCGCGTGAAAATCGAGCCAGCGCCGGCGTCTCCCAAATATATCGTGACCGAGCGCGGCCTGGGCTATCGCTTCGCGGTGCAGGTGCGTGGCCAGGTGCCGGTCCATGCGGGCCAGTGACGGCGATCAGGGCGCCTATGGGAAGGTTGTGCACTTTTTTCACGAGCTGCGCAACCAGCTCACGGTCATGACCAACACAGCCGAATTCCTGGCCGACAGCACACTGACCGACGAGCAGAGCGGCCATGTCGAACAGATGCGGACGGCCACGCTGAATCTGGAAAATCTGCTCAACGAATCGGAAGATGTGCTATTGGCGGCACTAGCGCTTTCCCCCGCCGCCAGGGGACCCATCCTCACGGTCCCTTGCCTGAGGAATGGCACTGTCGCCACAGATGTGCTCGGTTGCGCACTCTCAGATCTGCACCAGGTGCTGAGCCTGGTTGACATGGGGAGCGCGATCGTCGTCGCGCCGGGCGAATTGCTGTACAAGCTGCGCCCTTGCTTCACGCGCAGCGGCTGGCGTCCGCGCCAGGTGACGCTGCCTATCGATGTCGCCTCCTTGCTCAACGCCGAGCCGGCGCATCTCATCGCGCTGGCGCCCCCCGCCGACGAAGCCGTCGCCTGGTGGCGCACCCTGCACATGGCGCTACATCACTTCAAATTCTCGCCCACGCTCATGCACCTTATCCCTATCGACGGCGATTCCGCGTAATGGCCGCTTGACGCCCGCTCGCAGATCGCCCTCGCGCCCGATCCAGGGCGTCATCCACAGCATTCCCGCAGCATAACAAGCCGCCGCCAGCAAAAACGTCACGCGATAGCCAGCGTGCGCGATCAGCACGCCGCTCGTCACACCGCCCAGCGCCAGCATCACTTGCCAGTTCACGGTAAAGACGCTGCTGGCCGCGCTGCGCTCGCCAGCGGGCACGATGCCCATCACGAAGCTCTGCAGTGAGGGCGCGCACACATTCATCAGCATATTGCGCGCGAGAAAGACGACGACGGCCAGCGGCACGCTCGTCGTCAGCGCCAGCGCGACTACGAGGGGCACCGCGCAGATCTGCGTGAAAATAGCGGCGCGCACCGTCCCCACGCGCCGCGCGACAAGCGGACCCACCAGCGTCACCACCGCCAACAATACGGTCGAGAGGCTGGCGACACCGCCATAGAGGGCCGTGCCGGTTCCCAGATGATTGATGAGATAAAGGTTGATATAGGTCAGAAACAAGCCCGCGCCTAACCCCAGGAAGGACAGATAGCCAACATAGCGCGCCGCTGGCCAGTCCATCGCGGCCCGCACCGTGGACCAGCGCAGCCAGCGTCGCGCCCAGCCTCGCCCGAGGCCCCACCACGTGCCGCGCGCCGGCAGCGCGAATGGCGCGGGAGCCGCCCCCGGCGCCAGGCCGATCACCGTGTAGTCCATCAGCATCAGTGGAATCTGCGAAGGCAGCGCAATGAGGCCGGCGACGAAGAGCGCGAGCTGCAACGGCAGCACCGCGCCATGTGCCAGCAAGGGCCGCGCGACACGCACCAGCGGCGAATCGATCACCGCCGGTGCGCTCATCAACAGCGGCAGCACGCCCCCCAGCGCTGTGCCGATCACGCCGGTCAAAAAGCCGAGGGCGGCATTCAGGCTGAAAAGGTGCGCGCGCTCTTCATCGCTGCTCGTCGCGGCCAAGAGCGGCGGCGTCAGCACGATGAAGATGGACACCGACGAGCCGACGACGAGGGTCGTCGCGACCAGCACCCACCCCTGTGTAAAGACCAGTTGCACCCCCACCGCGACCCCACCCAAGATGTTGCTCCACAGCAACAGGCGTCGCGCGCTCACGCGATTGGCGATGATCACCGCCGGCGCCAGCCCCACGCCCGCGCCAGCGATGCCCACGACCAGCAGCGCCCCTAAGAAATCGGTGCCATAGCCCAGCCGCGTCAAAAAGACGGTGTAGAGCAGCCCCAACGCGCCGACTGAGACATTGACGATGGCGTTGCTCAGCACAAAGAGGCGGGCGTTGCGTTGCAGAGCGCGAAAGTGGTCGAGGTAGGCTCGCAGCATGGCGCATCCTATTCGGAGGAGAGCGGTCAGAGAGCATCGGTGGGTCGATCGGCGAAAGTCGTCGCGCCGTCAGGTATGGTGGGCGCGAGAGGATCGCTCGCGGGCGCGTGTTGCGGCCCGCCGGGCGCGCTCTTGGCTGGGGAGGTGTCGCCGTCGAAAAAGCCCGGGGCCACCGCGCTGATAAAGGTTTTTAGGCTCTTCTCGAAGCCGCGCCGGCGCCCGTAGATCTCGGCGAGCACGTCCACGATCTGTCCGGTGACGCGATCAGTGGTGTCAAAAGCGCCCCTGATCGCCGGCATGGCATCGTGCACGGGGGGCATGAGGTGATCGTGCAGCCACTTGAGGCTCAGCGCCAGCAGCAGGGCGAGCGCGGCGAGCAAGAGGATGATGAGCGAGGCTTCGATGATGAGCAGCACCGACGCGGCGCTCGCCAGTCCGTCGAGCGGTGTGGCTGTCTCAGCCAGCGTCATGGCCCGCCTCCTCGGTGGCCGCTTTGGCCGCGCGGCGCTGGCGCTCGGCCCTCCGGCGCGACGCCGTGCCTTTGCCCAGAATGATCGATGCCGCCTGGGTGAAGCCGACGACGAAGCTGGCGGTGCGGATGGCCGGCTTGACGGTGAGGTCGTTGGCGGCTTTGGCCGTGTCGCGCATGGTCTGCGTCGTCTCGCGCAGCTCGCTGATCATCGGCGTCAGCTCGCGCTTGAGCGCTTTGGTGGTGCGCGCCAACTCGAGTACGGCATACGTCAGCGCGACGAGCGGCACCAGAGTAAATACGGCCAGAAAGACCAGCGAGACATCGCGGGCGACGGGCCACAGGTCATTGACGCTTAGCCACACGATCAGCCAGATGAACGCGACCAACGCTACGCCGCCAGCGATCGCCGCGATGACTTTGCCCCTGGTCGATCGCAAAAAGTTCATGATGTTGCCCCCCACCTCCTGAAATCACGTGCGTTCTCTCCACTACACAGTATAGCCCACCAGTGGCGAGGCATAGGACTCTTGCGGCAATGCGCTGGCTGTGTCGATCCGTTTATGATACTGTTCAGAATGCGGGCGAGTTGTTCCTGTGTACGCTGGACCCGGCGATCCCGGTGGACAACCACCAGGCGGAGCGTGGCATCCGGCCGGTGGTGGTGACCAGTGGAGGCCAGCCGGTCGCCGCAGGGCAGCGCGACGCGAATGACGCTGACCAGTCTGCTGCAGACGTGGATGGCCCAGGGCCGCAATCCCTTGGAGGAAGTCCGTCGCCTGTTTCAAAGTCCTTTACCCCAACTCTGAACAATTACTGGCAACCCGCCACTTGAGCCATAAGGCAAAGCCTGCTAAAATGAAGGACGATTCGCATACGGATTGAGGAGACACAGGCACACGCTATGGCAGCACCGGGCAACGAGCAAATCGCGGATTATCTGCGCCGGCAAGCCGCTAGGAAAGTGACGGCACAGATGACGACGCACACGCTCGCGGCGCTCAAACTGCCGCACGGCGAGGTGCCGCTGCCGGCGTTTCTGCCCGACGCCACGATGGGCGTCGTGCGCGGGGTTGACAGCGCCGACCTGGAAGCCTGTGGCGTCAGCGCCGTCGTCATGAATTGCTTTCATCTGATGCAGCGGCCCGGCTCGTCCACCGTGCAGGCGCTGGGCGGCTTGCACCGCATGGCGGGGTGGTCGCGCCCCATCGTCACCGATTCCGGCGGATTCCAGGCCTATTCGCTCATCCGCCAGCAGGCGCGGGCGGGCACGATCAGCGATCGGGGCATCACGTTTCGCCCGGAAGGCGCGGACCGCGACTTTCACCTGACGCCCGAAAAGAGCGTGCAGCTCCAGCTGAGCTATGGCGCTGATGTCGTCATCTGCCTGGACGACTGCACCAACGCCGGCGATTCGCCCGACATTCAGCGCGAGGCCGTCGAGCGCACCATTGCCTGGGCGCGCCGCTGCCGCGCGGAATTCGATCGCATCCTGGCGCAAAAGCGGCTCGCGCCCGATCAACGCCCGCTGCTCTTCGGCGTCATTCAGGGCGGCGACTCGCACGAGCTGCGCCGCCAGTGCGCGGGGGAGCTGCTGGCCATCGGCTTCGACGGCTTTGGCTTTGGCGGTTGGCCGCTCGACGACAAAAACCAGCTGCTCACCGACATCATCGGCTATACCCGCGAGCTGGTGCCGGACGATCTGCCGATGCACGCGCTCGGCGTCGGGCACCCCGCCAATGTCGCCGCGTGCCACCGCCTGGGCTACGATCTCTTTGACAGCGCCATGCCGACGCGCGACGCCCGCCACGGACGGCTCTACACTTTTACCGGACCAGACGGGTTAGAGACCGATCCGTGGTTCGTGTTCCTCTATATCGATGACGAGCGCGCGATCAAGAGCGCCGCGCCGATCTCGCCCTTTTGCGACTGCCTGTGCTGCGAGAGATATTCGCTCGGCTATCTGCGCCATCTTTTCAAGATCGGCGACACGCTTTTTTACCGGCTGGCGACGATGCATAACTTGCGCTTCATGACACAGCTAGCCAATCGCCTGGGGGCCATGCATGCTGAATGACGCTCGCCTCTTGCCAGAGCTGATCACGTCCGTGCTGGCGTCGCGCGCTTATCGCAGCGTCGCGCCCGATCTCGTCGCCACCATCGGAGCGCGTGAGCTGGCTCGCCGGCCTGACCTGAAATCGGCGATCAAGGCGACAAAGAATACGCTGCACCAGATCGGCGGCGCGTTCTTGGACGTGACGATGCCCTACGATCGCTGGCTGGCGGACTTGCGCCAGGCGGCAACCCAGGCCTCATCCCCCGCTGAGATGGCGAGGGGGTCCGACGCACACGATCGCGGCGCGGCGCGCGACGCTTGCCGCGCGATCATGCGCCACCACGCCTCGACCCGCGAGCGGCTGCCCATTCTGGAGGATTTCTATCAGGCGGTTTTCGACGGCCTGCCACCGGTCGCGTCCGTGCTGGATCTCGGCTGCGGGCTGAATCCGCTCGCAGCGCCATGGATGCCGCTGGCCTTTGGCGCGACGTATCACGCTGTCGATATCTTCGCGGACCAGATGGCGTTTTTGAGCGAGGCGCTGCCGCTGCTGGGCGTGGCCGTCACCGCGCGCCGCGCCGACATCACCAGCGAGCCGCCGGCGGAGCGCGCCACGATCGCGCTGCTGCTTAAGACGCTGCCCGCGCTCGACGCGCTGGATCGCACCGCCGGCGCACGGCTCATCAGCGCGATCCACGCCGAGCGGCTCGTGATTTCCTATCCGGCGCGCAGCCTGGGTGGTCACGCCACCGGCATGACATCCTCCGCCGCCGTCCGGCTCAACGGCGCCATCGCCGGCACGCGCTGGGTGGTAGCGCGCGAGATGCGCTTCTCAGGCGAGACGGTCTTCATGCTGACACGCCGATGAGATTAAGTAGTGACACACCCCATGCCTCAAAGGTAGGGGCTTCTCGGCTAGGCCGAGCTATTTCCGGGGTGTCCGCCCGAACTACGGGGGCACAAAGCCCTCGATACTTTCAGGACCACAGAATGTGGTCCCTCCAAACACTGGTTCATCGCCAGTGCGCTCAGACCAGGATAACACATCCTTGCGAGAGAAGGCAACGGTGGATACGATGGTCGCCTACAGGCGACGCGCCATTCACTCCCATGTCTGAAAGCCAGGGACACTCTGGCGCTTTTTGGTAGAAGGGCAGTTGGCAGCCGCCGGCCTCCGGTTTTCACTCGTCGCCGATGACAGCGCGCGTGTGCCTGACGCCGTCGAAGGTCAGCAGCACCTGCTTCTCATCGACGACCGTTTCCAGGTGAACGGGCCGACCCCAGATCTGATAGACATAGGCCAGCGTCTTTTCACCATAATTGAGATCAAGCTCTTGCCCCTCGAAGAGGTGCTTGATATACAGCTCAGAGTTGCGGTGATAGTCGGCGTCCTCGATGACCAAATAGGGATTGCCGAAATTCGTCATCGTGGCGACGATGCCGTCGCGCACCTTGCGCCAGTCTTTTTCGACGATGACCCACTCGTCGCCGTCTTTGCGATAGAGATACAGATCCAGCTCGCGCACGAGGTCTTCGGTGAGGTAGTTGCGCAAGAAGGACACGTCGTTCTCCATCTCGCGCACCTCGAAGATCTTGGCCTTGCCCTGGCCCGGCTTACGGTCCAGACGCTCCCTCTCGTCTTCCGAGGGAGTGTCCCATCGCCGCTCGATGTCTTGCCAGATGGAATAGCCCAGGTAATAGGGGTTCAGGCTGGTGCGGCTGGGTGAGAGCACGCCGGTGTGGAGCGTGGCGAAGCGCAAGAATTCGTCATCAGGAAGATCCATCTCGCGCATGATGCGGGAATGGGCAAGACTGTTGTGGTGCAGCATGCCGTTGGCAACGTAGCGGTGCGTACCTTCCACTGTGATGTCATAGACATCGGCAACATCGTGCTCAATGCTGACGATTTCATCAAAAGGCTCTTCTTCTTTGTACCATTTGTGCTTCGCGATGAACGCACGCAGCTTGTCACGCTTGCGTGTGAGGCCAAAACCGATGTCACGTTCGTAGAGAACAGCGGATTTGCCGGTGATATACACATTGACGCCGATTTTGCGCGAGAGAATGCCAAAGTTGAGCAAGATGATCTGAAGGGTATGTGCGATGTCGTCGCTAAATGTTGAGAGGATGACGCCATTTGTGAGCGAGGCGCACCCATCGCAATCGAAATAGGCGCGTAGGAACGCGCTGACGACCTGTTTGGGAGAGCGCAATATCACGTCTGGAATGCGCTTTTGCGGGGCTTTGGCACGCAAATCGATAGCGAGCGATGCCAACAGATCGAGCACATTACGCGAGTAAAAGACGACACGCCAGCGACCGCCTTCACCATTCATGGTACGATCGTCCCAAAATGTCGTTGGCATAATGCCGAACAACGCGGTGACGAGTTTCTCATAGCGATCGACCAGCTCGCGGTCGCCGCTGGTGTAGCCAATCATGCCTTTGTTTGGATGCAAATTGCCATCACCGGTGAGGTACCCCAAAAACTCCGCGAACTCAGCTGTGACCTGTGCGGGCATGACAAGGGGCGTGCGGCGTTTATAGAGTCGCTTCTCTAATGCCAGGCCTGGTTGATAACCAATCTGTGTCATGGCTCCGGCAATCTGCTCATTCGAGTGAGTGGTTCTGCCATTGACATAACGATAGACGGTCTGCCTGCTTACTCCAACCAATTCAGCAACGTCGTCGGCGATCGGGGCGATTGATTGGTGTGGCGCTATCAGTGGAACGAGTTTCTCAGGCCAAACATTGTCACCTATACTTAGCGGGATGTGCTGGCCGATCTGAGCGTCTTTGAGATTGAGCCACTGGTCAGGCCCAATGCTCAGCTTATGCTCCTCAGCGCCTTCTAGGACCAAGCCTCGCCGAGTGCGCAAACGAATCGTGCGCGCTTTACGAGTGAGATGGCGATCGCTGATCGTGTCACATCTGCCCTGACCACCGCATGCCGCGATTGATGTGCCTTCGGCCAGCAAGCGATGCAGCTCGTCGTAACGCACCAAGCCATATTCAGTAAGAACCAGACTATCGGCCCGGAGGCAGGCCCAGCCCTCATTCATCACCTTCGTTTGCATCTGTGGCACAAAATAGAGCATCTCATCACGCACAATGAGGAGGATGTCGCGCTGCCATTGTTCCAGTCCTGAGGCGTGCTCGGCGAAAAAGAGCAAGAAGTCTTTTTGCGGCTCTGTGGGGAATGTGCGCGGCTTGGGGCGCTGCTGCTCGGCGATCTTGTCGCGGTGCTCTTTATCGAGCGACCAGAGATCTTCATAGGGGGTCGCCGATTGCGTCAGGGCCGGCTCGTCAGGCGTGGGCCGAATGCGCAGATTGTAATCGACGTGCTCTTCGATGGCGAGCACGGCGTCGAGGAAGCGCTCGACCTCGAGGCGCCCTTGCTCGAATTCGTATTTGCGCAGCCGCTCGGCGCTGGCGCTGGCTTTGTCGACCATGTTGCGCGACGTGTGCGCGAAATAGGCGTTGTGCTTGAAAAAGTCCGTGTGCCCAAAGACGTGCGCCGCCACAAAGGTGTTTTCGAGCACGCTGTTGTTTTCGAGCAAGAACGCATACGAGGGATTGGTGTTGATCACCAGCTCATAGATCTTGCTCAGCCCGAAGTCGTAGGACGATTTCATGCGATAATAGGCTTTGCCGCGCGTCCAGTGGCTAAAGCGCCCCGGCAGGCCGTAGGCGCCGAATTCATACATGATGGTCGCGGGCACGACCTCGAAATTCACCGGGTACGGGTCCAGGCCCATCGCGATCGCGAGATCCCACGCGCGAGCGATATTCGCCTCGAGCTGATCCAGCTCTTGATCGGCCATCGGTGCGCCTCTCTTTCTCTCGTCAGGCAGCGGCTAAGGCTGGCTAGGCACCGCGTCGCCGCGCGTGCTGAAAAACTTGCGCAGTGCGGGGTAGACCTCGCGCTTGTCTGAGATCGTGACCGCGATGAATTTCTTATCGGTGATCTTGCTATAGGCCGACATCAGGGTCGAGGGCGAGCGATAGTGCCCCTCGCGAATCTCGCCATAGCCAAAGATGTTGCACAGCCCCATCAGCTCCGTGACGAGCTGCACGCAGCGGTCGTTGTCCCAGGGCAGATTGTCGCCGTCTGAAAAGTGGAAGGGATAGATATTCCAGTCGTTGGGGTTGAAGCGCTCCTGAATGATCTTGAGCGCCAGCTCATAGGCCGACGACACTTGCGTGCCGCCGCTCTCGCCCCGGTGAAAGAACTCGTCTTCGCTGACTTCTTTGGCCTCGGTGTGGTGGCTGATGAAGACGATCTTGACGTTGTTGTACTTCGTCCGCAGGAAGCGCA
>VFSW01001334.1_pt1 | contig 37567 bp, 37 predicted proteins | sample 5358111 | NCBI WGS metagenome assembly VFSW01 (sample SAMN11554181, study PRJNA540505) | mine drainage metagenome | isolation source: sediment from site ElyBrook_90M | place: USA: Ely Copper Mine, Vershire, VT | collected 2017 | reverse complement strand
TTGGGCTTGGTGCGCGGCAAACTGAATGGAACCCGGATGACTTCAAAACATCCATGAGCCGTCAGGGCGTCAGCCGCAGCGCAGGTGTCTTCATCGTCCTCTTCGACGACGAACTTGATGTCCAATTTGTCACGCGGATAATCGAGCGCCACAAGCGCATTCGCCAACCGGGGCAATACACCCGCCTCGTGGTACAGCGGCACAAGGACGGTGTAGGTGGGCAGCGACCGCTCGTCCAAAGGCTCGGTGGATAGAATCTGCCCCTTACCGCGATTGTGTCTGCCGAGCAATGCCAGGGTCGCGCGGACCGCCGCACTCACGACAAACCCCATCGACATCAACGCAACGAGAACATTCGCCATCATCGACGGTGCCATGCACCAGACGGACGCTGCCGTGATAACGAGGACAATGAACGCAATCGCCTGGCCGCGTGTAATGATCTTGTGCGCGGAAAGCTCAGGCATCTTCGACGATAGCGAAAATACTGCATCCTCTGACAAACGGTCGCGGAATCGGCGCGCGATCTCCTTTTGGAGATCAGACCGCGAGACCGCCGCAAAGCGTGACTTGCCGAAGGCCGTGCCGATCCAGGCCAGATTTGCAGTGCTCAAGTCGCTGGTGGCAATCAGCACCCGCCCGCGATCCCGCCACAGGGGCAAGAACTGGTGCGCAAGGTAATGATCGAGATTTGCAGCCGGCGCGAGGTCCGGCTGGTTTGAATTGCGCGGACGGCTGCCGACACGCCTCTGCGAAAGTACGGCGGGAAACGACGCAGCATGCAAGCCGGCCCGCGCGGACACCGCGCATAAGCCATTCCCTGGGTCCAAGAGAGCCTCCTGTGCCCTTGCATTTGTTGAAGATTTTTTGAGAGCTGGTCCGCAAATCCGGCGACGCGGCGGTGAGGTTCGCTACGCCGGCTGACCAGTCTTTACATCCGCGACGCCCACCAATCCCCACAATCGGAACAGGGATTAATGCACGTGTGCAACCCTCTGGCAATGCACCATTGGTTGTATCCACAGCAATCGGCTGCAGGCGCAACGATTACGGCTTCAGCGCCCGCACTAGAAAGCGCGTGAGATTGTCCACGACCTCTTGTCGCTTGCGGCCCACGCGGTCGCCTTCGCTGCCGCACTGATGGATCGCGCCGACGATAGCTTGGCCGACGATGTCCGCATCGTACCCTTGAACGGCGGAACCGTTGCGTATGGCATCGCGCACGTTTTGCGCCCAGTCGCGGCCCCAACGCAGCAACAGCGGCACCGCCTGAGCACCCTCGGCGTCGATCACCGCCTCGTCGGTCATCGCCGCGCCGAGCACACCCGGATGGGCATCGGAATATTCGTAGATGGCGTTCAGCGTCGCCGAGATCGTCTCCTCCAGGGAACGGCTCGCGGCCACGCGGTTGCGGATGTGACTGTGAAGCTCGGCGCGCGCGTCTTCCACGAAAGCCAGAAAGCACGCACGCTTGTCTTCGTAATAGAGATAGAACGTCCCGTGCCCCAGCCCCGCCTCACGTGCGATGTCCTGTGGCCTGGTGGCGTGATACCCGCGTTCGACGAACAGCTTGCGCGAAGCCTTCTTGATCTTCGCTAGACTTTCCGGCTTGCGCCGCGCCTGCCGCGAAGTGATGGATGGCTTGGCGGGTGTCGGCGTCCCCATGAGATGCTCATCACTTCATATAAGTTTGAATTATGAAAATACGGCTTGCTCGGCCCGGATCGCACGCCAGACACGTTCGGGAGTTGCCGGCATGTCGATGTGCGTCTTGCCGATCGCGTCGCAAATTGCGCTGATCGCGGCCGGCATCGCGCCGACCGTCCCGGCTTCCCCGCACCCCTTGGCACCGAGAGCGTTTGTCTCGCACGGAATTTCCTCATAGGCGAAGTCGATGTCGGGCACGTCGTCCGCGCGCGGCATGGCGTAGTCGGCGAAACTCGCTATCGGAAGCTGCCCACTATCGGTGTCATAGACGCAATTCTCCAGCAAAGCCTGACCTAGGCCTTGAACCACGCCGCCATGAACCTGCCCGCGCACCAGCATCGGATTTATGACACGCCCGAAATCATCCAGCACACCATAGGAGACGACATCCGCCTTGCCCGTGTCCGGGTCGACCTCAACCTCGCAAATATGACACCCGTTAGGAAACGTCGACGCCCTGCCGTTGAAGGCTGCGTCGCTGTCCAAACCGCCTTCAAAACCGGCAATCTTCTCGCGCTTTAGCGTGACGGCCAACTCACCGATACCGATTGTACGGCCAGCGACCCCGAACCGGCCCATACCTTCGATGACCTCGAACGCCACACCCGCATTGCCGGCCTGAAGGATATGCGCCGCAGCGGCCTTACCCTTCCGAATGACTTCGTCGGATGCCATCATCAGTGCGCCGCCAGCCATGTTGAGCGAACGCGAGCCGCACGTGCCGCCGCCATTCACCCAGTCCGTGTCGCCCTGCTTCACCGTCACGGCTTCGAACGGGATGCCCAGACGCTCGGCCACCCGTTGCGCAAATGCGGTCTCGTGGCCCTGCCCGTTCGATTGCGTGCCGACATAGAGTTCCACGCCGCCATTATCGGTGAACTTCACGGCAGCGGGTTCCTCGCCCACCGAGAATGTGATCTCCACATAATACGCGACGCCCAGCCCACGCAGCTTCCCGTTGGCTTCCGAGCGCTTGCGGCGATCGGCGAATCCGGCCACATCTGCCCGCTTCAACGCCTCGTCGAGCATCCATGGGTAATCGCCGGAGTCGAAAGCGACACCCATCCAATTCTTGTAGGGAAGTTCGGCCGGTGACGGCAGATTGCGGCGGCGCAGTTCGATGCGGTCGATTCCGGTCTTGATCGCCGCGGCGTCCATCAGACGCTCCATCAGATAGGCGGCCTCCGGGCGGCCCGCACCGCGATAGGCGTCGATGGGCGCGCTGTTCGAGAAATAACCTTTTACGCGCGCATGCACGATCGGCACGCGATACACACCGCCGAAGATGCGTCCGCCGGCAATTGTCGGGATGAATGGTGCATAAAGCGATAGATAGCCACCCATGTTCGCCGTACCCGTGATGCGCAACGCCAGAATGCGCCCCTCCGCATCCGGTGCGAGTTCGCCCGTCGTGCGCATGTCGCGGCCGTGATCGTCGGCGAGGAATGCTTCCGTGCGATCGCTCGTCCACCGGACCGGTCTGCCCAGCGCCTTGTATGCGATCAGGACCAGCGGCTGCTCGGGATAGAGAAAGCCCTTCATGCCGAAGCCGCCGCCCACGTCCGGCGTCACGACGCGGATTTTCTCGGCCGGGACCTTCAGGACGTGACTGGCAATCGGTCCGCGCAGATTGTCGGCGCCTTGGGACGCTGTGTAGAGCGTATACTTGTCCGCCTCGGCATCGTAGAGACCGATGGCGTTGCGCGTTTCCATTGGGCTGGCGACGACGCGGTTCTGCACGACATCCAGCGCCACACGATGCGCCGACACAGCAAAAGCGTCGGCACATGCTCTCTCGTCGCCATCGCTCCAGTCGAAGCAGAGATTACCGATGGCTCCCGGCGCCGATTGCAGCGTCCCGGCCGCGTCCAGCGCTTCGTAATCGACCGCGACGAATTCAGCGGCGTCCACAGCTTGGGCGTAGGTCTCCGCGACAATCATCGCGACCGCCTCGCCGGCGAACGTCACTTTGTCCTTCGCCAGCAGCGGCTTTGGGCTCATCTTGGCGCCGCCGACCGGCGCCTCGCAAGGCATCGGCCCGGCGCCCGCGGCCTCGATGTCCTCATGCGTGAGGAGCGCAACAACCCCGGGCGCTTTCCGCGCCTCTTCCACGTCTATGGACAGGATCCGCGCATGTGCGGACGGTGAACGTGCGAAGGCGACATGCGCCTCGCCCGTAAACCGCAGATCATCGGTATACCGCCCGCACCCTGTGATGAAGCGAATATCCTCCGTCCTGCGGACCGGCTGGCCGACGCCGAATTTCATGTTTCCAACTCAGTGACGATAGCTCGAATTCACGCGGTCCAATTTACGCAAGAGCGCCGGCCACGCCAGTCCGCCCAACATGCCGTCGAACGCGAATGCCGCCTGGTTCGCCGTCTTCTCCGGAACACCCTGATTGGGCCAGTTCGGCTTGACTCCGCCGGCCAGCGCACGCACCTGCATCGCGCAGGCCCGCTCCAGATAGTAGATGCGCAAAAACGCGTCGGCACAGGATTTTCCGAGCGCCAGCGTACCGTGATTGCGCAGCAGCATGATGTGCTTCTCCGCACCCAAATCCTTCACCAGTCGCTCGCGCTCGTCGAGGTCGAGAGCGATTCCTTCATAGTCATGGTAGGCGACGTCTTTGCAGATCATCATCGCATGCTGATCGAGCGGGAGAAGCCCATCGGACTGCGCCGACACGGCTACGCCGTCGGTCGTATGCAGATGAATGATGCAATGGGCGTCGTCACGCTCCATGTGCAGCGCGCTGTGGATAGTGAAGCCCGCCGGGTTCACGGGGTAAGGCGAGTTCCCGACTTTGTTCCCATCGACATCGATCTTCACCAGGCTCGAAGCCGTGATTTCGTCGAACAAAAGTCCGTACGGGTTGATGAGAAAATGGTGCTCGGGGCCGGAAACGCGCGCCGAAATATGCGTGAAGATCATGTCGTCCCAGCCGTGCATGGCGACCAGCCGGTAGGTGGCGGCCAGATCGACACGCAGCCGCCATTCTTCGGCGCTCACCTGATCTTTCAGCGACGCGATTTCATCGGCTGGCGGCACGCGCGCCTCAAATTGCGCCTTCAGATCCATGGGACGCTCCTCACTCCGCTTTCACAAAGAGTGGGCTGTGCGTGGTTTTCTGTCAAACCGCGAGCACGCGTGCAACGGCAGCTTTCCAGCCGTCATACAGAACATCGCGTGACGTTGCCGCAAGGGAAGGCTTGAAGCGGCGGTCCAGCGCCCAGCGCGCGGTGATGTCGTCGACGTCGCGAAACAAGCCCGACGCCAGTCCCGCAAGATACGCTGCACCGAGCGCGGTCGTTTCGACGACCTTTGGACGATCGATGGGCAAGCCGGTGAGATCGGCGAGACGCTGGCAGAACCAGTCATTGCGCACCATGCCGCCGTCGACCTTCAACGCTGTCGGCGCGTCGAGATTCGCCGCTTCCATGTCGCGCGCCATCGCTTCGATCAGATCGCGCGTCTGGTAACAAACGGCATCGAGTGCTGCGCGCGCGATTTCGGCCGCCCCCATGTCGCGTGTGAGGCCAAAGATCGCACCGCGCGCATCCGGATCCCAATAAGGTGCGCCTAGCCCAGTGAACGCCGGAACGAAATAAAGGCCATCCGCCGCCTTTGCCGAAGCCATCAAGGCCTCGATTTCTTCGGCGCTGCGGATCACGCCCAAGGCATCACGCAGCCACTGCACGACCGCGCCCGCGACGAAGATGCTGCCTTCGATGGCGTAGGACGCCTTGCCGCCGATACGATAGGCGTTCGTCGCCAGCAGACGGTTCTGCGAAGACGGCACTACGGTTGCTGTGTTGACGAGCGCGAAACAGCCGGTGCCGTAGGTCGATTTCACATCTCCTGGCGAAAAGCACGCTTGCCCGATGGCGGACGCCTGCTGGTCGCCTGCCACGCCGAGAATGCGAACGGGAGCACCAAAGAGGTCCGGTAAGGTCTCACCGAAATCGCCCGCACAGTCACGGACGTCGGGCAACAGAGGATGTGGAATGTCGAACAAGGTGAGCAGGTCCTGGTCCCAGGACAAGGTCTTCAAATCTAGAAGCATCGTGCGCGAGGCGTTGGTCGTATCGGTTGCGTGGACCGCGCCGCCAGTCAGCTTGAAGATCAGCCATGTGTCCACCGTTCCGAATGCCAATTCGCCTTTTTCCGCGCGTTCGCGCGCGGCGGGGACATTGTCGAGCAGCCATTCGGCCTTCGTAGCGGAGAAATAGGGGTCCGGTAGCAGACCGGTCTTGGCGGCGATCTTCCCTTCCAACCCCATCGCTCGTAACGAGTGGCAACGTTCCGCGGTGCGCCGGTCCTGCCAGACGATCGCATTGTGGATGGCATGACCGGTCTTGCGATCCCAAATAACGGTTGTCTCGCGTTGGTTGGTGATGCCAATGCCGGCAATGTGCTGCGCGGCGACGCCCCTGGTAACGCCCCGGCAGCAAGCCAGCACGGCCTGCCATATCTCCTCGGGATCGTGCTCGACCCAGCCGTTGGCCGGGTAGATCTGACGCAATTCGACGGAATGGGACAGCAAGGGCCTGCCCCCGGCATCGAACAGAATCGCCCTGGTTGACGTGGTGCCCTGATCGATGGCCAGGAGAAAAGGCGCTTCCGAGGTCATTTTCATGAGTCGCTTAGGTTACCGTAGCATCTAGATTAACACGCTGTTAACGCCATTTTGCTACTGCTGCCAGAGGTGGCCGTAGGGGACGGCTGGCCATAGCACGAGGCAAAAAAAGTGGGACTGACCGCGCGGGACATGAGCGATATGGGCCGGCTCGCCCAGCTTGCCGCCAATCCGCAGGATACGACCCGCGAGGAGATCTACCTGGCCGTCGCCTCGCTTTATCGCGTCCAGAGCGCGCATTTGAACACGCGCGAACGCGAGTTGATGCACGATATCCTGCGCCGGCTGACCAGCGACGTCGAAATGGCGATCCGCATTGCGCTGGCGGAACGGCTGTCCGAAGACACCACTGCACCGCATGAGCTCATCATGCTCCTGGCCGACGACAGGATCGAAGTTGCGAGACCGGTTATCCTGCGCAGCCCTCTGCTTTCCGACGAGGACATGCTGCAGCTGGTCGCGGAGTGCGGCTCAAGCCATCAGGAAGCCGTCGCCTCTCGCGCCAATATCAGCGAGCCGGTCGCCGACGCATTGGCGAAGTGCGAGGCAGAGACCGTTCTGATCGCCCTCGTCCGCAACGTGACCGCCAGGATTTCGTCGACGGCCTATGAATTGTTGGTCGAAAAATCCAGACAGTTGTCCGATCTTCAAGCTCCGCTTGCCCAGCGCAAAGATCTGCCCGCCGAGCTTGCCAACCGCATGTGCAACTGGGTGTCGGACGCGCTCAAGACCTACATCGTGCAGAACTATGCCGTGGAAGCCAAGCGTCTGGACGCTGCGTTTGCGCACGCCGAAACGGTCGTAAAAAGCGAACCCGCGCCGCCAAAAACACCTCCGGCCGAGGGCGCCAGCAAGCTGGTCGACAAGCTGGCGACGGCGGGCCAACTCAAGCCCGGATTCCTCCTCAGGGTGCTGCACCAGGGCCAGATCGATCTGTTCGACTTGGCGTTCGCCCGTCTGCTGGGGCTGTCGTTGGCCGAGCTTCGGCAATACCTCTACGAGAAGGGCCCAAAGGGCGTCGCACTCCTGTGCCGCGCAGTGGGCATTGACCGCTGCGTCTTCGCCACGGTGTTCAACCTTTCGCGCCAGGCCCGCCTGATGAAACCGGCGCTGTCCGCGGGCGAAATGACCGAAGTCGAGGCGATATTCAGCGGTTTCAGCAAGGCTGCCGCGATGACCGAAATCCATAGGTGCTGAGGGCTGTTTCGGGTCGCGCCGCCTGCTAGGTTGCGGGCATGATAGACCCCTTCGGCCGCCACATAACCTATCTGCGCGTCTCGGTGACGGACCGCTGCGACTTTCGCTGCGTCTACTGCATGGCCGAGCAGCCGGAATTCCTGCCGAGGTCGGACCTGCTGACCTTGGAGGAGATCGAACGCGTCTGCGCGGCATTCATGCGTAAGGGCGTGGAGCGGCTGCGGATCACCGGTGGCGAGCCACTGGTTCGCCGCAATGTGATGGCTCTGATTGAACGACTGGGTGGCTGGATCGGTGCGGGCGGGCTTAAAGAGTTAACATTGACAACAAACGGCAGCCAGCTTCCCCACTTTGCCAAGAAACTGGTGGCGGCAGGCGTTAAACGTATCAATGTCTCCCTCGACACGCGCGATCCGGACAAGTTCCGCGCCGTGACCCGCTGGGGGGAGGTCTCGCACGTCCTCGCCGGCATCGATGCCGCGCTGGACGCGGGTCTGAAGGTCAAGATCAACACGGTGGCGCTCAAAGACGTTAACGAGGACGAGTTCGGCGATCTGATGACTTGGGCGCACGGCTGCGGCATGGATCTGACCCTGATCGAGACGATGCCGATGGGCGGCATCGACGGTGATCGGGTTGGCCAATATCTGCCGCTGTCGCTGGTGCGGGCGCGTCTTGCGGAACGCTTCACGCTGAATGACACGGATTACCGTACGAGCGGGCCGGCACGGTACGTGCGCGTCGGCGAGACGGGCGGCCGGCTCGGTTTCATCACTCCGTTGACCCACAACTTCTGCGAAAGCTGCAACCGGGTCCGATTGACGTGCACCGGGACCCTGTTCATGTGTCTTGGTCAGGAGGATGCGGCGGATTTGCGCGCCCCCTTGCGCGCGTCGTACCACGACGGGATGCTCGACGAGGCCATCGACGATGCCATAGCGCGCAAGCCGAAAGGCCACGATTTCGTGATCGACCGTCGTCATGCCGCGCCGGCCGTAAGACGTGCCATGTCTATGACCGGAGGTTGAGCTTGGCCCCAAAACTGCATTTCGTCGCTACGCCCGTGCCCGAAGGCCAGGCGGCGCTGTCGAATCTGCGCCAGCAATACGAAGACGTCGGCCCCGATCAGGCGGACATCATCGTGGCGCTCGGCGGCGACGGCTTCATGCTGCAAACGCTTCACGCATTCCTCGACCACGGCAAGCCGATCTACGGAATGAACCTCGGCACCATCGGATTTTTGATGAACGAGTTCAACGAGGCCGATCTGCCGGATCGTCTTGCCAAGGCGGAACAGGCGAAGGTGCATCCCTTGCGAATGCGTGCGACGACGGCGAACGAAAGCGTGAATGGTCTCGCCTTCAATGAAGTCTCGCTGTTGCGTCAGACGCGCCAAGCCACCAAGTTGCGCATCCTGGTGGACGGAAAGGTCCGTATTTCGGAACTGATCTGCGACGGCGTCCTTGTCGCGACGCCGGTGGGTAGCACGGCCTATAATCTCTCGGCACATGGCCCGATTCTTCCGATCGACTCCGCGCTTCTGGCGCTCACGCCGATCAGCGCCTTCAGGCCAAGGCGCTGGCGCGGCGCTCTCCTGCCGCACAACGCCCGCGTGCGTTTCGAGGCGCTGGAGACTGAAAAGCGTCCAGTCAGTGCCGTGGCAGACGGTCTTGAGGTCCGCAACATTGTTTCGGTCGATGTCGCGGAGGACCGATCCATCGGCATGGTCATGCTGTTCGATGCAGGGCGCAATCTCGATGAACGGATTCTTACCGAGCAATTCATCGATTAACGATTGCGGTTTCACCCCCCATTAAGAGCCGTTTAAGTAAACTGCCAAGCGGCGGGCGCTCAGGACGCGCCGGGCGCCTCGGGCGGATCATGAGCGGCTATCGGTTCGACAAGCTGAAAATTCTCGTCGTCGACGACAACCAGCATATGCGAAAGCTGGTTATCACGGTCCTGCAGGCATTTGGCACGACGCATATCCTCGAAGCCGAGGATGGCGAACGGGCATGGGCCATCATGCGCGAGGCAAATCCCGACGTCGTGCTCCTCGACTGGCAGATGCCCGGCATGACAGGCGTGGAATTCGCGCAAATGGTCCGCACCTCGCCGAAAACGCCAAACCCGTTCGTGCCGATCATCATGCTCACCGGCCACACCCATATCGACCATGTGCGCCAGGCGCGCGATGCCGGCGTCAACGAATTCCTTGCCAAGCCCGTTTCGGTGAAAGGAATTCTGACGAGATTGGTCTCGGTCATCGAGCAACCTCGCCCCTTTGTGCGCACCAGCACCTATTTCGGACCCTGCCGGCGACGCCGCACCGGCGGCGAATACAAAGGGACGGAGCGCCGCTCCACCGCCGAAGTGACCGCAGTCGACGGCTAACCCAAGGACACACGAGAGATACGGATACGAAAGCAATGCCCAAAGGACCGCCCACAGAACTGTTCATGCCGCCGAATTTGCTGAAGACCAAGGTTGGTGGCACGATCGCCGGCCTCGATACGGCTGCCATCAAGCGCGCAGAGGCCGCGATGGAGAATCTGAAAACCGAATTCTCCGACTGGATCGCCGACGATATCGCGCGCTTCGTCAACGCTTACGATGCGTTCCTCGCGACAAAGGACCATTCCCGTTGCAGTAACCTGTTCCGTGCCAGCCACGATCTGAAAGGCCAGGCGGCGACATTTGAGTTCCCGCTGGTGGCGCGCGTCGCTTCCTCGTTGTGCAAACTCATCGACACGCTGGGCTCGCACGACAAGGTTCCGCTGCCGCTCGTGGAAGCCCATGTCGACGCCATCCGCGTCATCTACCGTGATAGGATAAAGGACGTCTCGAACCTCACGGCGCTGACGCTTGTCGAGGAACTCGAAAAGCGCGTCACGAAGGCTCTGGCGCACGCTTCGCACGAAAGCTGAGACAGCCTCAGCGATATCGCGACGCGATCAGTACCCCCGTGGCCATCGTCGCCGCCAGCATGGCGAAAAAGGCCATCGGCCCCATGGCCGTCGTCGCCCAGCCGCACAAGAGCGGTCCAAAGATCGAACCGATCCCGAACAGCAGAACCAAGCCCGCCGCCGCGGCGATCCGCGTCTCGGATGCGATGGCGTCGTTCACATACGCAACGCAGACACCGTAAAGCGGAAAGGTGAAGCCGCCGACGAGCGTGGCCGCGATCAGGTTCGTGCTCAGACCGCGACGCGCGCCCCACACACCGAACAAGGAAGCGCATAGCCCCGTCACGAGTATCGCGACGATCACCGGCCGCCGCCCGAGGACGTCGGACAGCCAGCCGAGCGGAAACTGCAACAGCCCGCCGGCTGCCATCGCCAGTCCCATGAACAGGCCGATGCCTGCGAGGCCGAACCCGGCACGCTGGGCGTAGATCGGTCCGAACGTGAAGATGATGGCCCAGGAAACACCGGCGAGCATCGTCGCCGCTGCGGCAAGAGGCGAGACTTGGAAGAGCTTCACGACGCCAAGCGGCTCCGGCGGCGCGCTTGCGGGCGCGAGATGGCGTGCGGCGGACACAGGAACCGCGGCCAGAACGAAAACGACGCCGCACAGGATAAACAGGCCGGCGGTTCTCGGATCGCCCAGGCCCAACAACGCCTGCGCCAGTGTCATCGTCGCCATCTGCACGACCATGTAGCTGCTGAACACGCGTCCGCGCAGCACATTGGGAACGCGGTCGTTGATCCAGCTTTCATAGGCGACATAAACGAGCGACAGGGCGAAGCCTGAAATGAAGCGATATCCCGCCCAGACCAGCGGCGTGACGAGCAATGGATGCGCCAGGATAATTGCCGCGGCGATCAGCGCGCAGGTGACGATCGTGCTGACATGGCCGATCCGGCCGATTACGAAACGTCCTGCGAGCGGCGCCAGAGAATAGCCGACATAGTAGGTGGCCATCATCAAGCCGATCGTGCCTGCCGAAAACGCTTCCAGATCGGCCCGAACGCTGATGACGTCGGTCTGCAGGCCATTGGCGACCTGAAGGAAGCCGGCGGACAACAACACCGCCCATACGGATAGGAATGCGGCGCGCAACGGGGTCCCCTTCACGGGAAGCCTTACGAAGCGTCGGGCTTTTGCGCAACCGGCGAGAAGGACGACAGGATGTCCAGGATGCTCGGCGTCAACACGAACGGCGATGCGCCGAACCCCGAACCTCCGCTCGAGAAAAAGCCGGGCGATGAAGACGGCGACCACATCGACGCGAGCAGTTCGGCGTAACCTGACCCGCCGGCCGGCATGGTGGGTGCGACCTCCTCCACCGATGACGCGCCTCCCAGCGCAGCCGACGCGACCGCCGTCGGGGCGGGCGGCTGGATAACGCTCAAGGATGGCTGGCCCAGCGCCCAGTCGTAAACCTCGCGCACGGTCTTGGGCGTACCATCGGGATGATAGAAGACGTTTTTGTTGGCGTCGGCGGCTTGCGGAAAAACGCTGGCCGCAGTGGCTTGGGGCGTTGAACCGTTCATGCGGATCAGGCGGCAGGCCGCGTCCGCGCCAAGGAAATGTGCCGCATAAAGTTCGCCGCCGCACACGGTGCGCCCGAGCGCGTCCTGCATCTGCGTCTTGGTCTGCTGCGCATATTCGCCGGCCATCATGGCGGAGACCTGCGGATCGTTGCGCAGTGCGAGAATGGCCTGCCGGTCGGCGGCGTTGTCGACATGGTAGTGGCCATCGGCGCCCTGTGAGATCGCGCCCGCATAGGAACCCAGGCCGAACTTAGCGCCGTAGGACTTCACCAGTCCGAGCCATGTCTGCTCGACGAACTGGAACAGGCCGGCAGCCGAGGATGTGTTTGATTGCGCCTGGGGTTTCAAACCCGATTCGCGTATCGCCGTACCCAAAAGATAGTTGAAATCCGACCCGGTGACGGCGCTGGCCCGTTGCAGGGCTGCGACGACCGTGGACTTGTCATTCAATACGCTGAGGGCTTCTGCCACCATGGCTCGGGTTCTCCCGATACGTCACCGGGTAACCTACCCGCCGGTACGGTTAAAAACCGTTAACGACGCGGCGTAAAAATTCGTCGCGGGCGGCCGGCGCGTAGGGGACGGTCTGGCCGCTGCCCCAGACAGGTCCCGGCCAGGCGGCATCGCCGGGGCTCCGGGCGACAACATGCACATGAAGCTGCGGCACCGCATTGCCAAGCGCGGCGACATTGATTTTGGCGCATCCGGTCAGTGCCTTCAGCAACTTGCCGGCCCGGCAGATTTCGTCGGTTAGGGTAACACGGTCGGTGGCGTCGAGGTCGAAGACTTCGTTCGCGCCGGCACGCCTTGGCACAAGGATCAGCCAGGGAAAGCGGGCGTCGTTCATCAGCAGGATGCGCGACAACGGCCAATCGGCGACAAGCGCCGTATCGGCCGCCAGGCGTTCGTGAAGCCGGAATTCCATGCGTGTTGTTATCCGACCGGGAACAGCGCGGGAGAAATCAGTCCCTGCCGCCAAGCGAGGAAAATGAGGTAGCAGGCGTAGGCGAGAACGAGCATGACGCCTCTGGGGCGCGACAGGCGCCAGCGCATCGCCAGCAATGGCAGCAAGGCGGCGCTCACGCCCGCCAGCACATAGACGTCGGCGGATGCCAGCAACGGCGAGAAGGTAAGCGGCGCGACGGCGGCCGTCACGCCCAGGACACCCAGCAGGTCGAAGACATTGGCGCCGATCAGGGAGCCGACCGCGAGGTTGGCGTTGCCGCGCGCAGACCAGACGATCGTGGCAATCAGTTTCGGCAGTGAGACACCGAAGGCGATGATCGTCAGCCCAACAAAGGCCTCCTGCAGATTCAGCATCCGCGCCAGGGCGACGCCGCCGGCGACGGCGAAATTGGCGCCTAGCGCCAGGCCGATGATGCCGATGAGCAGCAGGAACAGCGCGCCTACTGTCGGCATAGGCCCACCCCGCATACGCGCTTCGGCGCGGGCCAGTGACACCGAATGGTCGGCCGAACGGCGCCAATCGGAAAGGAAGGTCACGACCATGTAGAGGGCGAACGCGGCGAGCAGAAGCCATCCGTCCGTCCGTGCGATCCCGCCGCTCCAGGCGATGACGATGACGGCCATGCTGGCGAGCAGCATCGTGCCGCCGTCGCGCAGCACGACCTTCGGCGACGACGACATCGGACGGATTATCGCGCCGAGACCAAGCACGAGCAGAAGGTTGAGGATGCAGCCGCCGACGATCCCGCCCAGTGCGAGATCTGGCGCATCCGTCGTGGCCGCACGCAGCGCGACGAAAAGCTCAGGCGACGACGTGGCCGTGGAAATGATGAAGACGCCGATCAGCAGCGGGGACAGGCGAAGCGCCTGCCCCAGTCCGACACCGCCACGCATGACAGCTTCGCTGCCGAGAACGAGCAGCACAATTCCGGCGACTAGAAACCAGCATGCCATTCCTGAACTCCGGCATCCCTTCCCGGCGCCCTGTGTGCCGATTCGACGACCGTCCCGGCCGTGTGCGGCTTCGATCCGTCGAACCGCCGAGGATCAAACGCAGGCAAGTCTATCGCCCGTTCCAGAATGAGACGGGACACGACCTCTGCCACGGCCGGTGCAAACAGGATGCCGTTGCGGTACTGGCCGCTCGCCACATACAGCCCTTCCATCACCGTCCGGCCGATGATCGGCATGCCGTCCGGAGAACCAGGCCGTAGACCGACCCAGTGCTCGGCCGTTTCCCACCCCTCCAGGGCGGGCATCAGCCCCGCCGACTGCCGCCGCAGCCAGCGGAAAGCCTCGGGAGAACGACCGCTGTCGTAGCCGGCCAGCTCCGTGGTCGCGCCGACCAGCAGGCGGTCGCCACGCGGGACGACGTAGATGTCGTTGCCCCAGACCACGTGCTTGGGCAACGCGGCTCCCGCGGGTGGAGCCAGGACCACGATCTCGCCCTTGACCGGGACCACTGGCGGGACGACCTCGGGCGGCAGTCCTGCCAGTTGCCCGGTCCAGGCACCGGCTGCGAGCACATAGGCGTCCGCGCGGTGCACGGTGAACGGTGTGCAGACGCCGACGACGCGATCATTCTCGGTCTCGAAACGGATAGCCGTTTCGTTTGGGAGGATTTTTCCGCCCGCCCGCAGGACGGCGGTCGCGAGCGCACGAACGAGCGCGTGCGTGTCGATTGTCGCTTCATGGGGGGCCCACAGCGCGCCGACGATGTCTTCGCTCAGCAGCGGCTCCATGGCGCGCGCCTGCTGCGCATCCAGCATGGCGATGTCCGCGCCCTGGGCGTGCGGGTTCGGTCGCCCGGGCTTGGCGCGATGGTCGCCATGAGGGCTCTCATGCAGATGACGTGGCGAACTAAGCGCGACCATCAGCGAACCGTTCTGTCGATACCCGACATGCACGCCCGAAACGGCCTCCACCTCGGCCGCGAAAGTCGGCCACAGCGCATTGGCGCGCCTGGCGAATGCGGATTCCGGACTGTCGGCGGCGCCCAGCTCGGCGGCCGCAGCGATCATCCCGGCGGAAGCCGTCGTCGCCCCGCTGCCGGCGTTCGCGCGCTCGAGAATTTGGACGCTGGCGCCCGCCTGCGCCAGCTTCCAGCCGATGCCGAGGCCGGCCACACCGGCGCCGATGACGACGACTTTCATGTTGTCCTCCACTGCGCGATCCAGGCGGCAATGCGTGCGCCAGCCGCGACGAAACAAAGAACACCTAGACCATAAGCGAGCAGCGCGAACCTGTCCGGAAAGACGCAGGCCGGAGACAGCGCCGCCGGCGCGAAGCCGAAGAAGGGGACGCCGGCGAAGACGACGGCTTCCGGGAGGCGGGCCAGGGCGTCCGAGGCGCCGTTCTGGCGCACAGCGGCGCCGGCCGGCCCGCGCGCGATGGCGGTCGGTGCCGGGTCGGTCGATCTGGGCAGGACGGCATCCAGCATGGCGCGCCCCGCTTAGGTGAGCCCTGCAAGAAGGTCAAATTGTTTCGCCGGATGGGGGCCCTGCCGCCGTGTCGGGTGCCGGGGCATAAAAAAAGAGCGGCACGAACGTGCCGCTCTGGGAGGTGTACGGGCCGTAAACCGCCTCCCCCACCCCTCTCCGGACAAGGAGAGGGGCGAGCGAGGCAAACATTCACGGATCAGAACGACCCGCGGATACCGAACATGTAGACGGCGCCCGGGTTGTAATAGGTGAAATCCGCGCTGGGATACTGGAAGTAAGCGCGCTGCTTGCTGTGTGTGACGTTCTGGATATCGAAGGTTAGCTCAGGATCGGACGGGAGATCGCCGAACAGCTTCGACAGCTCGTAGCTGGACGAGAAGTCCAGCTGGCCATAGGGCGCACCGAAGATGTACGCGCCGGCAGGACATCCGAATGTCGTCTTATTGGGCAGACAGTACCCGTTCTGGTTGGAGCCGGAAGCATAGGTCCGGTCGTTGTAGTTATACGAGAGCCGCAGCATTGCGCCGTGGTTTTCGTAGTAGCCCGTCAGGTTGTACGTGAACGGCGACACGCCGGTGGCAATCGCCGGGGCGGCACCGCTGCCCTTTTGATCGACGATCGTCACGTTGCCGCTCACGCCGAAGCCTTTCAAGCCATAGTCCGCGAGCAGGAAGTCGAGTGGCTGCACCAGATCGAATTCCATGCCGTTTACCGTCAGCAACCCGCTGGCGTTGACCTGCTCTTGTACGGTGATCGTCGTGTTGCAGTTTGCCTGCGACGTGCAGCCCCGCAAGTTGAGCGAGGTCTGCTGCGTCGGACTGAGCGTGTCGTAGGTGATGCCGTACTGCGCCAGGTAGGTGAACGGTTCCGTCGTCGTGCCGGTGATCGTGAACCCGCTCAACGACTTCCGGAAGACGCTGGCGCCGATATAGCCCTCACCGCCCGTGTACAATTCGGCGCCGAGGTCGATGTTATTCGAGTAGTACGGGGCCAGCGCCGGATTGCCGATCGTGGCTTGCGCCGCAGACGGATCGCCGAAGTTCACGCCTGGCAGCATCGCGCTCGGATTGGGCCGCGTCATGGTCCGCGACAGCGCAAGCCTGACCTGGAAGTCATCCGTCACGTCGTACACGAAGTTCATCGACGGCAGGAAGGACTGGTAGGTGTGCTTCCTGGTCGCCTGCACCACTGCGCTTGGATATTTTCCGCCATCCAACGGAGCAGGCGTCTGCGCGTTGCGCGGATCGGAAATCGTTACCGGGCCGGTGATGTACTGGTTCGTCTGAACCCAGCGCAGGCCGACATTGTACCGAAGGTCGCGCTCGCCGAGCTTCAGGATGCCGTTCGCCTCGCCGTACCATCCCCAGTCCTTCTCATCGACGGTGCCGGAGCCGGCGCCGGTATTGGTGCCGGAAGCATACGGCGCGTTCGGATAATCGAAGGACGCGAAGTTGGCCGCCTTTTCGATCGCCGCGTAGTTCGCCGTAATAAATCCATTCGGCCCCGGACGCAGGTAACCCGCCAACGCCGCCTGTGGGATCAAGGAACCCTGATACGTGAAAGTATTGCCCATGCCGGCTGTGTAGAACGTCCCCAAACCAGGATAGGTCGGATAACCGCCGGGCGTGGGATTGGGCGTCGGCGTGTTCAGGCCTTGGCATGGCGGCTGAGAGTTCGGTCCCGGCACAAAGACGCTGGGATTGTCGCCGCAAACCGCGTTCTGCCACGCTTGGCTGTTATCATAGCCCGAAATGCTCCGGTACGCCTCGTCATAGGCAAGGCCCGTCTTGACGTTAAACTCGTCGCCGCCGTATTCGGCGTCGGCGTGAATGCCGTTCGTGTAGGTGTAGCGCTTTTCGTCCTGGACGTTCACACGACCGCCAACCCAGGTGAAGTTCGCCGGGTTGTTCAAGTCGATGTTGCTGGTGATCGACGGAAACGCACCGCCGACCGGGTTATTATAGGTGACATACACGCCACCGGTCGGTGCGGCAGGGCCGGTTACGCCGGCTGCATACCCCGAACTCGGCGCCGAGTTGACCAGGATTGTCGGCGAATCGCGGAAGAAGTGGCTACGCGTGGCATTCGCCTTCAGGGACACATGCAGCAAATCCGTGACCTGCCAATCCATGCCCGGATTGACGCTGATGAAGTCTTCCTTCTCCTTGTAGGGACGCGCTTCGAGGAAAAACTGCGCGTTGGCGAAGGTGGCTTTCGTTACGACGTCGTTCGGATCGACCGTCATACCCTCGGGAATCATCGACGCAAAGCGGCCAATCCAATCCATATCGCTGCGGTCGAGGTTGTTGTCCAGACGACCGCCGATCATGTCCAGGTAGAAGTGAAGATTGTCGCTCGGACGGTATTCCAGGCTCAACACACCGTTATACCGGCTGCGCGTACCCTTCTCGTACATGGCGCGTCCGAGCCGCGGGATCAGCGCGTTGCTGAGAGCGGTATTGGTAAGCACATTGTAGGTGCTCGTGTTGACACCCGAACCAGCCGTGACCGTGCTGGACGCGGTTGCCATGGCCGGATTGAGCGCCTGCAGCGCGGCCGCATTAATCGTTTGGCCTGGGACCAGGCCGCCCGTCGTCACGTTGTTCGGAACCGCGCCGTTAACCGCCATGTTACCGCCACCGAGCGTGTTGCACGCACTGTTGCTCGGTGAGAAAGCGGCACCGGTTCCCGTCGACGACACCAAGGTTGCCGACTGGCATTGAGCGGCGCTCAGCGCCAGCGAACTCCAGCCGATGGTTTCGAAGCCGGTCGTATACTGATGGTTGACCTGGCCTGTAACGCCGACGAGGACGCCAAATGGGCCATCCGTATCGCTGAAGATGGCCGTGCCCCGCGGGCCGACGCCGGTGTGGTCATTCGAGCTCTGGCTGCCCTGGGCCGAATAGGTGAAGTGCATGCCCGGGTTGTCGAACGGGCGCATGGTGCGCATGTTGACCGTGCCGGCGGCGCCACCTTCGAGCAGGTCGGCGCGCGAGCTCTTGTCGACGGTCAGCTGTGTGAACAGTTCCGTCGGCAACATGTTCAAGTCGACTTCGCGGTTGGTGTTCTGCGCGTCGGTTGTGCCGGTCGATGCCATCGCCACTTGCGCGCCATTCAGCAGAACCTTGGTAAAGCTGCTGCCGAGCCCGCGAATCTGGATGTCCACGCCTTCGCCGTCGATGTCACGGGTGATCGTGATACCCGGAATACGGTTGAACGATTCCGCGATGTTGGTGTCCGGGAACTTGCCGATGTCTTCCGAGAAGACCGAGTCGGTAAAGCCGATCGCGGCGCGCTTGGCGTTGGTCGCGTCTTCCAAGCTGGCGCGATACCCCGTTACCGTAACGGTTTCCATCGGTGCGCTGGCGTCTTGCGCGAGAGCCGGCGTCACGGCGACGGCGCCCAATCCCGCAAGGATTGTCGTGCCAAGCAACATGTTCCTGGCGCGGCTGCTCATCTGGTTGAGTATTGGATTCATATTCGGAATTCTCCCCTGCTACTGAGTTATGACTGCTCTCGGCCTACCGAACGACGCACGCGTCGCCTTGGTTGCCGCACACGAGGCTAAATTTCAGGCTTGACTTGTTCCTCTCATGGTAGCGCTACCATTTTGGGCCGGAAAAGACCTATAGCGGTCTTTATTTCCAACCTTCGTCGCCTCCAAAACCCCTGAGGTTGGCCCTCATGGGACCGCTACCTTAGCCTTCCCGAAACTGAGTCTGATACCTATTTCTCGGTGCGCGTCATTGTTTGTTGCAAACTGCAGCGCTTTTGCAACACGTCGTCAGAGGCATTATCAGTAAACGTTTACCGCTCGCATCCGCTTGCTGGGCCAGAGAATTCACTGCTGGAAGAACGACGGCGAACGCACCCTCTTTCCGGCCGCGGAGGCGATTAGGCTGCACAAGATTAGAGGCGGCCACTCGCGCGTTATGCGACCGCGACGGCAAGTGCCCTTTCGTGGGGCGCTGTCTATAGTCAGCCGCGAGCGGACAACCCGACTTACGACAGAGAGATGATGCAACGATGGAAAAAGCAACATTCGGAGCTGGGTGCTTCTGGGGCGTCGAATCGTTCTTCCGCCAGGTGCCTGGCGTGATCGACGCCGTGTGCGGCTATGCCGGCGGCCACGTCGACAACCCGACATACAAGCAGGTTTGCAGCGACAAGACGGGCCATGCCGAAGTCGTCGAAGTGACGTTCGATCCCGCGAAGGTCTCGTACGGCGCACTGCTGGACGTGTTCTTCATGAATCACGATCCGACGACGCTGAACCGCCAAGGTCCCGACGTCGGCACCCAATACCGATCGGTCATCTTCGTCCACTCTCGGGAACAGGAACACACGGCGCACGCAAAGAAGACGGCACTGGAGTCGTCGGGCAGGTTCAAGCGCCCGGTCGTCACGACGATCGAACCCGCCCAACCCTTCTGGCGTGCGGAAGAGTATCACCAGCGTTATTTCGAGAAGAACGGCCTGCCCTCCTGTCACGTCAATTTCGCAGAATCATAATCCGTGCGCGAAAGCCTTACAGGAGTCGTCATGGTGCTGATGGCAGCCACCGCAACCAGCGCCTACGGGCAGATCAGCCGGGGCGATCGCTATTCGGGAGTGCCGTGGGCGACGCGTTCGCCCGTCCTGGCCCAGCACGGCATGGCGGCGACGGAGCAACCGCTGGCAACGCGGATCGCCGTCGATATTCTGAAGAAAGGCGGCAGCGCCGTGGATGCGGCGATCGCAGCCAACGCCGCCATTGGATTGATGCAGCCGGTGTTGAACGGCATCGGCGGCGACTGCTTCGCCATGGTCTATGACCCGAAGACGCATAAGCTCTACGGCTACAATGGTTCCGGCCGCGCCCCGATGGGCCGAGACCTGGTCAAAATGAAAGAGGAAGTCGCGGCCGCCTACGAAACGGCCGGCATGCCGTACAAGGCGCATATTCCGCCCGTCGGCTCGCTGCCGGTCACCGTGCCGGGCACCGTCGACACATGGTTCGCGCTGCACAAGAAATTCGGCAAGCTTCCGATGAAGGAGGACCTCGCGCCCGCCGTCGCCTACGCGGAGGGCGGCGTTCCGGTGACGGAACTCGTCGCGCTCTATTGGAAGGAGAATATGGCGGCCTTCGAGAAACACAGGGCCCTGATCGAAGAATTCGACAACGCCAAGCATACCTATCTGATCGACGGCCATGCGCCGACCCAAGGCGAGATCTTCAAGAACCCCGACCTCGCGCATACTCTGACCATGATCGCCGATGGCGGTCGCGACGTGTTCTACAAAGGCGCCGTCGCCCACACCGTGGATGCGTATTTCAAGCGCATCGGCGGCGATCTGCGTTATGCCGACTTCGCGGCGCATCACGGCGAATGGGTGGAGCCGCTTTCCGTGAACTACCGCGGCTATGACGTGTACGAACTGCCGCCCAACGGCCAAGGATTTGCCGTTCTCGAGATGCTGCAGATCCTCAAGCATTTTGACCTGAAGAAAATGGGCGTTGGCTCCGCCGACGCGCTGACCGCGATGCTGGAGGCCAAGCGGCTGGCATTCGAGGATTTGGCGAAGTTCTATGCGGACCCCGCTTTCGTGAAGGTTCCGATGAAGGGATTGATCTCGGCGGCGTACGGCGCGCAACGCGCCAAGGAGATCAACCTGCAGCACGCCAATCCCGATATCGGCCCCGGAGATCCGCAGCTGTTCGACGGCGATACGATCTATCTCGCCACAGCCGACAAGGACGGCATGATGGTCTCGCTGATCCAGTCGAATTACCGCGGTATGGGATCCGGATTGGTCGCCGACCATCTCGGCTTCATGTTTCAGGACCGTGGAGAGTTGTTCTCGCTCGATCCGCGCGCCGCCAACGTCTATGCGCCCGGCAAGCGTCCGTTCCACACCATCATTCCCGGTTTCGTGATGAAGGACGGCCGACCCTTCATGTCGTTCGGCTTGATGGGCGGCGACATGCAGCCGCAAGGTCACGTCCAGGTGCTCACCGACATCATCGATTTCGGCATGAACGTGCAGGAGGCCGGCGATGCCGCGCGCTGGCGCCATTACGGCAATGCCGAACCGACCGGCGAGCCCTCGCAAGGTATCGGCACGGTCGAGATGGAGAGCGGTTTCAGCCCTGCGGTAAAGACGGAACTGGAGAAGCGCGGCTACAAGGTCGTTCCCGGCACCGGGGCATTCGGCGGCTACCAGGCGATTATGTGGGATGCCAAGAACCGCGTCTATTGGGCTGCTTCCGAGATGCGCAAAGACGGCGAGGCGATGGGGTACTAACCCCTGCTCCGCCACCGCGCGTTCTGCCTTCTCGTCGGCAAGCCGCAGGTTGTTGAGAATCAGCAGCAGCGCAATCACGCTCATCATCGAGGACGGAATCCACAGGATCAGGCCGCCGTAATGCTGGTGGTCAGCACCGGGAGCGCGCCGACCAGAATCGGCGGTGAAACCACCACGCAGACAAGCAGGGCGCGCACTCCCAAACCGAGACGCGCCGGCGGCTTCGGCCGAGGATCGAGCACCAGGCGCCAGAAGAAGATGCCGTCGATCGCCATGCTCCAATTCATCAGATCGTAGAGGTTGTCGTCGAGCATCACCCGCGCGTGCATATCCGGGAAGAGCCAGAGATAGATCAGTCCGACGAACAGCGCCGGCGCGGCACCGGATGCTGGAACCTATGGAAGAAGAACATATGCTGCGAGAGATAGTCGTAGCGCGTCTGCACCACCGTGTAGCTTGCCGGCACGCCCAGCACGAACAGCACGCGCCGCCACATCGGCGGGGAAGAAGCGGCACAGAATATAAATCGCCGCGCCCACGATCAGCAGCGCGCCATAGGCGAGCCATCCGGTCAGCACGCCGTTCTTCTCGGATTCGGACGGGATCACCACCGTCATCTTGCGCATTTGCCGGGCCAGAGCCAAGAGCTTACGGGGAATTCATCGCGGGAGGCTGACAAACCGTTGGCGTGCGTGTTATGGCCTGAAGAATGAGACGGGCCCTTACCTGCCTGCTGTTGGCCGTTGCGCTTGCGGGCTGCAGCCCAGCCAAGAAACCTTGGTATGGCGACGACATCACCGGTGTAATGCCGAAGCTGTCGTTCACAATGATGCGCGCGAACGACGGTGCGCAAGTGACGGCCGGGGATTATCGCGGGCGCGTGGCAATCCTCTATTTCGGCTACACCAACTGCCCCGACATCTGCCCCACGACGCTCGCCAATCTGTCGGACATGCTGCAGAAACTCGGTCCCGACGCGGACAAAGTGCGCGTGCTGTTCGTCACCGTCGACCCCAACCGCGACACGCTGCCGATCCTGAAGAAATATGTGGCGGCCTTCGCCCCGCAGGTCGACGGGCTACGAGGCGGCGCCAACGCGCTGGCCGATCTGGCGCGGCGCTATCGCGTCGCCTACAGCGTGAAAACGAGGCCGACCTATGAAGTGATGCATTCCAGCGCCGTATTCTTCTTCGACACGTCCGGCCGTGCGCGGATAGTAACGCTGTCCACCGACAACACGGCGGGACTGGCGCAGGATGTAATGAGGCTGCTGAACTAGACGCCTAATACCATTGCAGCAGGCGCACGTCGCTTGCCTTGCCGACCAATGTCCTGAATTTGTTGACGTCGCTCAGCGTCCCGTCGGCGTTGTGATAATGGTAGGGATAAACGATCTTCGGTTTGAAATCCCGCACCCACTTCGCAGCCGCCTCCACCGTCTCGGTATACGGCAGGTTCATCGGAACGAAGGCCACGTCGATATGGCTCAGATGCGCGAGTTCCGGAGACTCTTCGGTATCGCCGGCGATATAAACCCGCTTGCCGCCGAAGGTGAGGATGTAGCCGTTGCCGACCCCCTCAGGGTGGAATTTCATCCTGTCCGGTGTCGTGTTGAACATCGGCATGGCTTCGACCGGGATCGTATCGACCAAGGCCGTGTCGCCGTTCTTCATGACCTTGGTCCTCGCCTTCAGATCGGCGGGCATGGCCTCATAGACGCTCTGCGGCGACACGATTTCGGTTTTGGGACCGACAACTGCCTCAAGGATCGGCACGTTGAAGTGATCGGGATGAATGTGCGTGATGAAGATGACATCCGGTTTCGGCAACGCTCGATAGGGAACTGTCGGATCGCCGCCGGACGCAACGGGTGCTGGATCGACCAGCACATGCAGACCATTCCAGGTCAGCGTCAGCGAAGCGTGGTGGATCGCATGGATATCCAGCGGCCCATTCGCCGTCGCGACCGTGTCGTCAGCAGGCGCACTCATGGCCGGCCCCGCGCAAGCCGCCAGCACGGCAAAGATGGCAGCCGCACTCTTCCATCGTAGATTCGTCATGACGGTGTCCTTCCCACTTCATTCCGCACCTCACTCGCAGGAGGAACTGGAATTCCAGCGTGCAGCGTAACCCCGTCGGCGACCGCACGCTAGATGTGCAACGCCTTCTTGTCAGCGTCCAGCACCGCTTCGTGCATCATTTCCGACAACGTCGGATGCGGGAAGATCGTCGTCGCAAGCTCGACGTCTGTGAGTTCACCATTCTTGGCAATGGCATAGCCCTGGATGAGTTCGGTGACTTCCGCGCCGATCATGTGCGCGCCGAGCAGCTCGCCGGTGTCGGCATCGAACACCGTCTTGATCAATCCTTCAGAGTCGCCCAGCGCGATCGCCTTGCCGTTACCGATGAAGGGGAAGCGCCCGATCTTGATCTTGCGACCCGACGCCTTTGCCTTTGCTTCGGTCATGCCGATGCTGGCGACTTGTGGCCAGCAATAGGTGCAACCGGGTACCTTGGAGGTGTCGAGCGGATGCACGCCCTTCACGCCTGCGATGCGCTCGGCGACGATCACGCCCTCGTGCATGGCCTTGTGCGCCAGCCAGGGAGGCCCGACCAGATCGCCGATGGCCCACAGACCGGGCACGCCGGTCTCGCCCCATTCGTTGACCACCACATGCGTCTTCTCGACCTTCACGCCGGCCGCCTCCAGGCCGATGTTCTCGACGTTGCCGACAATGCCGACGGCGCTGATCACGCGATCGACGGTGACCGTCTCGGTTTTGCCGTCCTTGGCTTTCAGCGTGGCGGTGACGTTGTCCTTGCCGCGCTCCAGCTTTTCAACGGTCGTGGAAACCCTGATCTTCATGCCCTGCTTGATGAACGCCTTGGTGGCCAGTTGCGAGATTTCCTCGTCTTCCACGGGCAGCACACGGTCCAACACTTCGACCACTGTCACCTCGGCGCCGAGCGTGCGATAGAAGCTGGCAAATTCGATGCCGATGGCGCCGGAGCCGACGACCAGCAGCGACGCAGGGAACGCTTCGGGGACCATCGCCTCGCGATAGCTCCACACCAGCTTGCCGTCCGCTTCCAGGCCCGGCAGGCTGCGCGCGCGCGCACCGGTGGCCAGCACGATATTCTTGGCCGCGTATTCCGCCGTTTTGCCGTCTTTGGTGACCGACAGCTTGCCCTTGCCGGCCAGTTTCGCCTCTCCCTCGATCACCGTGATCTTGTGCTTCTTCATCAGGAAGCCGACGCCGTTCGACAGCTGCTGCGAGACCTTGCGCGAACGCAGCACGATCTTGGCGATGTCGAACTTGAAGTTCTCCGCCGAGAATCCGAATTCGTTCAGCCGGTGCATCAGGTGCCATATCTCGGACGAGCGCAGCAGCGCCTTGGTCGGGATGCATCCCCAGTTGAGGCAGATGCCGCCGAGCTTGTCGCGCTCGACAACCGCGGTCTTCAACCCGAGCTGCGCCGCGCGGATGGCGCAGACATAGCCGCCCGGTCCGCCGCCCAACACGATGACGTCGAAGGAATTCGTTTCAGCCATAGAAGACACTCGCGATAAAGATTCCAATCACTGCCGGAAACACGAAAAGCACCAGATAGAGGGTCGAGACCGTGGCGAACTTCGCAGCGGTCCAGAACCAGTTCTGTCGATAGAAGCGCCGCATGGCGAGCAGGAGATAGAGGCCCAGCACGCCGACAGTGAGCCACGCCACCACGTCGCCCGGCAGCACCTGCGCCAGCCCTGCCGCCGCGAGCAAGAGCGCGAACCCGAAGGTATGGAAGCCCAGCGAGAACACTAGGTGATCGACGAAGTAGAACTGCCGGCGCTGGCGCCAGTAGAACGCCGCCATCAACAGCGCAAACAACGGCAGCAGCAGGAACAGGGCGCGCGGAATCCACGACGTCAGCGCGCCGTTGAGTGCGGCGGGGTTTGCAGCGAGCTCGGCGGTGGTCCGGCGGGTCACCTTCAGGATGCGCGCACCCAGCGAGCTGTCGGATTTGGCCTCGGCGGCCCTGAGCCGCCGCGCCATGTCGTCCAGCGCCGCGGCCGGCACCTTCGGATGCAGAGTGCCTTCCGGTGCGAAGAACACGGCGTTGTTCACCGAGACGGCGAAGTGCGGCCGGCTGTCGTTGAGAAACGCCGGCACGCGGAACTTTTCCTTGGTGCCGGGTATCTGCGCGTAGGTCTGGCCGTTCTCGACCACGATCTTCTCGGGCGTTACCATTGGCACCATTTGCACGATGGCGATGCGGCTCGCCGCCAGCGTGAGGAAGAAGATCAACGTCATGAACAGATAGAGCCGGACAGGCGGCACGTAGCGCTGGGTGCGGCCTTCGCGGAATGCGCAGGCCAACTCTCCGGGCGCCAACAGCAGCGCCTTGGCGGTGCGCAAAATGCGGCTGTCGAAGCTGATGATGTCCTTTACCAGATCGTGCAGCAGCGCCTTCAGCGAGCGCCGATGGGTGTCGTGCGGCTGGCCGCATACGGCGCAATAAGGACCGATCAGCGGTTCGGAACAATTGGCGCAATGCAGCGTCTTGGCGCCGCGTTCCGCCAGGGCGGAGGCCGCAAGCTCGACGGCCGCCGCGCCGCTCGTCTCTAAGATTGCGCCTAGATCGTCCATGCCCGCTCCTGCCGCCTTATAGCAGCATCGCGGCCGGTTCTTCGATGCACTGTTTGAAGACCTGGAGGAAACGGGCGCCCGTCGCCCCGTCGATGACGCGGTGGTCACAGGACATTGTGACCGTCATCACCGTGGCGACCTCGACCTTGCCGTTGAGGACGACCGCCCGCTGCTCTCCCGCGCCGACGGCCAGGATTCCTGCATGCGGCGGATTAATGACGGCCGTGAAGTCCTTGATTCCAAACATGCCGAGATTGGAGATGGCGAAGCTGCCGCCTTCGTATTCCTGCGGCTTGAGTTTCTTGGTCCGCGCCCGTTCGGCGAGCGACTTCACCTCGTTGGAGATCACCGCCAAGCCCTTCTCCTCGGCGCGGAAGACGATCGGCGTGATCAGGCCGAAATCGAGCGCCACCGCCACGCCGACGTCGGCATGCTTGTGGCGCAGCACCGCGCTGTCGGTCCAACTGGCGTTGCACTCCGGTACGCGCTTGAGCGCCAACGCCGCCGCCTTGACGATGAAGTCGTTGACCGAAAGCTTGTAAGCGCCCTCGCCCCTGGGCGACGCCTCGTTGAGCCGCGTTCGCGCGGCCATCAGCGTATCGATGCGGCAGTCGATGGTCAGATAGAAATGGGGGATCAGCGCTGTTGCAGAGCTGAGACGCTTGGCGATCGACTTGCGCATCGAGTCGTGCGGAATCTCGACGTAATCGTCCTTGCCGTAGAATAGGCGCGCGTCGGGCAGCGGCGAGATGCCGGAAATCGCGGTACCTGCACCCGCGGCGGCCGGCGCGGACGCGGCCGGCTTGGCTGTGCCGGATTTGGCGTGCTCGACGTCTTCTTTGACGATCCGCCCGCGCGGCCCGGAACCGGCCAGCGCCGAAAGGTCGAGGCCCTTCTGCTGAGCGATGCGGCGCGCCAGTGGCGACGCGAAAATGCGCGCACCGGGCGCAGGCTTTGCGGTGTCGGCTTTGGGCGCCGACGCCTGAACTGCCGCCGGAGCAGAAGGCGTGGGCTTGGTCTCCGCAGCGACCGCGTCCTTGATGGATTTCATCGCCGTCGAAATATCGGTGGCGGCACTTGCACTCTCGCCGTCGACAAGCAGGATCGCGATCGGCGCATTGACCTTGATGCCTTCGGTACCCGCCGGCACCAGTATCTTGCCGATGCGGCCTTCGTCGACGGCTTCGAATTCCATCGTCGCCTTGTCGGTTTCGATCTCGGCCAGGATGTCGCCGGATTTCACGGCGTCGCCTTCCTTGACCAGCCATTTGGCGAGCTTGCCCTCTTCCATGGTGGGCGACAGGGCGGGCATAAGGATTTGGATCGACATCAGTTGGCCTCGAGCGGCTTGAGTTCGGCCGCGTGTTGTTCCCAGTGGGCTCCGTCGAACGGCGCAATATGCACGTCGCGAAAGTCTCTCGCGTCAAGACAACGAAAATTGACGCTGTAACCGTCCGGATGCGAGCGCGGAATATAAAACGACTTGATCCCGCAGACGGAGCAAAACATATGCTTCGCGGTCTTCGTGTTGAACTCGTAGATCGTCAGCTTGTCCGCGCCGGAGATCAGCCGAAAGCGTTCCTTCGGCACGATCAGATGAAGATAGCCGGTTTTGGCGCACATCGAACAGTTGCAGTCGACGACCTCCGCGTCGGCGGGGGCCAGCACCTCGAAGGAGACAGCGCCGCAATGGCAGCCGCCGCGTTTCCAGGTCATGCCGGCCGCCACGCCCATCGTCAGGCCCGATAGCAAACGGCCTTCACTGCCGCGACCACGTCGTCCACGGTCGGCAGGGCCAGTTTTTCGAGATTGGCGGCGTACGGCATCGGCACGTCCTTGCCGTTGACTTTCGTCGGCGGCGCATCGAGCCAGTCGAACGCCTTCTCGACCACCTGCGAGGCGATTTCCGAACCGATCGAGCAGATCGGCCAGCCCTGCTCCACGGTGACGATGCGGTTGGTCTTCTTCACGGACTCGATCACCGTGTCGGTATCGAGCGGGCGCAGCGTGCGCAGGTCGATCAGCTCGGCGTCGATGCCTTCCTTGGCCAGCGCTTCCGCGGCTTCCAGGATCAGGCCGACGCAGATCGAATGCGCCACCAGCGTGACGTCCTTGCCCGGCTTGACCACCCGCGCCTTGCCGATGGGCAACACGTAGTCGTCGATCTTCGGCACCGGGAACGACCGGCCGTAGACGATTTCGTTCTCCAGGAAGACGACCGGATTGGGATCGCGGATCGCGGCCTTCAGCAGAGCTTTGGCGTCAGCCGCGAAATACGGCGAGATCACTTTCAGGCCCGGCACATGCGCATACCAGGAGGAATAGTCCTGGCTATGCTGGGCGCCGACACGCGCCGCCGGCCCGTTCGGACCGCGGAAGACGATCGGGCTGTGCATCTGCCCGCCCGACATGTAGCGGGTCTTGGCGGCGGAATTGATGATCTGGTCGATCGCCTGCATGGCGAAGTTCCAGGTCATGAACTCGATGATCGGCTTCAACCCGTTGAACGCGGCGCCGACGCCGAGGCCCGCGAAGCCCTGCTCGGTGATCGGCGTGTCGATCACCCGCTTGTCGCCGAATTCTTCCAGCAGCCCCTGGCTGACCTTGTAGGCGCCTTGGTACTGCGCGACTTCCTCGCCCATCAGGAAGACGGTGTCGTCGCGGCGCATCTCTTCGGCCATGGCATCGCGCAGCGCTTCGCGCACTGTCATGGTGACGAATTCCGTGCCTTCCGGCAGCGACGGGTCCTCAAGCTTGGTGGAGGCGGCCTGCGCCACCGGCGCTGCTGCCGCCTTTGTCGCGACCGGAGCCGCTTCTGCGGGAGCGGACTTTGCCTTCACCGGTGCGCTGGCGTCCTCGCCGTCGCCGACCAGCACCGCGATCGGTGCATTGACCTTCACGCCTTCAGTCCCTTCGGGAACCAGTATCTTGCCGATGCGGCCTTCGTCGACCGCCTCGAATTCCATCGTCGCCTTGTCGGTTTCGATCTCGGCGAGGATGTCGCCGGATTTCACGGCGTCGCCTTCCTTGACCAGCCATTTGGCGAGCTTGCCCTCTTCCATGGTGGGCGACAGGGCGGGCATTAAAATCTGCGTGGACATCAGGCAACCACGTCGGTGAAGAGTTCGGACAGATCTGGTTCCGGGCTTTCAATGGCGAATTCCGCGGCCGTGTTCACGACCAGACGGATGTCCTTGTCGATAGCCTTCAGTTCGTCCTCGGTGGCGATGCCGCGCGAGACCAGCTTCTGGCCGAGATGCTCGATGGGATCGCGCTTCTCGCGCACCGTCTGAACCTCTTCGCGCGTGCGGTACTTCGCCGGGTCCGACATGGAGTGGCCGCGATAGCGATAGGTCTTCATCTCCAGGATCATCGGACCGTTGCCGGAGCGGCAGTATTCGATGGCCTTGCGTCCGGCGGCATGCACCGCCTCGACGTCCATCCCGTCCACTTCCTCGCCGGGAATGTTGAACGAGGCGCCGCGCTTGAAGAACTGCGGCTGGGCGCTCGAGCGGTCGACGCTGGTGCCCATGGCATACTGGTTGTTTTCGATGATGTAGACCACCGGCAGCTTCCACAGCTCGGCCATGTTGAAGCTCTCATACACCTGGCCCTGGTTGGCTGCGCCGTCGCCGAGATAGGTGAGCGTCACGCCGCCCGTGTTCCGGTACTTGTCGGCGAACGCCAGACCCGTGCCGAGCGGAATCTGCGCCCCGACGATGCCGTGGCCGCCGAAGAAATGCTTCTCGCTCGAAAACATATGCATCGAGCCGCCCTTGCCCTTGGAGTATCCGGTGGAGCGGCCGGTCAGTTCGGCCATGACGCCCTTTGGATCCATGCCGCAGGCGAGCATATGGCCGTGGTCGCGATAGGCGGTGATGACTTGGTCCTGCGGCGCCACGTTCGCCTGCATGCCGACCACGACCGCTTCCTGGCCGATATAGAGGTGGCAGAAGCCGCCGATCAGGCCCATGCCGTAAAGCTGCCCGGCCCGCTCCTCGAACCGGCGGATCAACAGCATGTCCGAATAAAAGGTCTTGAGAGACACCGAATTTGGGGTCGCCACGGGCTTGTTGACACCGGCCACAACAACCTTCGTCGGTTCGCTCATTTCCCGGCCCGTCCTACCCGCGTTTGGTTGAGAAGACATGGGCGCGGGTTGTGGCAAGCGCGCCCGCATTTTGCAAGCTTGACGGAATGTCCGGGCGGCTTTTTCAGGGGGTGCGGCGGGTTTTACCGCCGCTTCCGAGGGATCGCCACTTGGCCTGGGGCGCCGTCCATCAGCTCGGTTCTGGCCAGTTACTCCACCAGGTCGGGGTCGGGCGTGGGGGAGCTGAGCAGCGCAATGCGATGCTCCAGGCGCTGGTTCTGGTCTGTGACCTCCCCCAGCTGCCCCTGCGAATCCGCCAGCCGGGCCTCGACGGTCTGGAACGCCAGATAGCCCCTCTCGCCCCACACGGCGTAGTAGCCGAAATAAGCGACCACAACGACGCTGATGGCCGGAAGGAAAGCCAGGACGAACGATCGTGTAACGCTTCGTCTGATTCGCATCCCCTGAACGAATCACTACCGATTCGGGTGGTCAAGGGAAGAATCGTTAAATTCGAAGTCCGACGGCGAATGCGCGCGCTCGCCGTGTCCCAAAACCGGGAAGGCCGCCTTGGGGCGGCCTTCCGCGAATGAAATCGATAGAGGTAAACCGACGCGCTATGCCTTGAGCACGCTCTTGCCGGCGAATATCGCCTGATCGCCCAGCTGCTCTTCGATGCGGATGAGCTGGTTGTACTTGGCGAGGCGATCCGAGCGGCACGCAGAACCTGTCTTGATCTGACCGCAGTTCGTGGCGACCGCAAGGTCGGCGATCGTGGAATCTTCCGTCTCGCCTGAGCGATGGCTCATCACGGCGCGGTAGGAGGCCTTGTGCGCCATTTCCACCGCTTCCAGCGTCTCGGTCAGCGTCCCGATCTGGTTGACCTTGATAAGGATGGCATTGGCCACGCCGTCGGCGATGCCCTGCTTCAGCAGCTTGGTGTTGGTGACGAAATTGTCGTCGCCGACCAGCTGTATCTTCTTGCCCAGCGCCTTGGTGATGGCGACCCAGCCGTCGTTGTCCTGTTCGGCCATGCCGTCCTCGATGGAGAAGATCGGATAGCGTGCTACCAGCTCCTCGTACACTTTCACCATCGCCAGCGGATCGAGCGTGCGGCCCTCGCCCTTGAGCACATATTTGCCGCCCTCGAAGAATTCGGACGACGCCGGATCAAGCGCGATGAAGATGTCGCCGCCCGGCTTGTAGCCTGCCTTCTCGATGGCCTTGACGATGAACGACAGCGCTTCGTCGGCGCTTTTCAGATTGGGGGCAAAACCGCCTTCGTCGCCGACATTGGTGTTATGGCCGGCATCCTTCAGGGACTGCTTCAGTGTGTGGAACACTTCCGCGCCATAGCGCAGTGCTTCGCGGAAGGTCGGCGCGCCGGCCGGCACGATCATGAACTCCTGAAAGTCGATCGGGTTGTCCGCATGCACGCCGCCGTTGACGATGTTCATCAGCGGAACCGGCAGCAGGTTCGCCTTCGCGCCGCCGACATAGCGGTAGAGCGGCAGGTTCGCCGCCTCGGCCGACGCCTTGGCCGCGGCCAGCGACACGCCCAGGATCGCATTGGCGCCCAGCCGGGCCTTGTTCGGCGTGCCGTCGAGCGCGCACATCGCCTTGTCGAGACGGATCTGGTCTTCGGCTTCCATGCCGCACAGCGCGTCGAACAGCTCGCCGTTCACGGCGGCGACCGCCTTCTCGACACCTTTGCCGCCGAAGCGCTTCTTGTCGCCGTCGCGCAGCTCCACGGCCTCGCGAGTGCCCGTGGAGGCGCCCGACGGCACGGCAGCGCGACCGAATGACCCATCTTCCAGCCGGACATCCACCTCGACGGTCGGATTGCCGCGGCTATCCAGGATTTCACGGGCGGCGACGTCGATGATTGCGGTCATTTTGATCTTCCTTCGTCAGGTCTGGCCAATCCGCGCCTGCTTTAAGCGATGCGGCAAGCGTCATCAAGCGCGACGGAGTGGGGCAAATTCGCCGTTAAATACAGTGTGCAATTCAGACTTGGAGGAGCGTCATGTTTCTGACACGCATCATCCTGCCGGTGATTGCCGCCTCGCTCATGGCGACGGCGTCGTTCGCCGCGACCGACCAGCCTGCCACGCCGCCGGCCACCTGCCCCGCCTATGGCGGCGGCTTCGGCGGCGGCCCGATGAACTTCCTGAGCCCCGAGGAGCGCATGATGCACTTTGCCGAGGTGCAAAAGGCGACGGCCGGCATGTCCTTTGACCAGATGCGGACGTATCGCATGACGGAACGCAACAAGGTCATGGCCATGGCGCCGGCCGAACGGCAGAAATATGCCGCCGACCTGAAGGCGAAATGGGAGGCCCTGCCCGCCGACCAGCAATCGCAGGTCCGGCAACAGATGGCGACGTTCCGCGCCAACCGTCCGATGATGGGCGGCGGCAGGGGCATGGGCGGAATGGGCATGGGCCACGGCGGCATGGGCAGAGGCGGCTGCCCGTAACGCGCGCCGGGCGAATCTTGATAGCGTCCCCGTTGGCTCCTGCGCGATTCCCGCGTAGGAGCCTCACACCGGGGAAAACGCCATGACCAGCATGCCTGTGGACCTGCTCAGCGCAATCGTCACGATCTTGGCTGTCGTGCTCTATTTTTACATGAGCGTCCGCGTCGGACAGATGCGCGTCAAACACGGTATCAAGGCGCCCGCGACGTCCGGCCATCCGGAATTCGACCGTGCTTTCCGGGTACAGATGAACACGTTGGAAGCCTTACCGGTGTTTCTGCCGCTGCTGTGGCTGGCGACGTTCTATTTCCAGACCGCAAAATGGATTGCCCCGTTGATGGGCCTGGTGTGGGTCGTCGGCCGGATACTCTACATGAACGGCTATATGGCGGATCCGGACAAGCGCGGCGCCGGCTTCGGCATCGCGGCCACCGCGCAGATCGTGCTGCTGATCATGGCGGTCTTCGGAATCATACAGTCCTGGCCTGGCGTCTAGTTCGTCGCCGCCACGACCTGGTGAAGCTTTGCGTCGAAGTCCGCCTGGTCGTCCGGCTGCACGACGAAAACCACCGCGCCGGCGATCGGATCGACAATTGTCAGGCGCACGGCCGGTCCGCCTGCCGCGGTTAGTACGCATTGCGCGGTTGTGCCGACCTCCGCAAGCGAGCCTTTGGATACGTAGCTGGCACTGTGCTCGTCGATAGCCGCCTGCCAGAGATGCAGCAGATTGGCGGTGTCAGGCCGGTCGAAGGCGAACGAGACATTGGTACTGCCTTCAGTCATGCCGATCAGGCCGACGACCTTGCCCTTCTCGGCGTAGGTCGCAAGCACGAGTTTCACACCGCCGTTGTCGTATGTCGCAACCCTGACGAGGTCGTCGGCACGTGCCGGTGACAAGCTCGCAGCCGCACTGAAAAAAAGCACGAACAGAAACGCCGAAATTGACCGGGAAAGAATCGGTGTGCGCATGAGCCCCCCCTGCAAGTACGCAGCGCAAAGCCTAGTCCTTTACCCGCCCGCGGGCAAAGCGTTTAGCTCGGCGCAGTGCGGCGCTTCGCAATGGCGTCGATGGCGACGAGTTCGTCGAGCAGCGCCGGGACATCTTTCAGCTTGAGCATGTTGGGACCATCCGACGGCGCATGATCCGGGTCCTGGTGGACCTCCATGAAGACGGCGGCGACCCCCACAGCCACGGCGGCGCGCGCCAGATAAGGCACCATCTCCCGGTCGCCACCTGTGGTGGCGCCCAGGCCACCGGGCTGCTGCACGGAGTGCGTCGCGTCGAACACCACCGGCGCGCCGAACTTCGCCATGATCGGCAGCGAGCGCATGTCCGACACCAGCGTGTTGTAGCCGAAGCTCGCGCCGCGTTCCGTCGCCAGCACATTGGGATTGCCCGCATCGGTGACCTTCGAGATCACGTTCTTCATGTCCCAGGGCGCGAGGAACTGTCCCTTCTTGATGTTGACGACCTTGCCGGTCTTCGCCGCGGCGACCAGTAGATCGGTCTGACGGCAGAGGAACGCGGGAATCTGCAGCACGTCCACCGCCTGGGCCACGGCGGCACATTGGTCGCGTTCGTGGATGTCGGTGAGAACCGGCAGGCCGAAGGTCTCGCGGATATCGTTGAAGATAGGCAGCGAGGCTTCGAGCCCCATGCCGCGCGCGGAGCCGCCGCTGGTGCGGTTGGCCTTGTCGAAACTGGTCTTGTAGATCAGCCCGACGCCTGCCTTGGCGGCGATCTCCTTCAGCGCAGACGCCATTTCGAAGGCGTGCGCCCGGCTTTCGAGCTGACAGGGGCCGGCAATGATCGCGAGCTTCCTCGCATTGCCGACTTCGACGGAACCGACCTTGACGGTCGCATTGGGCGGGACAGCGGTCATGGCGCCATTCTAGCGGCGATCCGCGCAAACGCCACAGCGTTCACTTCAACAGATAGGCGATGGTGCTGAACGGCGAGATGATGGGCGCGAGGAGCGTCATGATCGACCAATAGGTCGTCCGCTCCACCCGCACGACGTCGCCCGGACGGATGCGCGTGGTCTCGTCGGCAGGCACTTCCTGGCCTTTGACTTCGCCCTGGTGGCGGACGACGACTTCCGATTCCACGGCGCGGTCGGTGAAACCGCCGGCCAGCGCGATCGCATTCGGCACCGACATCGCGTTCACATAGGCATATTCGCCCGGCTTGTTCACCTCGCCGATGATGTAGAACGGCCGGTAGGTCGTGACCTCCACGCTGACGCGCGGGTTGAGGAGGTAACCGCCGCCGACGAGCGCGCTCGCGATGTGCGACTCCAGCCCATAGGTGGACAAGCCGGCCGCCGCCACCCGCCCGATCAGCGGCAACTGTACATAGCCTGTACTGTCGATCTGGAACTGACCGGAAAGGTCGGTCTCCCCGAAGACGGTGACACGCACCGTGTCGCCGGTGCCGAGCCGGTAGCCGCCATCCTCGGACGGGCGCAGCCCGTTGACGGTGACGGATTCGTCGGCGGGAGGGGCGATCATCGCCGCGTAGCGCGACTGTTGTGGCGGGGGTGGGGCACTGGCCCGCGGCGCGTCCAGCTGCGCGTCGGCGGTCGCCGGCGGAATTTGCGCGGCATAGCGTGGTTGCGGAGCCTGCGAAACCGTCACGGGCGTGGTCGGCGCGGCGGCTGGTGGAACGTCGGTTTCGTTGGTCAGGGAGTTATCCGGTCCCGGTGGAATTTCTGCGGCATAGCGTGGGACTTCGTGCGCGGGATCGTATTCCGAGGTCGGCGGCGCGCCGGTGCCTTGCGCGTACGCGCCGGCGAGCATCGCCAGCGCAGCGGCCAATGCGAAAATGGCAGGCGTCCGGACCATGGCCGGATGCTAGGGGGCAGACGTTTACGAAAAGCTAAGGAAGCAGGTCTTTCCGCAGCGCCGGCACGGCCTTGGCCAGATCGTCCGCCACAATCTTCGAGAAGTAGTCCGCGCCCATGCGGCTCAGATGCGTGTAGTCGAAATAGAGCTTGGTCGAGCCTGCGGGCCCGGTCTCCGAGGCGGGCGTCATCGGCGCCGGCGGCTCGCTTTTCGGCGCCGGCACGGTGGTGCCGCTCTCGGCGACGGCGAGCACATCCGGCGGCGGTGGAATCTCGGCCAGCTGCGTCGCCGCGGCGGCGCCCATCGCTTGCACGGCGGCGGCGCTGTCCGCATGCAGATCGACAAGCGGTACGTTCATTTCGGCGGCGACCTTCCGCACGGCGTTGGCCCAGGGCTCCAGATCGTCCTGCAGCACGCCCTTCTTGAACTCGCGGCGTGTCAGCGGCGTCACCAGCACCGGCTGGGCGCCGGCTTCGCGCGCCTCTTCCACATAGTGCTTCAGGTTTGCGGGAAATTCCGTGACGAGATTGGTGGAGCGGCCCGGCTTGCCCGGCTGGTCGTTGTGGCCGAACTGGATCAGCACATAGGTGTCCTTGAAACCGCCCGACTTCATCTCGTCGAGCGCCACCTTCCAGGAACCTTCGGCGCGATAGGAATAGGTTGAGCGCCCACCGCGCCCGAGGTCGACGCACGCCGTGATCGAGGTGACGTACATGGAGCAGAAGCTCCCGCCCCAGCCGCTGCCCACCTGCATGGTGGAGTCGCCCACCAGAATGATCTTCACCGGCTCGATCGGCTTGGACGCGGGACGGTCGGTGATCGAAGGATCGTCGGTTGGCGACAACGTCGTCGGCACCGTTACGGGCGTCGGCTGCGCCATCACGGTAACCGGTGTCAAAATTACGGCGGTGGCGAGCAACGCGGTCTTGAAGGTCATCTGCCGTCTCCCTGGGAATGGACCCGTCCCGGTCCTGCCGCTTTCTACCCAAGCCGGCGCAACCTGTCACGTCGCGCGCAGTCACCGAAAATTTCCACCCCTCTCCGGCTACCCAGAGGCAGCGACGAAGCGGCGCAATCCGCGGCTCCGTGATTGTCCTTAAAAATGCCGGCACCAATTTGGCAATAGTTGTGCCTTGATATTACTAGTCCAATGGACTACATTGCATGACGCAGGTTGTGCCGGTCACGGTGGTGGAAACCCCGGAATTCCTGGCGGCGACGCGCAAATTCATGGATGAGAACGAACGCGCGCAGCTTGTGGATTTCATGGCGAACAACCCGGTGGCAGGCGATCTGATCCCGGGCACGGGAGGTGTCAGAAAGTTGCGCTGGGGACTTGAGGGTCGTGGCAAACGTGGCGGCGCGCGCGTGATCTATTTCTTTCACAGCGAGAAGCTGCCGCCGTTCGTCTGTTCGCTATACGCCAAGAACACGCAAAAGGACTTGAGCGCGGCGGCAAAGAACGAGTTGAAGAAAGTCACGAAGTCGATCGTAGAGAACTACGGAAAGGCGCGAAAATGAAAGACCCGGTGGAGCAAAGCATCCTGCGCGGCGCGCGTCAGGCGCTCGCCTTTGCGAAGGGCGAGGCCGATGTCAGGCGGTATCGCGTCCATATTCCCCACGAGATCGACGTACGCGCGATTCGAACGAAGTTGAAGATGACGCAAGAGGATTTCGCCCGGCAGTTCGGCTTTTCCGTGAACACGCTGCGCCATTGGGAACAAGGCAAACGGATTCCCGAAGGCCCGACGCGTGCCTACCTGCTGGTCATCGACCGCGCGCCGAA
>VFSW01001333.1_pt1 | contig 37570 bp, 30 predicted proteins | sample 5358111 | NCBI WGS metagenome assembly VFSW01 (sample SAMN11554181, study PRJNA540505) | mine drainage metagenome | isolation source: sediment from site ElyBrook_90M | place: USA: Ely Copper Mine, Vershire, VT | collected 2017 | reverse complement strand
CGGGCGCGGCCCATACCCCCTGGGGGCGGTTTTATTTATTTAGGCGGGAAAATTTTCCTATTTTGGCCGCCCAAACTCTATAACTATCTTTTCCGCTTCCGCCTTTGATTTCTGGTAGTTCCCCGCCGGCCGGAGCTCATCATCTTCGGTATACCCATTTATTTTGTATTCACCTTCGTTAACGCGGCCGAACGCCTCCGACGAACTTATCTGGACGAAAGTCATCGGCCTACCCATCTGTTTAATCGAAGAAAGCAAATTGGAGACGCCGTCGCGATTCACGCCAAAACATAATTTCGGATCTTCTTCGCACTTGTCCATATTGATGACCGCCGCGGCATTCACCACGACATCGGGTTTGTATTTCAAAAGAGTAGCGAGTATGGTTTCCGGTTTCGTTATATCTAATTCCGAATGGCGTGGTGCAATCACTTCAAAACCTTTTCGCGTACCCGAAATAATTTCAGTACCGACCAGGCCGCTTCCGCCCGTGAGCAAAACCTTCATCTTTCGATTATGCCATAGGTCATTGAAAAAGCCCACGAAGCATCCGCTTCGTGGGCCAAACTCTCTGGCGAACAAGGTTCAGTAAGGTGTCAACAAATACCAAGGCGACTCTCCACCCTGTCTGGCCTCCCTCGACTTTTTGATAAGAGCATGGGTTCTCGTATCAACATCCTCACGAGACGGATGGGCGACACCAAAAATATCGGCAGCGCGCTCCCAGCATTTCAGGAAATGCGTAACCTCTTTTTCTAAGTATGCAATTTCTCTCTCTTGCGTAGTCGCTTCCCAAGTAAGGATATACGCGTTAAGAAACGCGACCAGACCACCATGGACCAGTTCCTTCCGAATCGGTTCAAACCACTGCTTAGTGTCAAACCGATTTTGCAATGTTTGAGAAGCGTCCCCGTATTCGCACCAACCTTTTTCACCATCAAGACGAATCCCATGACACCAAGCAAAACCTCCCTTCACGACACAGGCTGCCGCACGAAGCACTTCGAGGTCTGTCCTCAGACTATCACGAAAGCTAAGAGGCTCCTGAATAGCCGACTCAATCAGAGCGACCAAGGCTCGTCTATCATCAAGCTTAAGCTTGATCTCCTTAACACTGCTGTGTTCCGGGTGAAGATAAACCGAGCAGTATCTCCAATTCAGATGAAAATGACAATCGTCATCCTTCATGGCATGAATCGCTGTCACGAACTTAGAGAAACCGCGAATGGTCAAACGATCTTGCCACCACTGAGGAAGGAGGTGCCTTTTGAAAAAATACCACACCCCACTTCTCGACTGTCGTGTACGCTCGATCAAAAACTCTGCACCAAGTAGAATCCTCCCAAACAGATTTCTCATGTTGGCCTTTCTCTTTCAACCGTGTTTATCGGAAATGTGCAACAACGGTTACCTATCTTTTACGTCAAATAACTGGTGTACACAATAATACACTTTTAATAAATAATCAATATATTGACATATACCTATATTAATGCTATCTTTATGGTGAACTAGTCTCGGAGCCAGTGGCCTTGTAAAGCCACAAAACGGATCCGCAACAATAGAAAAAGGAAGAGAGGTTTTGGATGAACGAACAGAAATGTCCGAAAGTGGCGATTGCGATTACAACGTTCTACAAGGACCCCCTGGGCAAGGACGCCGTCCGGTTCGCGTGCGCGAAAAAACAAGTCGAGCGCGGGGTTGCCGCGGGGTACACGATCGTGGTGATTGACGATTCGCCCGAGGTAACCACGTCGCAAAGTGCGTTGGTTGTTAGCTCTGAACCGCTGGTCGCCAACGTCCTAAAAAAACTTGGTGCCAAAGTCTTCCGCCAACAACAGCCTGGCATGGGCGCGGCGAAACGGGAGTCGGCCTTTCACGCTTCGTTCTTCGGCGACATTATCGTCATGAACGAGGCCGAAAAATACGACCTCGTTCGGCACATTCCGACCTTGATTAAGCCGATCATTGAAGACGGGGACAGCATTGTCGTCGCCAAACGAACCGCCGCAAGTGATAGAACCTACCCGACGTTTCAGATTGAAACGGAAAAAGTCGCGGATGACGCGTTTGGAGAAATCTTCAAAAAACACGACCACCTGAAAGGTGTTCGCCCGATGTTCGGACCTGTGGTGGTCCGCAGAGACCTGGTATATTACTTCGCGCTCTATCGACATGCGAATATTCCCGGGTTGCCAGATACATACATCCAACACTACGGTACGGTCCTGGCCGATGACTCGGAAATAGTTTGCGGGGTCAGAAGCGTTGCCATTGACTTCCACTATCCGCCTGAACAGCGAGCGGAGGAAGATGCCGCCGACAACAAAACGATCCGTGCCAAGAGGATTGAGCAACGGGACACGCTTATCAAGGCGTACCGAACGCTCGCCGATTACCTCGAGGACAAAAACTAGTCGGTGTGAAAGCACCTAACACAAAGAGCGACCCCCCCCCGGTCGCTCTTCTTATTTATCTACGCGCAAGAGTTTCTGGAGCAATTTCATCTCGTCTTTCGTCAGCTCCGGATTATTGCCGAAATAGAAACCGAACTGGTGGATATGGTCAGCGTTCGGTGTCTCCCTTGCCTCGCGGACATATTTTTTATAGAACGGCTGACGGAGCATGTTGCCGGCAATAATAGGACGAATTTCGACTCCGGCTGCGGTGAACACGTCATGGTAGCGCGTAAAAGCGTCTTTATTCTTGAAAATAAGCGGCACGGCAAAGTTGGAGTAGATATCCATATGGTCGGTGCGCGGCGAAATGATATCGGGGTTCTTTTCAATCATCGGCAATAGGGCGTAAAAACTCTTTTCGCGGGCCCGAACCATTTTATCAAGATACGGCAACTGGATATTCCCGATATATCCGTGAATATCGGTCGGCCGAACATTATAAGCGAGATCGTAGAACGTATAGAGATCAAAAAATTCATCTACTTCGTGACGCTTTTTCAAACTATCTCGCTTCCCTGTCGGCAAATTCCGACCCCAACCGTGAGCGCGCACCATAAGGAGTTGGTGATAGAGATCCTTGTCGTCGGTCACGATCATGCCGCCTTCGATGGTCGAAAGGTGGTGGCCGACGAAAAAAGAAAAGGTGGCCGCGAAACCGAAATTACCAAGCAATTTCCCTGCCGTTTTCGAACCGAGCGATTCGCAGTTGTCTTCCAAAAGAAGGACCTCGTGTTGCCTGCAAAGTTTTTCTATACGGGCAAGGTCGTCGGAGAGACCGAGCACATTCGTGATAAAAAGCGCATCGAGGTTTCCGATGCTTTTTTGGAGCATCCGGGGCGACACGTTCAAGGTGTCGAGTTCGCAGTCGATGGCAACCGGCGTGAGACCAAGCTGGATGATTGGCATGACGTTCGTCGCCCATGTCACCGCTGAAATACCAACACGAGCGCCAGCCTTGAGCCGACCGAGATTCAAAAGCGCCTGGAGTAGTACGAGATTGGCAGAACTGCCGCTGTTCACGAAGACCGCATATTTCCGCCCCTGCTTCTTTGCGAAACTTTCTTCGAACTTTTGCACCTCCTTGCCCATGCTCAACATATCGGCGCGCATGATGAAATCGGCCAGTTTCTTTTTGGTCTCTTTTTCGCGATAAAACGTCGATTTGACGAGCTTAATCATTACTTTTTCTTCGGAAGATTCGGCAAGGTCACCCCGAGCTTTTTGCAATCCGCCTCAAGCATGATGCGGACGATGTCCTTGAACTTCGTCTTCGGTTTCCACCCCAAGGCTTTTCGAGCCTTCGAAGCGTCGCCGCGGAGAATATCGACTTCGGTGGGCCGGAAATAGCGGGGGTCAATGGCAATATATTTCTTCCAATCCTTTATGCCGGCAAGACGGAACGCCTCGTCGCAGAATTCGCCGACGGTGTGCGTTTCGCCGGTCGCAATGACGTAATCCCCCGGCTTTTTCTGCTGGAGCATGAGCCACATGGCTTCCACATATTCGGGCGCGTAGCCCCAGTCGCGTTTGGCATCAAGATTGCCGAGATAGAGTTTATCGCGCTTCCCCGCCAAAAGTTCGGCGATACTGATGGTGATCTTCCGGGTGACGAAATTGTCGCCGCGGCGCGGCGATTCGTGATTAAAGAGGATGCCATTACAAGCAAAGATGCCGTACGCCTCGCGGTAATTCTTGGTTATCCAGTACGCGAACACCTTGGCGACGCCGTAGGGACTCCGCGGATAGAACGGGGTCTTTTCCGTCTGCGGCGTTTCTAAAACTTTTCCAAACATCTCAGACGAAGCGGCCTGGTAGAATCGGGTCTTCACCCGCGATTCGCGGATCGCTTCAAGAATACGAAGCGCACCGAGACCGTCGACATCGGCGGTGTAAAGCGGCACATCGAAACTGATGCGGACGTGGCTTTGGGCGCCGAGATTATAGATTTCGTCAGGCTCGATCCGTTCGATAAGTCGCGCAAGATTCGACGTGTCGGTCAGATCGCCGTAGTGAAGGAATAAATGAGATTTGCCCTGCTTTTGGGGGATGATAAAGCCGATGCGATCGGTATGGAAGCTCGATGAACGCCGAACTATACCATGGACCTCATAGCCCTTCTCGAGCAGGAACTCAGCCAAATAAGACCCATCCTGGCCCGTGATGCCCGTTATTAAGGCCTTTTTTCGTGTCTTCATGATAGATATAACGCTTTATGGACAGCCATAACTCAAGGCCAACAGTATGACATATAATGAAACTTATGGCAAGGATAGGGCCTATAAAAGCTTCCGGTACACCCGTTCGTATTCCGCCACCTTCTTTTCCCAGGTAAAGCGCTCGACGAACGAACGCGATGCGGCCGACATTTCTTGGTAACGTCGTGCGTCGCTTAATATCGACACGATGGCGGCCGCGAAACCGTCTACATCGTTCCACGCGACCAGAAGTCCATTACGGCCGTCCGCGACCGCATCGTCAGCGCCGCAATCTTTCGTCCCCACGACAGGAATACCCGCCGCGGCCGCTTCAAGGAACACGATGCCGAACCCTTCGACATCATGGCCGATGTTAAACGACTTGAGACAAAACAGCCGAGCGCCATGGTAAAAAGCAGCGAGTTCTTCATCGGACGTTATGTCCTCGATGAGGAATACTTTGTCCGCGAGACCGAGGTCATCGATGAGCGTCCGGAGCCGCGCATATTCTTTATCGGTATATTTTTTACCGACAATAAGGTAGCGAAGGTCGGGAAACGTGGCGAGGACCTTCTTGAACGCAGGAATGCTCCACTTATAGCCCTTGCGGAGACGGAGCGAGCCGACACTCATTATGTAGGGCTGATACTTCTTTACCCGCGCGGCAAATCGGGGTTCCGGCGGCGCGCCGAATATCGCAAGATCGATACCGGGATTTATGACATCAATGGAAAGTCCGGGTACTTTTTTCAATATTTCGTCCCGGGTGAAACGGCTGATGGCAATGACTTTGGCCGCATGCTGGAGCGCGAATCTGCAAAGCATTCCCCGTCCAAAAAGGTAGAGGTGGCGGATAGAACCGGTACCGTTCGCGGTAATGACGACTTTGGCTCGACTGCCCCTCGCGCAAAGGACGCCTATCACTCCGTACGGAAACACATCGAAGGCATGAACGATGTCCGCCTGACGGACGGCGCGGATCATCTTCCATAACCTCGGCATAGAAAGGAACCAGCGCGGCGCGAACAGCGGTTCCTCGCCCATCTCACCGCCCGCCTGCGCGGTCACGACACGCACAGTGGAAGGAAGCGAAGCGGCCATTCCTTTTATGATGTTCCGAGCCAAAACACCGCCGCCGTTGTGAGGACGGACATTGTGCGCGAGGAACACCACGCGCGGCAGATGAGACCGGCCACCGGCAGCCGCCCGCTCCAAGATCGCAAGCGTTTCCCTGCCCGTGCGCTCCCAGGAAAATAACGAGAGCTGTTTGCGCGCATTCGCCGCCAGGTCTCTCCGGACCGTTTCGTCGGAGACGATGCGTCCCATGGCCGCGGCTGTTTCTTCCGGCCTTCGGGGATCAATGAGCAATGCCGCGCCGTTGCCGCCGAGCTCCGCCGGCCCGAATATGTTGGACGTGATAACCGGCACGCCGCAACTCATCGCCTCGAGAATGGGGAACCCTGTGCCCTCGACCACCGAAGGAAACACGAGCGCGGTCGCCCGACGGTAGGCGAAACTCAGCTGGTTTTCGTTCAAATGGCCGGTAAATATGATGCGGCCAGAGTAGGGGCTTTTGCCGAGGTAATCGACCAACATGTCGTAATACGCACCCTCGTTCTTACCGCCGAGGACAAGGTCCTCTTTGGCGTCCGGGTGCGACGCAAGGAACAACTCGAACGCTTTGATGATGTGCAAGACGTTCTTGCGTTCCTTCATCGTGCCGGCGAAAAAAAAGAATCGTGCGGGAAGCGATACGGGCGACTCGGGAAGTTCACAGATCTTTTTATAGCCGTGATAGACCACCGATATCTTTTCCGACGGGATACCGAAAAATCGCATCGTGTCGTTCTTGGTGGATTGCGAGACCGCGACCACATGGTCGGCTCTCCGCAGCGAACGGCCGTGATACCAGCCGATGAATTTCCTGAACAGGACGGTCCTAAGGCCTTTCGCCGGCAAATATTTATAAGGGTAATCGAGCGCGATTACCACCGCGTGGGGCGGTTTCCAAAAGAACGGCAACACCGGCGTATTGAAAAGATAGACGTCGGCGAGAGGAAATTTCCTCAGTCGATCGAGCCAAAAGCGGCCGGGGCCCAGGATTTCGAGCCGCCAGTTTTTCCCCGGCAAGACCGGCGGCGTCTTCGGTCTTTCCTTGACGAAGACGGTATATTCATTTTTTTCATCGACGGAAAGGAGCGCTTCCGTCCAACCTGAAATTATCCGCGGCAGACCGCCGGGCATTTTCTCGCCGAAAGGATGGAGCACGACAGCGATCTTCATTGGTGTTGCATGAAATTTACCGCCGCGGCCGCGCGCTTTTTCCACGAAAAGCCGAGCGCTTTGCGGTACCCCGCCTCGGCCTTCTCGGCCAGCTCCGCTTTATGTTCCAGGGCATACGTTATCTTCAGGCTCAGGTCATCCGCGTCGTCCGGCTCGTAGAACAGAGCTTCTTTCTCCGTGATGACGCTGCGGATCGCCGGCGTATCCGCCGCCACCACCGGCCTGCGAGCGGCCATGTATTCGAACAATTTCATCGGCGAGGTCTCGCGGTATGAATAGTCGTTCTTTTTCGTGGCGGTGACCAAGAGGAAGTCCGCCGCGGCAAGCCAAAGAGGGATCTCGGCGTGATTTTTCCAGCCGACACAGATCAGGTTCGACGGCAGATATTTCGCCCTGATGGCGCCCTGAAGTTCTTCCGCGCTGCCGCCGACGCAATATATTCCGCCGCGTGCGCCAAGCACATGCGCCGCTTTCGGCAAGACCTCCAAACCTTTCCAATCGTAAAATCGCCCCATGTACAAAAAGATGGCGTACGAAAGCGGCAATCCCAACTCCCGCCGAGCATCGGCGCCGCTCGGAAGATTGAGGAACATTTGCGGATCGATGCCGTTTGGACACACCACGATGCGTTCGGCGGAGATACCGAACGTGCGCATGAGACTTTCTTTCACGCCCGCACCGACCGCGATGAAACCGCGGGCGCGCTTGAACGCGAACCGCGTAAAAAACGTATTGCGTTTGGTGCCATGTATTTCAAGGAAAAGCGGCCGGCCAAGCAGCGGTAAAAGGAAAAAAGAGAACTGGTCGAGATCGATACTGTAGAGAACGGCATCTTTCGGCAACCGGGCGCGCCAAAGCGTAAAAAATGAGGTGACCGCGAACGACAGTGCGGTAAGATTGAAACCGAACCGGCTGGTCCGAAACCAGATGACCGGGACCGAAATGAGAGGAAGCGGGACCCGTAATCCGTAAAACTCCTGCGGATCGACGGGCGACGCGTTCTTTTGCTTCGGCAAGAATAGCGTCAGCGTATTGCCTGACTCGATAAACCCTTCGCACATTTTCGCAAGCTGAATGCCGTGGGCTTTGGTCGTCGGCATCCTGACGTTGGCGACATAATAAATATTCATATTAGACGGCGAGGTGGTCAAAGATCATCGCGAGACGCGCCGCCAGAATGGTGATATCGTGGCGTTCGACGACGCTCTCCCGAAATCTTTTTCCGTAAGAAATACGGACATCGGTGGGCATTGAAAAAGCGAATTGCAGACGATCAGCCAGACTCGAAGCATCGCCCTCGGTAAAATAAAATTCCGGCGGAATGATATCGGCAAATGCGCCGCTCGACACCAGCGGCAGGGCTTCGCAGGCCATTGCTTCAAGCACCGTCTTATCGTAATTGCCCCGCGGCGTCAGGTTCACCGCCGCACGATGGCTCGCGTATAACATCGGGGTCTTGTCATGGGGCACGGCTCCGTGGAATGTCACGATATCTTTCCTGCCTATGACCGCCGCCGCCTGCCGCAACGATGCTTCGTAGGATGCGTCCTTGCCCGCTCCCGCGCCATAGATGTCGAGCGAACAAGGAATGTTGCGAAGCGCCAACGCGCCGACGGCGGCGATCAAAACATCGACTTTTTTCAGTGGCGCCAAACGGCCGATATAGACGACGCCGTCAGCTTTCGTTTCGGCCACCGCTTTCTTAAATACGGTCGTGTCGATACCGGCCGGCATCCGAACGGATTTCGGTGAACCTGCCGTGTAAGCATACGGCGAAGTGTGGCACACCGCCGAGGCAAGTTTCATCGCCGTCGAAGTGTATATTGTCCCGATGGTGTGGTTATACCACAGCACGACCGGTTTCCGCATGAGACGCCATAATAATCCGCCCAGAAGCACGTACTCTTGGTTCATGTGGACAAAGACACCGTCATACTCCCCGCGAAGCCGCCATATAAGTCCCAGAAAACGCCAGGCATAGCCAAGCCTTGTCCCGCCCGTTTCTTTGCCAAGCGAATAGATCTTCACGTTCGCCGGCGGGTTCCATTTCCCCCGCTCCAAGCACACGACTACCAGCCGTTCGAACCGTCTGGAAAAATGCGCGACCCAATTCGTGAAAAAACCGAGCACCGGGTCGTTTTCGTCAATCTTTTGTGTAACGATCAATAATTTCATGTCCGTACACGCCGCTGATCAAATCAAGGTTTTTGTTACTACCCACGAGCAATTCGAGGTTCTTCTCTTGGAGCGATTCAATGATGGCCAGGCCGCGGCGGTCTCCGACCAATTCCCGATAAAAGTCAGAAAATGCCTTGAAGTCCTTGATGAAACAGCGGCCGCCGGCTCCCCTGCCCGACTTGTGGACCGGATCAAGATGAGTTCGGCCCACGCGCGGATCGGCAGCCATGGCGTCGCGAATGACGTCAAAACGGCAGCCGAGCGCCTTCGCGGTATCGTATATCAAATTCATAAAGACCACTTTAGCGAAGAACCATGTGTTATTGGCATATTTTACCATTTCCGCCTCTCGCGCGCTCATGACCGATGCGAACGGCGCCGGTGGCAGAAGCGACAAAACCGTTGCCGCTTTTTCTTTGAAAGCGCGCGTATTCTTCGGGATACCGACGATGTTTCGTGAAGGGTGGGCGGCGTCATAGGCGGCCGTTGCCTCAGTGAGGAACTCCGGCGAATGGATGACGTACAGCTTCGGGAACTTTTGTTGCAACTTCTCCGTGGTCCCCGGGATAATCGTCGATTTGATGACCGCCACGCCTCCCGCGCCGACCGTGCTGAGGGCATCTTCCACCGCGCTTCGATCGAAACCATTCACCGTCGTGGGGGTCGGCACCGCGATGAACACGACCTCGCATTCCTTTATCTTCTCCTTGTTGCCGACAAATTGGGGCTCTTTGCCGTAACGGATGACCGGGAATCCGCGGCGTTCGAAATCATCGGCATAATTCTTGCCGATGAAACCCTGGCCCACAAAACCAATGCGCGGACGGCGCGCCGAGGCGCGCTTTGTCTTGCTCCCAGGCAATGCCTGGCGGGCTCCTCTTGTGCCCCGGGTCTTTCCCCGAGCGGCTATATTCTTGGTATTCACAATAGCGGCCATTCTACACGAATTTTTCACGAAGGAAAACAAGCCTCAAGCGACTCCTTGTATAACGCCAGATATGCGTCTTTTGTTCCCACTGCCGCTTTCGCCGCCTCAGCCGCTTTCGCACCAAGAGCGCGCCGTTGACTGCCGTCGGAGAGAAGCGTCCGGAGCTTCTCGGCAAGACATCCGGTATCTCCTACCGGGCAAAGAAGCGCACCGGCGTTACCGAATATCTCACGCACCGCGCCGACATCGGTAGAAACTATCGGCAATCCTGCGGCAGCCGCTTCCACGAATGTCATGCCATACCCCTCGTAACGCGAGGCGGAGAGAAATATGTCGGCATTATGGTAAAGCGAAGCGGTATCCGACCGCCATAGGGTAAAGGTAACTCTCTTTTCGATACCAAGGCGTTTCGCCTCGAGGCGCAAGAATGGCAGGAGCGGCCCATCCCCCACTACCACGAGCCCGACCAGGGGCATGTCGACGGTGGCGCGGGCGAAGGCGCGGAAGGCTCGGCCCACTTCTTTTTCCTTGGTCAAACGGGAAACCATGATCACTCGATAGGTAAAACCGTCCGCGAGCCCTGGTTCGGGTGGCACGCCTTTTTTTTCGTACATACTAAGGTCGACGAGCACCGGGACCACGGTGATCTTTTTCTCCGGCACGCCGCGCGCCACAAGCGAATCTCGGATCCTTTGAGAAACCACCCTGACCGCGTCGGCCCGCGGCAAAAGGAATTTGGCGATCATGACGCGAATCTTGTTCATGAGATCTCCTTGCCTAAAAAACGGGCTGAGCAGGTCGGTGTGGACTTGAAGCTGCAGTTTCGTCCCGAATTTACGCGAAAGGCGCCAGGCGACAAGACCGGTCTCAAATGGGTCTTGGGCCGATATCACCACCCGGCCGTCGCCGGCGTGCGTAAGAGGTTTATAAAAAAGCCGCCGCCCTATCCGCATCGCATCATGCGCGTACAAAAAACGGGATAATGAATTGGTTGGGTAAGCGAAGGTATTTTTCGAGAGCCGTACCGGCGCGAGACGAGGCCGCGACCGGCGACTGAACACGATGACGTTGAGCTCGTCGCATAACGATCCATATTCTATGATACGCGTGCGAACGGCGCTGCCCGTCTCGAATATCTTCCGATCGGTGGAGATCATGATGACTTTCATTTTATTTTATGATATTCGGCCAAAAATTCTCTGGCGATCGCCGGCCAATCGTGCCTGAACGGAAACGCCTCTATTTTTCTTCTGGCTTCCTCGTAATGCGCGGGCTCCGACAGGAAGGCGACCTTTTCCGCGATGTCATCGACATTTTCAGGATCGACAAAGATACCGATATCGCCGATACGATCGATAAGGCCGGTCTCTTTCGTCACAATGAAAGGTTTGCCGTAGCGGATGGCATCGAGGACGGTGTTCGGACTGATATCGCCGAGCGATGCCACGATGACCGCGTAGCAATGGGATATCTTATCCATGAACTCGTCGTGCGGGGCGGGTTCTCGGTCATAGTAAACTCCGGCCGCCCGGGGCACCCGCCGGAACGCTTCAGCCACTCTCGCGGTATTTTTCCATTTGAGCGGCCGCGTCGCACCGACAAAATTCTTTGCCGGCGGCGGAAACGATGTCTCCTTTGGTCCGTAAAAGTTTTCGATGATCGCCGTCCTCTCTTCAGTAAGCCTGTATGGTCCTCGCCACAACTCCCTTTGCCAGGTGGTGCTGAAAACGAGGCGGTCGGCATGGTGAAGCGTCAAACGGGTAAGGAAAAAGATCGTCCGCTCTTTCAAGTTAAGTTTGGGGAGTCGTGTTTCGTAAAAATGGCGCAAAAGGACCAGGTCGCCGGTCCGCTCGACATACCATTCCCATAAAAAATCGCCGCCGGTCCGGATCAAGATCTTCCGCCGCAGGAGTTTTGCCGCGGCCACTGCCGGCAACGCGGCGCTGTAAGTATCCAGCGCGAGGATGAAATCCGCCGAAGGGAAGCGTGCCAGACAGCGGCAAAAGAACCAGAGGTGGCGAATGCCCGTGGGCAGCATCTTTTCCCGCCGGTAGGTCAAAACAGAGACTTCGTGGCCCAATGCTTGCAGCGCTTCACGCAGACGGAAGGCGTACTCTGCGGGCCCGCCGATAGCGGGCGGAAATATCCCTGTGGCAATGATTATCTTCATGGTACCAGTGGTTCGAATATTTTTTCTTTCATGTCCGCCGCAATGCGCTGCCAATCGTGATGCCGCGCGACCGTCCGACCGCCTGCAATGATGTGCGTCTTGAGCGTTTCATCGGTCATTACAAGCGTCACTTTCTCGGCGATACTTGCCGGGTTTTTCACCTGGCAAAAGACGCCCGTCTCGCCGTCTTTAAGAAAATCGGGGATGCCGCCGACCGGCGTCGCAATGACCGGCAAACCCATGGCCATCGCTTCGATAAAGGAGATGCCCAACCCTTCGGAGAGCGAGGGACGAATGAATATATCAGCTGAAGCGAGGTACCGAGGTATATCAGCGTAAGGAACCGCTCCCGCGAAACAAACTCGCTTCTCCAGGCCGAGCCGGGCCGTCGTAAGCCGAAGCGGCGAGAGAAGCATTCCGTCACCGACAATGAGGAGCTTGACATGGCCCGGAAGGAACCGCAAGGCTTCTATAATGTCCTCGACCGCGTTCTTCGCTACCAATCGCGAGGTGGTGATAAGGACGATATCAGCGGTCTCAAAGCCGAAGGAATGACGGAGGTGCACCCGTTCATAGTGCGGGTCGCGAACGGAAAATTCGCGGAGATCGACTCCGTTGGGAATTATCACGGGCTCTTTCGCCCCGTGTTCTCTCGCCCACGCGGCCAGATATTTTGAGATCGCCGTGGTGCGATGCGCCGTGCGGAATATCGCGCGAAAAAACGGCGCCAAGAGCGGACCGAGTATGCTCATACGTCGGCGGGGATAGTCGAGCGGGTCACCTTCCTGAAGGGTCAAGACGAACTTCGTGCGCGGACGGAACATCCTGAAAAAGAGCGCGGCAAACCCGGCGCGGTTTGCCATGATCGACCACACGATATCGTATTCGTGCTTCCGGGCAAGGCGGAGCGCCTGCCGGCACGCGATGAATGGAAAAAGAAGTTTCCCGCCGTCCACCCTATATACTCCCACCTTGCCTATTTTTTCAAATGCCGGCCATGACCGCTCGAAACGCAGCGTCACCATATCAAAGGTAAAATCTCCCAGCCGGTCGGTTATCTCGGCAACGGCTTTTTCCGCACCCCCGACCATGGGGTGATAGGCGATCGAAAATATGAGGATTCGCGTCCGCTGCATCCGTAATAAGATATTATTTGATCACTGATCATCACGCCACCCTTCTCCCTCCACGACGGTGTACCCCTCGGGGTCATCCTTGCGCTTAGACAACAACAAAACACCGGCGGTTATCACCGAAAGGCCTCCGGCCGCGATGAGCCACGGGAGCATGTTGTTTCGGGAAGGAAGAGCACCTGCTGACGCCACGAGAGGGGGTGTGTATTCAGGCGCCAAAACTTCCGGCACCGCAGGAGTCGGTACCGGCAGGGTACCGTCGTCTGGCGGCAAGACAGCTACTTCGTCCGACGGCAATTTCTCCTCAGCTGCCGCCGCGGTAACCGGCGACTGAGGTGCGGCGGCCGCCTCCGTCAATACCGCGGCTGGCGGCACCGGCGGCGGCAAGGTTTCCTTCGGCGCGTTTTCTGCCGGCGGTGCCTCGAACATGGCGGCCACGACATCGTTCGGGTAAAGCAATACCGTCGCGTTCGGGTCGGTGATGAGCATGCCCATGGCGTCGTTCGAAAACATTATCTTCGCATGTCCCGCGACCAAGGTGTGGTCCGGAAGCGGGAACGACGACGCTCCGTTCCTTATTATCCACCCCGAAATATCGACCGGACCATTGTAACTATTAGCCACTTCGACAAAACCGTCCTGACCAGAAACGACGCGTGCGATCGACAGCGAGGAAGGAATGACGCGAACGTTCGTTTCATCGACGTTGGTCCATTCTCCCGAAGAAACGGCGAGACTAGCGATATATTGGCCGGGAAAGCGATACGAGTGAAAAACATTGCGCCCTTCCGCGGTCGTCCCATCGCCGAAATTCCAAAGAAAGCGGCCGCCCGTAAGCGGCTCTTTGTTGATGCCGAGCGCCGAACCGGCAAACGCAGTGGAAGCGCCGGCGATCGCCGTAATATCTGGTCCGGCTTCGGGGTAAAGGTGGACTTTGAGCGCCTCGAGACTTCCGCTTGAACCATTCGCCTGGCTTTGGCTCGACACGGTCGCCGTTACGGTATTTACCGTCGTATCGCCGCTCGCGGATGATGGTGGCGGGGTCAGCCCTTCGACGGTAGCGGCGCCGGGCGTCGGCAACGCTCCTTGCCACACGCCGTTTTTAAGCTGAAGCGAGTTGCCGTCTCCCCTTCCGCCAAGCATAGGGTCATAAGTGACTTCGTCCAATATCGTGGTGGTCCCGCTCTTGAGACTTATGGTCTCGCCCGTATTTGAGAGCGAAAAACTGCTGTCAAAAAGTGTGCCGGAAAATCCGGGCCAATCGATGAGAAACTTCACCGTATCATCCGCGATGATCGCAAAGCCTCCCGGCGGCACCACCGCCTCGCCTTGCTGGAGCGACAACTTATGATTTTCGTCCCCTTCGGAAAACCGCCACTCGTTCGTGTCGACGGGGGCCGACCCGGTATTCACCACCTCGACCCATTCTCGTCCGTCGTCGGAACCCGCCAGATCATACATGATTTCGTCGATCTCGACTTGGGCCGCAACGGAGAGCGGGAACAAGACAAGACATGACAAGGCGAAGGTGCGCATGGTTATGAACCGTTCTCGGTCTTATTCTTATCTTTCGCGAGGCCAAGGACTTTTCGAAGGACCTCTTCAGGGACTTCCTGCACGCCGGCTGTTTCTTTGCGGAGGGGTGGCGGCGTGGGCTTGTGCTCTTTCGCGACCGGTTCAGCGGGGCGGGGTCGTTCCGTTGCCTGAGGCGCCGGCGCGTTTGCTTTGAGTACGGAAGCCAACGCGTCGCGCAACTCAGAGCGATTCTTTTCGGAAATGACTTTTTTGTCATTCACCAAAGGCGCCTGCGAGGCCTTGAGGGACGAAAGCGATGCAGCGGGTGGTATAGGACCCGTGTCGCGCGAGACGCGCTCCTTCGGGGGCACGGCCGCCGGACGCGGTGCGGGCGTCGCGACAGGAGCGGCGGGCGCGGCATGAGAGGCGCGGACCGGCGCCGCGGCCGGTGCGGAAGGTGTCGGCGCGGCCGGCAAATGACCCCGTGCCGGAGCTCCCGCCGCGAGGGGTTTTGCCGGAGGCTTCAGCGGCAAGCTCCATTCGCGGATGAAATCCTCGACCTGCTTGCGGGGGCGCGAAAACATACGGCGCGAATTTTCGATGACATCATTGCGATACGAGATCAACGGCCGTTCTATGGGCGGCAGTGTCGTCGCGGAAAACGGCGGCGACGTTACCCCATCGATCATGAGCTTCAAATAGATCTGCGTAAAACCGAGATTCACCATGTCTTCGGCGGTGAACTGCGGCGCAAATTCTTTTTCCAAAACCTCGGCGTCGTAGGCGCCGACGCGGAACACCACCATGGTGCCCACGTTGCCGAACACCGCGGCCCGAACCTCTTCCGACATCTGTTCGATATACTGATGGGCCATCAGGAGGTTCAACTTGTATTTGCGCGCTTCAGACAAGATATCGGCAAACGATTCGTTGGCGAATGATTGAAATTCGTCGACGTAGAGCTGAAAGTTAGGCAACCCGCGCAAGACCCGCTCCGATACGTTGGCGCGCGACATTGCCGCCAGGTATATTTTCGTGATAAGCATACTGCCAAGCAAGTTGGCATTTACCTCGCCGACACGCCCCTTGGAAAGGTTCATGATAAGGATCTTCTTTTCATCCATTATCTTCCGCAGGTCGAACGTGGAACGGGGCTGGCCGATGATGTTGCGGATAAGCGGATTCGAGGTAAATTGGCCGACCTTGTTTTGAATGGCCGGCGTCGCCTCTTGGGCAAACCGGTCGGTATATTTGGCGAATTCTTCGACCCAAAAAGCCTTGACCGAAGGGTCCGATACATTCTCGACCACGACCTTGCGGTACTCTTTATCGGCCAACATCCGATTTACCGACAAAAGCGTCGCGCCGGGGTATTCGAGCAGCGCCAGGAGGGTGTTCGTCAAAATGTACTCCATGCGCGCCGACCAAGCGTCGACCCAGATCTTCTTGAACGTGCTCATGAGACCCGACACCACCAGGTGGCGGCTGTCGGCGCCCACGTCTTCCATGACATTGAACGAAATGGGCGCATCCGTGTCGAACGGCGCGAAGTAAAGCACGTCCCCCATTCGTTCTTCCGGAATGTAATCGAGCAGAAGTTCCGCGGTCTTGCCGTGCGGATCGATGAACGCCAGACCTTCGCCATTCTTAATGTCTTGGATGGCCATGTTCTCGAGGAGCGTTGACTTGCCCATACCGGTCTTGCCAATGACATACATGTGGCGCGAACGGTCTTTCCCTTTTATGCCAAAAGGGGTGCGTTTGTTCCGCGAATCGGTTTCAGCAAAATATGTAATGCGATTGTCGTCCATGGAGCGCGCGTCTTCGATACCCGAATTATACCACAAGGACGGCTTCGCCGTAACACTTTTGTGCGGTATCCGAACTCCATAGACAAAGCGACTCCCGGCACGGGAGGTGTCGGGAGAGGGTTTACAGATTCAGATCAATCTGCGGTCAGGCCGGAGACGGCCGGAAGTTCTGTAGCGGAGCAGAGAGTCGAGCAAGGTGGCTCGACTTGCAGCGGATATCGCAGTACGGCCCCGGTTGTTTATGCAACTGTCGGCAGGCGGGATTAAGACACCGCCGCCATTCGTTGTGTGTACTCTCTCCGCTGGGCGGAGTGAGCGGGAACAGCACTATTCGTGCCATGGGATGGTACTCCTCTTGGTTTCTGAGTTTTTTTCTCCCTGTCCGTTTGGGCGATCTGGCCGACGGACTTTCCTCCTTTACTCTGGATGAAATTGTAGACCTGCCGGCAAAACAATTCAATTCAAAAAGATATACAAATCATTTAATGAAATAAGTCAATGTTGAGGAGCTGATTCGTCGGGGCGGGACGGACCATCATTTTCTGCGAACGTATTTGTCGCCTTGGGACTGCCGGAGAGGCCTTCCGGCAGGCGCCGGCGAAAAAGATAGGAGAAAATAAGACTGGCGCCCGTCAGACATAACAATACGGTCTTCCACGGGGACGGCACGCCGAGAAACGGCACGATAATTATCCACAGGCCAAGGAATAATACGGAGGTCGGTTTCATCATGCCAGCATAATACCAATCCTCGGCCTTTTTGAACATAGGGAATGGCACCGGCCGGCAAACCGTGCTACACTGGCGCAAGTTTACTTCAACCGAAGGAGCGCTAATGAAAGAGATAGAGAATGATCTTCAGCGCTTCATCGGAGGCGTACTGAAGATACAAGGTAACACACAGGGGCAAGAGGTGTACGAAGGAATACCCAGCGCGATCGAAGCTATCACTCTGGATAAGGTGAACGGGAAAGTGATCGTCCGGGCCACCGTTACCTTCAGCACCCTGGTCCGAAATCCCCGCAGGATAGAAGGGACGGACGCATTCAGCTGTGACCAAGTGTACCGCGAGCAGAAAAAGGTCCAGGTGGAGCTTTTTCTCGGCCGCGGCGCCAGACTCGTCGCAAAGAACGGCGCGACCGTTGTCCGCAGTAGCCTTCCCGGAGAAGTCATTGTTCTCCATCTCCCCGATTCTGCCCAAGCGCAGTTATTTCGAGGATATTGGCACGCTGAGAATGACAAATCCGCAGCATAAGAAAGCCCAACCGAAAACGGCTGGGCTCTTTCTTCTGCAAAATATTGTCCCTCGGGGCAAGCCCCGAGGTAATAGTGGGGCTCGCAAAGCCTCGCTCTTACGCGGGGCAGAGCCCCGCAGTATTGGACTATATACGCGTCGCTCGCTCGACAGAGAAAGTGAAGACACTTTCTCTGTACTCGCTCCGCTAGCTAATAATACGAAGCGGCCTTTCCTGGACCGCCTCTAGGAAACGATCACGACAAATTCGCCCCTTCTTTTGTCAGGATGCGACGAAAAATACTCCGATACGAAAGAGGGCGTCCCCGAAACGACTTGTTCGAACACCTTGGTCAGCTCGCGGCAGACGACGATTTTTTTCGCCGGGCAATGGGAACACAGAGAAGCAAGCGTCTTTTCGATCCGATGGGGTGATTCATAGAAGACAGTCGCGCGCACCGACGCCGCTATTTCTCCAAAAAGTTTCTCGCGTCCCTTTTTATGCGGTAAAAAGCCCAAAAACAGGAACTCCGCCACGGGTACCCCCGCCACGGAAAGGGCCGCGGTGAGCGCCGACGGGCCGGGAATCGCCACGACCTCTAAGGCGGGAAACCGCTCTCGGAGCACGCCCACGAGCGCAGCGCCGGGATCGGAGATTGACGGCGTACCGGCATCGGAAACGAGCGCAAGCGTCTTCCCTTCCTCGATGAGCTCGACAATTCGTTCGACCTTCGAGGGGGCGCTTCGGGCATGATAGGAAATGGTCGGCGACCCGATCTGGTAGCGGTCGAGAAGTTTTTTGGTCACGCGTGTGTCTTCGCACAAGATCACCTCAGCTTCTTTCAAGACCCGTAGCGCGCGGAGCGTAATATCCTCCAGATTGCCGATGGGCGTTCCGATGACATAGAACTTCTGCATTTTATTTTCCTACGAGCGCCGCGGCTATCTTATTTGTCTCCCCGGCGCCAAGGGTGAGAAGGACATCGCCTTTGCCAAGCGTTTCGGAGAGACGTTTCTCTACCTCGGCAAGCGAACGGAACGAAAGAGCCTTGGTGCCGGCGGCATTCAAACGCGCCGCCAACAGCTCGGAAGAAATGGCCGGGTCGGGAGCTTCGCGTGCCGGATATATGGGCGCCAAAACCACCTCATCGGCGGCCCTGAACGCATGGGCAAAATCGTTCAAAAGAAGCTTGGTGCGCGAATACAAATGGGGCTGAAATGCCACGACAAGGCGAGCTTTCGGATATAACTCGCGCGCGCCGGCGAGCGTCGCCTTTATCTCGGTCGGATGGTGGCCGTAGTCATCGTAGACCACCGCGCCCGTAGCAGTATTTCCTTTATACTCGAATCGCCGCCAGGTCCCGGCAAACGTCTCGAGGGAGCGGAGCGCCTTTTTTTTATCAATGCCAAGCAGGTGGGATACGGCAAGAGCCGCCGCGGCATTCTCTTTGTTGTGGGCGCCAGGAACTTTGAGCTTCAGACCGGACTCCCGAAAGGCCGCAAAGTCAACGACCTTCGGGGTAACGTTCTTCGTCGCCAGTTTGACGTTCTTGTTCTTGGCATCCGTCACCACGTACCCCGTGCGGGACATAGATCCGATGAATTCACGAAATGCCTTGGCGATGTCGGGTATATCCTTGTAGTAATCGAGGTGGTCGTTATCGATGTTGGTGATAACGGCGATCGTCGGGCGGATATTGAGGAAGGAGCGGCGATATTCGCAGGCTTCGACCACGAAATACTTGCTCGTACCGGCAACAAAATTCGTCCGATTGCCGAAATTATCTTTTATAAAGCTGCCGACGATGACGGTCGGCGACATGCCAGCATCGACGAGCATCTTGCCGATCATCGCCGTCGTTGTCGTCTTCCCGTGCGTGCCCGCCACCGCAATCGTGAATTTGTCCTTTGAAATGAGGCCGAGCATTTCGGGATACGAGACGAGGGGCACGCGCCGCTTCCGGAGTTCGGTGATAAGTTTCGGCTGGGCAACCTCTATCGCGATCGTGTACACGATCAAGTCAAAGTCCTCTGCGACAAAATCGGCCGTTGGGCCGACATCCACCACCGCACCGGACCTCCGGAGTTCGGCCACTACTTCAGAATCGCTCAGGTCGGAACCGTGCACGGTTTTGCCTTCGAGGAGAAACATCCGCGCGATGGCCGATATGCCGATGCCGCCGATGCCCAGAAAATAAGGCTTCTTTACCGCCTTGAGATCGATCTTTGTCGTCATGCGGTGAATCCTACATGAAAACGATTTTCTTGACAAAGACACTTTCGAAAGGTAAGGTCAACGGCAGAAACCTTAACAAAAGAAAGGCAACTTGTGGAAACGATCAAACCGACCGCGGTGTTCACGCCATTTTCCGGCCGCGTGGAAATTCGGATGTACGGCAAACCTCATAATTGGAGTCTCAAAGGCATCAATTCCGAAGCCGACCTGGAAGCAAACAGCGCCTTGCGAGACGATCTGATGTCTGTTGCCCTGGAATCGGGGTCCTGGGACATATTTTGCCCCGACGCATCGAAGTTCAACGTGAAGGTGTGCACTTACACTGAGTTGGAAAACATCATTCCTCTGGCGGGGACATTCACGCCGAAACTTTGGCGCGGACGTGAAGCCGAAGGAATTGTCCTGCCAGACCCCAAAGGAAATGGGGGCAAAAACCCCGTTGGTCTTCCGGCCGTGGAGGGCGCGTGGTTTGCCACCGCCGACTGCGCGGTCGTCGTCTTGCACAGCTCGGTAACTGGCAAGACGGTCGCCTTTCACGCCGGCCGCGATTCGCTCATCGAGCGGGCATTCGTTATGAGGGGAAAGCAAAAACGTGACCATGCGAGCGTCGTCGATGCGGCTATGGCTCAATTTACGTTGTACGAAAAATGTTTTCTCCGTGCATTCATCTGCGGCGCGACCCGAGCACATTTCCATCAGAATGACCCGGCCCATGCGGAATACAACGGAAAACTCCGGGAATACTTGAGCGAGAAATATCCCGATTCGTATGGAGAGAGCTTGAGTGGTGATCTTGAGGTCTCCATTCAATCGATCATCGTAACCCAACTCATCCGTCGGCATACGGTGATCGATACGGACATCGGACTGGATTGTATAGATATCGACGACCATTCCGCCGAAGGCGACCATCTCTGGTGGTCACACCAGCGCTGGTTCCAAAAAGGCCAGGAGGGGGTGGATGGCCGCAACGGCATCTTCGTCATCCGAAAATGGTAGAGTGTCCGAAAGATCAAGTGCCGGAGGCTCGCTACGCGAGCCTCCGGCTTTTTCTTTTCCCCGCTCGCAGTCTACAAACTCCGAACTATCGACAGAAGTTGTTCTCCCCTATCATATTCATTTTTGAACATGCCAAAAGATGCGAACGCGGGGGAAAAGAGAATGATATCGCCGGTGTCCGCTACCGCCAGCGCCTCGCTGACCGCATCTTTGAGATTCGCCGCCTCGCTTATCTTCAAACCCGGCGCGGCGGTTTTCACTTTCGGCCATTCCGACCGCAACTTCGCCGTACCGGTCCCGGACAGCGCTATGACCGCGCGGCATGTGCGCGGGATCTCGCTCAGGAGACCGCTCATGTCGAGCTCTTTATCGGCCCCGCCCATAATGAGTATGATGGGTTTAGAGTGCGGCGAGCGTAGGCGCGGCATGGCACTAAGGGCGTTTAAAGCCGCGATCGTCGCCTCCGGCGAGGTCGCGTTCGTATCGTTGTAGATCGATATGCCCCGCACGTCCCGGACAAACTCCAAGCGGCCTGTTACGCCGCCGAAATGCGTCGCCGCGACGCGGATGGTCCGGGCCGGGATCTTAAGCGCGCGGCCCACGTTCACGGCACAGCTTATATTCTCCCGATTATGCCTGCCGGGGATGCGGAGCGACCAGTCGGCCGCGACATCGGACCATCGCGCGATGATCGGGGTAATGGCCGGCCGCGCCGCCGCAACACGCGCCGCCGCTTGTTCGCCCACCACCAAAATATCGCCGGCCTTCTGATATTTGAAAATGTTTTCTTTATCGGCAAAGTATTTCTCCATCGAACCTCCATAGTAATTCATGTGGTCAGGAAAGAAGGTCGTGAACACGGCAACATGCGGCGACAACCGCGCCTCGCCAAAGCCTTGGAGTTGCCATGAGTCAAGTTCGAGCACCACATAGTCCCCCGGCCGCACGCGGGCAAGGAGCGGCAACGTGGCAGTGCCTCTGATGTTGCCGGCGAGGAATACGTCTTTCCCCGCTGTTCGAAGCATTTCATAGATGAGCGCCGTGACCGTCGACTTCCCGCGCGTTCCCGTCACTCCGATAAGGATGACTTCTTTCGGGGCAAACTCAGCGAAAAGCGACGCGTCCATTTCTATGGGAATCCCGCGCTTTCGTGCCTCGGCAAGGTAAGGCGAATCAAGCGGCACGCCGGCGGCTTTCAGGATAAAATCCCGCGCGCGGAAATCTTCCAGGCGGTGCTCGCCGAGAACAAATTTTATATTCGGAAAATGGCGAAGTTTTTCGACCGACGGCAGAAGATCTTGTTCGCTCTTCATATCGGTCACGATCACCTCTGCCCCGCACTCGGCCAAAAAAGCGGCATCTCCCACGCCGCGGCCAAGGAGCCCGAGTCCCATTTGGGTCACCTTTTTCCCTTTGAAAAAATCCCGCCAATCCGGCTTCATTGCTCACCAAAGTACCACAAAATCCGCCAACGAAAAAGCCCCGCCTCTTGGGAGGGGGGCTTTGAAACGACTCGGTCTACTAGGCCCCGCACACGACCACGTCGCGGCGCGGTGAGTCGCGGCGTCCGTACCTGGCGTTAAACTTCTCGATGCGGCTCGGGGGCGTCGCCGCTTCTGCTTTGGGCACAACAGCAATGAGCGAAGGCGACGGTTGCACCGGCACCGGCTTGACCGCGACTGGCGCGGGCATTTCGGCGGCGGAAGTTGACTCCAGGACCGCAGCAAGTTCATTCATCCCCGAACGCTCCATCTCTTTCTGGGCGTCCTTGAACGCAAACAGGTACTCCCAGGCGGTGACGCGAACGTGGCGTCGCAGAGTGATGCGTCCTTCTTCCTGCCGCCGCCTGTACTCGACCGACACATGGCACACGACCTGTGCGTCACGTCTGGGCGGAAGGTACCGGCCCGGGACACCCGAAAACTCCAGTCCCGCAGGTCCTTCTGCCAACTCTCGGCGGCTGTTCGCACTGATCTCGGCCTCGACGGGTTCTCCGTGGACCTTAACCAAACCCGTACCCTGGTCTTTGTTGAACCTCAAGACAAGACCGAAACGCAGCGCCTGTTTATTTTGCATGTAAACCTTCAATAGTAAGCAAGGGAAAGCCGTTTTTGGCCGCTCTCATGAGCATCCTTTGCGCAACCGCGCAAAAATATCCCTTACTTATCTATTACCATCATAGCATTATATTGACGAGGTGTCAACCTATTCGCATTTTCATGACAAAATGCTCAAGTCTTTTGGTGCTTCCTGTGGCCGCATCAAAACCTCACGAACACCACCGAGGCGGCGTATCTCGATACTAAAAATTATCTGTGCCGTGGGAGAGATTTGAACTCTCAATCCATTGCTGGAACTGCGCCCTGAACGCAGCGCGTATGCCAATTCCGCCACCACGGCAAATGTTCGCCGCAAGCTGTACGTTACAATATATTCTATTATCTGCCAAGCTGTTTTTCTTTTTCTGCGATAGCAATCAGCGTCTTAATGACCGTATCGGGATTGAGTGACATGCTTTCGATTTCCTCTTGCACAAGGAACGCGGCAAAATCGGGAAAATCGGAAGGACCTTGCCCGCAAATGCCGATGTATTTCCCCCTCTCGCGGCACTTCTTGATGATCGTCGCTATCGATTGTTTCACCGCCGGATTGTTCTCGTTGGCGATCTTGTTCACGATACCGGAATCGCGGTCGAGACCGAGCGTCAGCTGGGTCAAGTCATTAGAACCGATGGACATGCCGTCGAACAGGTCGAGGAACGGGTCGGCGAGCAAAATATTCGAGGGTATCTCGCACATGATGTAAACCCGCAACCCTTCTTTGCCGCGCTCAAGCCCATTCTTCTGCATTTCGTCGAGCACGCTCTTGCCCTCTTCCGGCGTGCGGCAAAACGGTATCATCGCGACGACATTTTTAAGCCCCATGCCCTCGCGCACTTTCTTTAGAGCCTTACACTCCAACCCGAACGCGTCCTTGAACTTCGGATTGTAGTAGCGTGAAGCGCCGCGCCAGCCGATCATGGGATTCTCCTCGTGCGGTTCATACAAAGTGCCGCCGATAAGCGTGCGGTATTCGTTCGTCTTGAAATCGGAAAACCGGATGATGACGTCGTGCGGGTGGAACGCTGCCGCTATCTTCGCAATGCCCTCGGCTAGTTCATCGACATAATAATCGGTTTTATTCGCGTACCCGACCGTGAGCGATTCGATCTTCGCGACGACCGCTTGCGTTTCTTTATTTTTCTTATCCGCCCGAAGCTTTTCAAAATCGAACAGGGCGTTCGGGTGGATCTTGATGTGTTCGGTGATTATGAATTCCAAGCGGCCGAGGCCCACCCCTTTTGCCGGCAATTGCCACTTCTCGAACGCTTCGTCGGGCGACCCAATGTTCACCATGATCTTCGTTTTGGTCTCGGGGATAGAATCGAGCTTATGTTCGGTAATATCGAACGGCAACACACCTTCATATACGTAGCCGGTACTGCCGGACGATGTATCCACCGTGACCGATTGGCCGGTCTTCAATGTCTTCGTCGCCACTTCTGAACCGACGATACAGGTGATGCCAAGCTCGCGCGACACGATTGCCGCATGCGAGGTCCGGCCGCCTTTGTCGGTCACGATCGCCGAAGCTATCTTCATGATGGGTTCCCAATCAGGGTCGGTTATTTCCGTCACAAGCACCTCGCCTTTTTTGAATTCGCTGATATTTCGCACGTCGCGGATGATACGAACATTGCCGGATGCGACTTTCGACCCGACAGCGGTGCCGCTGAGCAAGACCTTGCTCTTTTGTTTGAGACGGTACTCTTTCAAGACATTTTTATCCGCCGTAGCCTGAACGGTTTCCGGCCGCGCTTGCACGATGAATAATTTTCCGGTCACGCCATCCTTCGCCCACTCGGTATCCATCGGCTGATAGTGGCCATGCTTGTCGGAGAAATATTTTTCGACTTTCACCACCCAATCCGCAAGCTCTACGATCTCATCGTCGGTCAGACTATATTTGGCGCGATCGGCGACGGGTGTCGGAATAATTTCCGTGCCGCGGCGACCGTATATCATCCTCACGTCCTTCGTGCCCATATCTTTGGCAATGACCGATTTAAAGCCTTCGGCCAAAGTCGGTTTGAAGACGGTGAATTCGTCCGGCGTCACCTTGCCCTGGACCACCATTTCACCGAGCCCGTACGAGCTGTTGATGACCACGACCTTGTTAAAACCGGTCTCCGTGTCGATGGAAAACGCGACGCCCGACGATGCTTTGTCGCTCCGCACCATTTTTTGAACGCCGACCGAAAGCGCCACCGCCGTATGGGCAAAGCCCTTGTCCTGCCGGTATGAGATGGCCCGGTCAGTGAACAACGACGCCACGCATTTTTTCACCGCTTCCAAAAGGTCGGGCACGCCGGAAATATTGAGATAGGTTTCCTGCTGGCCGGCAAAAGACGCGCCCGGCAGATCTTCCGCGGTCGCGCTGGAGCGCACCGCCACATCGGTACCCTTGCCAAATTCTTTTTCGAGTTCGGTGTACGCGGCGGCAATCTCGTCTTCCAAATCTTTCGGCAATCGCGCTTTCACGAACAATTTGCGCGCCGCGGCCCCTTTCTTTGCCAACTGGCGCATATTGGTCGTATCCACGTCTTTTAGGAGTTCCGCGAGCGCCTTTTTGATGCCGGTCTTTTCGGTAAAATATTCGTAGGCTTTGGCGGTAATGGCAAAACCATTCGGCACCGACACGCCGAGCTTCCCCAAATTCACCACCATCTCACCCAACGCGGCGTTCTTCCCGCCCACGAGCGGCACGTCTTCAATGCCGATATCCCTAAACCACAAAATATTTTTTGTCTTTTTTTCGACAAGGTCCATAGTTTTACAAATTACTCTGCAGAAGTTTTAATAATGTACGCGAACCAGCCGATAAATGCCCCTACCGCGGCATAAAAGGCGATAGACGTGACAAAGGAAATCATTAACCAAGGAATGAGAAAGCCAGACTCATACGCTGTGTCAAACGAGAATCCTGCAAATTGATTAGCGGTGATTCCAGGATTGAGAAAATATGATGGCAGTAAATAAACAATCGGCATCGAGAAACACACGCTTCCATCTGTGGGGCACGTTGTTCCCACTTTCATCCACATCAATGCTATTCCCCATAGGATAAAGAAGGTGACGGTCGCTAACGGCAGAATAATTGCTCCTCTTACCCAATAGGGCCATTTTTTCCAAAAGTTCATTTTCTTGCTCAGACTTTAAAAACCTCGTTATTTCGGCTCGGCAAAAACCGCCGTGCCGTAAGCCAAGACCTCCGTCACGCCGCCCATGATCTCGGTCGCATCGTAGCGCATACCAATGACCGCATTAGCGCCCATTTCTTTGGCATGCGTGAGCATCAACTCAAAAGCGTGCTCGCGTGTCTGTTCGCAAAGCTTAGTAAAGAGCGTTATATTTCCGCCAAATAATGTCTGAATACTCGCACCAATGTTCCCGACAATGGACCGTGAGCGAACCACGATACCTCTCGCCAGCCCGAAGTTCTTGGTGATACGAAAATTATCCAACTCGAACGCGGTGGTCACCATCGGGTGCGGTATTGATTGTGGTGTCATATTGATTTTCTGTTAATGATAAAGTGAAGCTATGTTTTTAGGGCAATTACCAGATCAGATACGTTCGAACCGGTCTGACCGGTAATGATGTGGCCGCCGGTTTTCTCGAAAAAGTGAAACGAATCGTTCTCCGCAAGGAACTTCATCGGGTCAAGCCCGAGCTTCGTTGCATTTGTTTGAATCATTGTATCACAAAGCGCTCCGGCAGGCGGTCCATTATCAACACCGTCGGATGCGAATGACGCGACGGCTTCGCCTTCCCCAAGGCCGACAAGCGCGCTCAACGCCAATTCCTGATTGCGCCCGCCAGTACCAGCGCCGGTAATAGTCACGGTAGTTTCGCCGCCGAAAAGCGCCGCGCTTTTCGGCGGCAGTTTTGCCAACTCACCTATAACGAACTTCCCCGCCTCCCTCGCTTCGCCGGAAAGCGTGTCCGTCGCCACCGTCGCCCTGTAGCCGAGCTCCTTTGCTTTCGCCGCCATCGCCTGAAGCGCGGTCATGTTCGAAACCACCAGTATATTTCTCACCCGCTCAAAATATTTTTCTTCCTTTGGTGTTTCTATCAAGAAGCGCGTATCGAAACTCGGAACATTCAAAAGACCGTACCGTTCGGCGACCCGTACCGCATCGGCAACGGTCGTCGTGTCCCGTACCGTCGGCCCGGAGGCGATCGTTTCGATGCTGTTTCCCGGAACATCGGAAAACAAGAGTGAAACCACTTGCGCCGGATACGCCGCCTTGGCGAGAAACCCTCCGCGGGCGAGCGAAAGATGCTTTCGGATCGCATTCATATCGGTGATGTTCGCTCCCGCCTTGAAAAGCGCCTGAACTATTTCCTTCTCTTGCTGACACGTATGATTTTCCGGCTGGCACAAAAGGACCGTGCCTCCGCCGGAGATGATGAAAATGACCGTATCGGCGGCGGTAAGACCCTTGAGCAATTCCAGAATGGCAGTAGTCGCATCTTTATTCTCCTCGGTCGGATAAGGGTGATCGCCCTTGAAATAGCGGAGCTTCCGTGTGCCTTCGCCCTTCCCCACATCCAACACGATGCCGGCCGAAACGCGCCCGTCAAGCATTTTTTCGAGAGCGCACGCCGCTTTGAGCGAACACTTTCCGATTCCGACCACGATCAGTCTGCCGCTCGGCGTAAGTAAAAATTGTTCACCAGAAACGGCAAGCGTATCGCCCGAAAGCGAAACGGCGCGCCGAATCACCTCTTCCGTGTCGATCGCGGCAAAACCCGCTTCGGCGATCGCGAGAATATCCTTCCGCGCCGGCGTTTGTCCAAGCTCTTTAGAGTTCTTGATAACTGCCATTTCCTACAATTATAGGCCAAAATACCTATCCGGACAAAGGATAAGTTTCGAATATCAGAAGATCAAAAGCGTGTCTATTCGTTCGGTGCGCGATCCAGGACACGAAGCTTACAGCTTCAGTACACCTATTGGATATTTTGTTTCAACCATCTCACAAAATATCTCAAAAGGTCTTTCGAGGCTCCCTGTTGTCGCGTCTCAACATGGGACCTCGTCATTATTAGGTGAAACTGTCTGGGAGACAGTTTCACCGCTCTATCATTCAAAAAACAAATTTATCCGAGTAATGTGGGCGTACCAGGACTCGAACCTGGGACCTCGTCATTATCAGTGACGCGCTCTAACCACCTGAGCTATACGCCCACATTGCTAATATAATTGCTTGTTTTTTGAATGAACTACCACCTGAGCTAATCGCGCATATTCTTTTCATCGTTCACTATTTTGCAACACAAAACGCATGGTGAATATAGCAAAAAGAGACCGCACTGGCAATAAAAATTTAGGCGCTTTCCTCGGAGAGGAAAGCGCCTTGAATCGTCATTGAACCCAATGAGGTTCATACCGTCCTTTGAGGACAGAGTCCCAGTTCGTTGCTGGGACCGATTTCCCGTCGACTTGAATGTCGATAATGGCTCCGTCGCCATTGAACGACCTGTAGACCTGAGGGAGGTTCAGCTCCCCATGAATCGCGCGGGCAATCGGCCCGAAGTTGATCGCGACGATGATCGTTGCGGCAGCAAGAGTTATCGCCACCAAACCCCCACCGATGCTGGTGTGATAAATGCTGTCGAACAGGTGATCCGTGCGGGCTCTTTTTTGATTTTTCATAATAGGAACTAAACCTTAAACATTATATACATAAACTAGGAATATGTCAAATACCAAAAAACCGCCCTGTGGGGCGGTTTTTTGGTTAGTATCCTTTATTTTGTTCCGTTCGTCTGCCTCGCGGCAGAGCATCGGTCTTTCCCGACTGTCCGGCTGTTTGCGATCCAGCCAAACGTATACGTTGCTTGTGACAACACATAAACGACCTTGTAAGTCCAAACGCGTTCCGAAGAACGGCGCTGGACGGTTTTCACCTTGAATAATTCCACGAGCAGCTTCCGCTACCCGTGCCTTGTTACGACTTACTCCCTGTCACTGAGCTTACCTTAGGCCCCATAAATTGAGGACTTCGGGTACTCCCAGCTCCCTTGAGTTGACGGGCGATTATCTTCGCTAAACTGCGAATTGATGTTCCCACTGCACAGACGGATTTCCCGTATGCAGCGAGCTCTAATGCATCTTTTGCTTGATTTCAAGCAATTGTTCAACACCTCCGTTTTTGAGATGAACTCCTTGGTCAATCATATCCATTAAAGAGCAGAAGTATTCAAAATCCGTTCGTTTTGAAGGAAATTGAAGCTTGTTCTTTTTGAAGAATGGGATGATAACTTTGAGGAGATCACTTCTGTTGTAGACTTCGTACCGAACACAGTGCTGATGATTCGCGCGAGTATCTTTTTGAAAATAGATACTCCCGCAACCAAAAAATTTCTGCACTTTTTCCAAAATCTCCCGGTCGCGTTCGATGAGTTTAATGTAGAACTTTGGTTCTACGGTCACTCGCCGTTCAGCGATTTTGGGATTTTTCGGATCACGTACATAAACGGTGAAGCTCCCTTCACCATCAACGAGTCCGACAACATACTCATTACTGAGGTTTTGCATTTGAGTGAGCCCTTCGTGCCTTGCGGCAGTTACTATGACTCAGCTGACTTCTGACGCTGCGTAAGTTTATTTTATCCCGATATCGCATCGGGAACAACGTCAGATCTCCACAGGTCACGCATATTTCTGTTCCAAACATCCGAGAAAGACTTTCGTGGAATTTTCCCCAGACTCACCGCCCTTATGTCGGTATTGGGTCAATTCATCTTTTTTTGTTCTCGGCTACTTTTTGCATCCAGTTCCTCCACCGAAGACCTCGCGGTATTCGGCTAACTTTCTGCTACCCGCCTCATAGCGGGAGTGGATTCTAACCACTTAGAAATATGCGCTGCTGCGCGCTTTTATTGTGAGTACAAGACTTGAGAACGTATTCACCGCGGTATAGCTGACCCGCGATTACTAGCGATTCCGGCTTCATGAGGTCGAGTTGCAGACCTCAATCCGAACTGGCGCTGCTTTTCTTAGGATTAGCTCGGCCTTTTATCGGCGTCGCAACCCGTTGTAGCAGCGATTGTTCCACGTGTGTGGCCCAGGGTATCAGAGGGCCATGCTGACTTGGCGTCATCCTCGCCTTCCTCCCCCCACCAAACGCGCTTCGTTATCACTCGCGCTGAATTTTTAATCTCAAATTTTTAATTTTCAGTCAATGAATCAAGTTTCAAAATCAAAACATTGAACATTCACTGAAAATTGTGAATTGTAAATTGAAAATTAGCACGAAGTGCGCTTAGTGGGGGGCAGTCTCGGCTGATACTTATAACAGCCAACGAGGGTTGCGTTCGTTACCCCACTGAAGGGAACAATTCAAATCACGAACTGACGACAGCCATGCAGCACCTGTCCAGCCGCCCTTGTGAGGCGACTAACGTTTCTGCTAGTCTTCGTCTGGATTTCTAACCCTGGTAAGGTTCTTCGTTTACCGTCGAATTGAACCACATGGACCACCGCTTGTGCAAGTCCCCGTCTATTCCTTTGAGTTTTAGCCTTGCGGCCGTACTACCCAGGCGGATCTCTTAACGCGTTAGCTTCGCCTCTCAGAGGGTCGATACTCCGAAAAGCTAGAGATCATCGTTTAGGGCGTGGACTACTGGGGTATCTACAATTTTGTTACTGCAAAATTGTAATTTTCAATTTACAATTTCCAATTTTCAAAGGAAACTAAACGAAAAAATACAAATTTGCGGCAGAAACATTTCTGTTCTGCTCTTCATATCGCTATGAAGTTCGGACTATATCTTCTCCGATCCTCTGAAAGAAGAGCGACCTGTCGCTCTCGATTCAAAAGACCGGGCCCAGCGTATAGTCTCTGAGGGGAACTATTCCCTGACCCAAAGTGTTTTGACATTGACACCATCGAATGCAACTAATGCTCCAGGGAATATCGGGTCACCGTGCGTGATGGCGGCTGCATACCGGCCCTTAACTAGAGCGAGCACAACCTCACCACTTACTGCCTCGATATCCACTGAACCATGTTCACCCTTGCAACCATCATGATTGCAAGAGAAATACAATGTGAATGTCACTTGCTTCCTTTCTTTGGTCTTAGTTTAGTTCTTCCCTGCTGATCGGCCGCACCGAAAAGATTTTCACTCGCCACACGGCGAGTACTTTCGGATACTCGGCTTTTCCAGTCCCACCGGCCTTCCACCACCTCAAACTTTCGCTTGAAATGACGTGACCGACGGATTCTCGATTTTGTCTCACTCCGACCAGACGGCCGGAGGGATTGCGATTTGCAACCACTCGGTTGCGCTCGCGGGCAAATCGGGAACATATAGCTAGGTTATCTTTAGTGATTAGTTCTTGCCCGCTGGATGATGAGGGCGACTCGGAGACCACCCCGGTCTTCCGAGTCGCCTGTTGACTGCATCACGTCGTTCATGACGCCCATCATCCAGCGGACAACTTTCTTTACGCGCGAAGTGATGGAGCGATCGGGTGAAAACCGCGATCGCTCAAACCTGATGAAGAAGGACAGTTTCCTTGGAATACCGTGAAAACGGCGTCGAGGAAATTCCCTTGCCGAAACGGCTCTCTCCATCACTTCGCGCGCAAAGCCACACTTGCACTGAAAGGAGGCGCGAATCGCGTGTGGCGATTCGCAAAAGGCATAAAGAGTCGGCGGAAACTCGTAGTCCAGAGAGGTTGCGCTGACCTTTTCTGAATACTTATTCCACGTTTCCTAACGTCACACTCAGTAAGACCGATACTCGTTCGGTGTCCGAGTCATAATCTTACCGTAATTGTAATTGCAACGTTGGCGTCCTATCGAGGGAGCTATCCCCCGCGATGTTAGACGACGACAAATCACCTTCTTTCAGTGCAAGTGATCAAAAATCACTAAAGGGACCTGACCGCGACCCCTCGCGGTGCATGTTGCGCGCACAAATTCCCAACACTATTTTCTCTTTTCTTTTTTGAAAATTGAAAATTGGTAATTGAAAACTCGTTGCTTTGCAACGTTGATCCCATTCGCTACCCACGCTTTCGTGTTTCAGCGTCAGGAATGCGCCAGTGTGCTGCCTTCGCATTTGGTGTTCCCCTAGATATCAACGGATTTCACCCCTACACCTAGAGTTCCGCACACCTCTCACATCCTCAAGTTTCGCCGTTTCTTTGGCGGACCCCCGGTTAAGCCGAAGAATTTGACCAAAGACTAACGAAACCGCCTACACACCCTTTACGCCCAATGATTCCGGATAACGCTCGAGGCACTCGTATTACCGCTGCTGCTGGCACGAGTTTAGCAACCTCTTATTCTTAGTCCGATCAATAAACTTTCTGGACTACAAAAGGAGTTTACATCCCGAAGGACTTCATCCTCCACGCGGCGTCGCTCGATCAGGCTTTCGCCCATTGTCGAATATTCTCGGCTGCAGCCACCCGTAGGTGTATGGACCGTGTCTCAGTTCCATCGGTGGGGATCGGGCTCTCACCCCCCCTAGGCGTCATTGGCTTGGTAGGCCGTTACCCTACCAACTACCTGATACCGAGCAGGCCGCTCCCAAAGCGAGATTCTTTACCGAACATCCGTTTTTAAGATCATGACTTGACAAGATACTTTAAAGTGGGAGAATATTCTTGGAATGTTCATCCCCCTTGTATCGATCGGGGTGGCCTCGGTTATCTCTGCGATCTTCATCATCGCACTTTGCTTCGAGGCAAAGCGCGCGGACGAGATCGCGAGCGAAATCCTTCGCCACCGATAACACAACCACCGAAGGGACTGCGACATACGCGGTCCCTTTCTTGTCTAAAAGATAATCTCAAAAATAGATGCTCGGACTATCGGGAATTACCTAATCTTTCGACTAGCTATGCCCGACTTTGGGGTGCGTTACCTACTTATTACTACCTCGTCTGCCGGTTGCCCTTGCGGGCCCCCTTGACTTGCATGCCTTATCCACGCCGCCAGCGTTCATCCTGAGCTAGGATCAAACTCTTATTGTAAGAATTTGCGAACGGAACAAAACAAAAAATACTAATTCTTGCTTTGCACGTAATCCCTTGCTCGTATATCGCTGCCTCAAAAGAGACCGCGGTTGAATCAGAAATTTGCTGACTTGCACTATTTTTTACGTTCTACTACCTATTCTATTTTCAAAGTGCCCTCTGCCCATATGCAGAGGTAGGGCCATTATATACATAATCGGAAGGCTGTCAACGATTAGCTACCCCATGGGGATAAGCGGTGGATAATGCGCAAAAAACCCTTATTTTCCACACAAAAAGCCGCCGAGTGAGGCGGCGGCTTACGACACGATGCAGATTTCACCGAGGAGGCGACGTCAGAGGATAGAAAGGCACTTGCGCGATGCTCAACCCCGCATTTTCGAGAAGATGCTTTATTACGGTTTCGTTCGCATGCGGAAACCACACATAAGGTTGCATCTCCGCATTGTCTCGCAAGGTATCCGCCCGATACTGGTTCACCTTCCGAATTTCTTTCAGCTCTTCCTCGTCTTTTGCGGCCGCCTCGTCAAGGCGTTCAAGAAGCCGTGGGTATTTGATAAATCCCACGGCGCCGAACGAGATCCCCCGACTGCGAACCGTGGAAAAGAGTTCCCACAAACACATCTTTTCCCGCACATTTTCCGGAAACAAGCTGAACCCGAGCGAGTTTTCTTCGATATACATATTACCTTTCGATGAACGGTGCTTCCATCCCTTCCCCGTGGGGTAGACGAAAGCGAGGTCTCCGGTGGAGACCTCGCTTATATCTACATTTCACTTTTCAATAGACACGAGCAAGACCTTCACCGCGTGGGGGCGGTAATAATGATCGTGCGAATGATAGCTCGTGGTGAGTTCATCGATTCCATCGTATACCATCCCAATAAAACGTCAACAAAAAAATAAGGGTTCGCCGCCGCGAACCCTTATCACCGCCCCTCTAGCTACGGACCGACCCTGCGGCCGTCGCGGCCGACACAAAACCCGCGTACATAGCTCCAACCGGCGTACTTCGCATGCTCCTCGTTAAGTTCCGCCAGGCGATCTTTCAGCGGAAGTGACGACAGATCTCGTTTCAGGGCGTCCCGCAGGTCGTCGGGTTCCCCCGATGCCGTACCGTGGACGGAGAGCGACTTTTTTGCCATATCTCGAAAAGAAGGACAAAGAACACACCCGCAACCTCTTACTTTGATGGCACTCGCCAAAAGCAAAACCAGCTTCCTCGGGTGGGGAGCTGGCTTGTGTTAATACTTAGTTTATCGTTCTAACTACGGACACATGCAAGTTCCCCACCCTTCGTAAGGTGTAGTGCTAGGGACAGACCGACGTTCTTGCCTGTGAACGACATGCTTACATGATATGCTGCTCACCTATTACGTCAAGTCCTTGGGCTGGACAAATCAGACTGATGAGCGTTAAATAGCCCCCGGAGGAACACCAGTTACCCGAAAGGAGAGATCAATGAAATACAGTGATGAGTTATTGATGGTCGAAAAAGAACCGGATCCCGAGTCGAAAAGCACTGCGAAAGTGAAACTTGTGCCGGTCTTTATCGACAGCGCCAACTACTTCCCTGACGGGAGTATCGAACTGACCCGGTACGTGGATGGGGCCGAACGAAAGCACCAAGTCCACGGCGTCATCATTGCCGAAGACTTGCAGCGCGTCGTCGTCATCGACGTCGAGCATGACGGGAGAAAGGGTCTCCCCGTTCACGGGTGGTTCGACAGGACGGCCCGAGTGCTATTCGCGAACAAAAGCGTCGCGAGCGGTGCGCTTCTCTGGGCATTCAACCGCCTCATCGAAAGCCTTGGCTGATCCGCCAGCCGAAGCAGTCTCATGACCCCGAACCCCACACCACACGCTGGTGGTGGGGCTTTTTTGTCGGCGCGCTGAATGAAAACGGTCTGGTCTTTTGGCGCGCCTCGAGGAACTATTTCTTATTCTGCCATTTCTCGACGGTCACAAGAAGCGGTGAACCGAGAAATATCGATGAGTACGTACCGGCAACTATGCCGATGATGAGCACGAGCGAAAAGAGTTTGGTGGTCTCCGCACCGACCACATACAGCACCGCGAGCGCGAGTAGGGTGGTAAGCGAGGTGTTGATGGAACGGACGAAAGTTTGGCTGATGCTTTCGCCGACTATCACGTCGAAGGGCTTTTTGGTGCGCATATCGCGATTCACTTTTAGATTCTCGCGGACACGGTCAAAGACCACGATGGTGTCGTGGACCGAAAAACCGAGGACGACGAGAAGGGCGGTGACGAACAATGTGTCGACTTCGACGCCGGCAAAGTGGCCCAAGATGGCAAAGACACCGGTCGGCACGAGCACGTCGTGGAGAAGGGCGGCGATCGTGATAAGTCCGTATTTCCAGGAGGCGACCGGCTCCGATACTTTCCGGAAGGCGAAAGTGATGAAAAGCACGATAGCGATTATGACCAAACTGATGGAGAAAAGAGCTTTGCGGGCGGCTTCCGCGCCCAGAAGCGGCCCGACTGAATCGAATTGGTCGGAGACGACCTGCACCTTATTATTCAACGAAAGGTCGTTCATAAGGGACACCCGCTCCGGTTCCGAGACCATGCGCATCCGGATAATATAGCCGTCGGCGCCTGTCGGCCGGATGGAATATTCACCGAGGTTTAAGGGCTGTAAAGCTTTCTCGATGTCAGTGACCGCCGGACGGCCGTTCGGGTAGCTCACTTCGGCAAGCGCCCCGCCCTTGAAATCAATACTGAGGTTCAGTCCCCAAAGAAAGAGAGCGATGATGGCGACTATGACCAGCGCGCCGGAAATAAAGTAAAAGACTTTTCTGTGGTTAACGATAAACATATTATTTTTTCTTCGGAATAACCGCCGCCGGACTGGCCGGGGTCGGGGCTTTGGCCGGCACAAAACCGCTCCCAAACAAAAATTTGGACACGCTCCCTCCCCCGTTCACGCCAAGCGATACGAGGAACGTCCGCGAGACGGTGATGGCGGTAAACATACTGGTCGCCACGCCGAGGAAGAATACGAGGGCGAACCCTTTCACCACCGAGGTTGACGCGAACCAGTACAAAATGATCGCGGTAATGATCGATGACAGGTTCGAGTCGCGGATAGATGTCCAGGCGCGGATGAAACCGTCGTGGATGGCCTCTTCAAGTTTCTTCCCCCGCCGAAGTTCCTCCTTCATGCGTTCAAAAATGAGGATATTCGCATCGACCGCCATGCCGAGTGAGAGAATGAACCCCGCGATGCCGGCGGCGGTGAGCGTCACGGGAATGAGCTTGAATAAAGCGAGGTTCAACACCGTATAAATGGCGAGGGCCACCACGGCGATAAAGCCCGGCAAACGGTACCAGAGTATGAGAAAGATCGCTATCACGATGAAGGCGATGATACCCGCTTTCACGCCCGCATTGACCGCATCCGCGCCGAGCGAAGCACCGATGGTTTGCGTGCTGATGAGCGTGATGGGAACCGGCAAGGCGCCGTAGTTGAGATTGCGGACCAGGAGTTTTGCGGTGTCCGCCGTGAAATTCCCGCTGATCTGGGCTTTACCGTCGCTTATCTGTTCTCGAATGACCGGCAGCGAGATCGGCTGGTCGTCGAGGAAAATACCGAGGACTTTGCCGACATTATCTTTCGTGATCTTCGCGAACAACGTCTGGCCGTCCGAGTTAAAGGTCAAGAACACGATAGGCGCGCCGGTTGTCGGGTCGAATTGGAGGGAGGCGCTTTGGAGGAATCGGCCGGTAAGGCCTGTCGACACGAAGGTCGTCTGCGTCGTGGTCGCTCCTTTCGCCGGCGGTAGATCTTGTTCAAGCCGGAAATCGAGGAGCGGAGTTTTGCCGATCATCGCGATCGCTTGATTCACATCGGTCACTCCCGGAAGTTCGACGATAAGTTTTTGGGCGATCGCCGTACCGGAGACGACGCCCCCCGATTCGACTTGCACGATCGGTTCGGAAACGCCGAAGAGATTGACGCGGCGCTCGATGACGTCGCGGAGCGCGTCCATCGCGCCGGAGACATCACCGGAAGCGAGCTGCGACACATCGGCTTGATACACCAGATGCGTACCGCCGTCGAGGTCGAGGCCGAGTTTGAACGCGAACGGAGAAGCCTTGGCGGCGGTGGCGGCCGTGGGGGTCGATGTTGCGGCTGTGGACGTAGCGACGGCAACGGTCGCACTTCCCGTCGTCACCGGTAATTGCGTCTCATAGACAAAATAGCCGACGGCCGCGGCCGCGAGAATGATGAGAAAAGCGCCAAAGCGTTTCTGCCACATATGGGCGCCATTATAGGCCATTTTCATATTTCTGCACCTTGACA
>VFSW01001332.1_pt1 | contig 37588 bp, 36 predicted proteins | sample 5358111 | NCBI WGS metagenome assembly VFSW01 (sample SAMN11554181, study PRJNA540505) | mine drainage metagenome | isolation source: sediment from site ElyBrook_90M | place: USA: Ely Copper Mine, Vershire, VT | collected 2017 | reverse complement strand
ATTTATTTCTTATTTACAGTGACTTGCGCTCTGGAGGCGGGTTTTTGCGCTTATTTTGCGGTTGCAGCAGCGGTGAGCTGGCTGTCCAATTGGTCCAGCGGCAAGGTGCCCGTTTGCAGTGTGCCGTCCTCGAACAGCATCGTGGGCGTTGCGCTGACGTGCAGCTGATTGGCGAGCTTGGCAATCCTGGTGAAGGCGCTCGTATCGCAGGTTTCGCCGGATTTGGGATCGATGCCGTTGAGCATGTGATTCTCCCAGGTTTTCAGCCTGTCCCCGGTGCACCAAAGGGTCTTGGCGAGCGCATCGGACCCCGGCAGGATCGGATAGATGAAGAAATAAACGGTCGCATCGTTGAGATGGATCATTTCCTTTTCCAGCTTCTTGCAGTAGCTGCAGTTGGGATCGGTGAAGACGGCCAGCTTTCTGCTGCCATTCCCCTTGACCATCTTGAGTGCGAGATCAAACGGGAGTTTGGAGAAAACTGAGGGGTATAGCTGTCTTTCTCTGACTTTCGTCAGGTTGTTCATCGTGTGCATGTCAATAAGGCTGCCTGAAAACAGATAGCTCATCTTCTCGTCTGTATAGACCAGCTGGTTGTCGAAAACCACTTCATATAAACCTGCATAGGGTGTTTTGTTGACGCTGATGAGCTTTGCATAGGGGAATTTCTTTTTCATCGCGGCGCTGATGTCTGCTTCCCCGGCAAATGCGGCAGGAATTAAAAGGAGCAGGAGCATCAATGCCTGGAGAATTTTATTCATTTTTGTCATGTATGAGCCGGAGAGGCTATGGGCGCGTAAAAAAACTCAAGCTGATAGCCTACGGGTCTCAGCGTTCCGGTATAAAGAGGGAGTTTGATGCTGATCTCATGATTGCCGCGAAAGCCGGATGTTTCATTCTCGCCTGCAGGCAAATATTCCGCAGGCGTGAACAGGCGGCGCGCAAGCGGTTTTTCCTGATTGTCGCTTAAAGTGAGCGCAAGACGTGGATAGGCCTGATTGAAACTTGCGCGGTTGCGCAGCAACGCATTGAGGGTGATCTGATTTTCATGGGTAGGGTCGGCGTCCAGACTTGAAGACTCTATGCTGATCAGTGCCGATTTTTGAGGATAGGGCACGCTGCAGTTCAACATCCGGCAGTAGGTTAGCAGTGTCGGTTTGATCGCAGGCAGACGTGCGGCAAGATCGACGCGAAAAAAATAGGCCGATTGGGCAATCAGCAGCAGGATTGCAATGAGGGCGCCAACAGACCATGGCCAGATGCGCGGCTTGACGAAAGGCTCGGCATCGCTTTCATCTGCACTGGTCTGTTCTGAACTGGTCTGTTCGGCAAGCGTCAGCTGCTCGACAAAATGTCCCTCGTCCGCATGCAGGTCAGGCGCGATGGTCTGCATCAAGGGAGCGATTTGAGCGGGTTCGTCCAATGCGATCTCTTCTTCGGGTTCTGTTTCGACAGCAGGGGGCAAGGTCTCGGTCAGGCTGCCGGGTTCGAATGAATCGATCGCGGGCTCAAAAGGCAAATTTGCATCGGTCGCGATCTCGGTCTGCTCGGGCAATTCGTCGATAGGGAGCGCGAGCTGCGGGCTGGGCTGGTCGGGAATGAAGCCGGGACGCGCATCAAAAGCCTGCATGCAATGGCCGCAGCGCACCATGCCTTGATGCGCGGTGAGCTGCGCTTCGAAGATGTTGAAGCGCGTGCTGCAATGCGGACAGAGCGTCGTGCCGTTCATAGCACGCGTTTTCGTCCGCTAAGGCATGACCAGCCCTCCTCAAAAATGGGAGGGTCAAAATCGAACCACTGCTGATAGATCGCGATGATGTCCTGCGCCTGGGCTTTAAGTATGCCAGACAGCACGATCTGTCCGCCGGGCTTTGCCGCATCCGCGAGCAAGGGGGCTAGCAGGCGCAGCGGATTGGTCAGGATGTTGGCAATCACCAGATCGTAGTATTCCTTGGGCGCCGAATCAGGAAGATAAAAGGAGGCGTTTTCAACCTGGTTCGACGCTGCATTGTCCAGGCTTGCGGAAACGGCCTGGGCATCCACATCGATGCCGACCGCATGCGCAGCACCCAGCTTGAGCGCTGCGATCGCAAGGATGCCGGAGCCGCAACCGTAGTCGAGCACCGACGCGCTTTTTTGCACGTGTTCATCAAGCCAGCGCAAACAAAGGCGCGTCGTGGGATGGCTGCCGGTGCCGAAGGCAAGTCCCGGATCGAGCTTGATGTTGACGGCCTCGGATGAGGATGGCGCATGCCACGACGGGACGATCCACAATCTGTCGGAAATCCGGATGGGCTCGAATTGCGATTGGGTCAGGCGCACCCAGTCGTTGTCCGCCAGCGTTTCGATGCGGTGAGCAGGCACGGGTTCGAGTCCGATGTCGCTGGCAGCGTTTTGCAGGATGCTTGCGACATCCGTGCTGGCATCAAATAACGCGGTGACGCGATTGTGCTGCCAGACACCGGGCGGGGGTTCTCCCGGTTCGCCGAATATTGCTTGTTCATCGGGCGTGTCGGCATCGGCATCGAGCAGATCAACGGATAGCGCACCCAAGCCCAACAAGGCATCGCTCAGGACTTCGGCATGTTGTGCATCCGTGTCAACGATGAGCGTAAGCCATGCCATCACTTGTCCTTGTTGCGCTTGGCCAAGCGTTCTTCGAGATAGTGTATGCTTGTGCCACCCCCCATGAAAGCCGCATCGAGCAGGAGCTCCCGGTGCAGCGCAATGTTGGTCTCTATCCCTTCCACCGCCATTTCCGACAGCGCGGTGCGCATTCTGGCCATCGCCTGTTCGCGGGTGTCGCCGTAGGCGATGACCTTACCTACCATCGAGTCGTAATGTTGCGGCACATAATAATTGTTGTACGCATGGGAATCGACCCGGATGCCGGGCCCGCCCGGCGCGTGCCACGAGGTGATGCGCCCGGGGGAGGGCGTGAATTTATAGGGGTGTTCTGCATTGATGCGGCATTCGATCGCGTGCCCCTTCAACTGGATGTCGCGCTGGCGCAGCGTCATTTTTTCGCCGGCGGCGATCAGGATCTGCTGGCGGACGATGTCTATGCCGGTGATCATTTCCGTCACGGGGTGTTCCACCTGGACGCGGGTATTCATTTCGATGAAGAAGAACTCGCCGTTTTCATAGAGAAACTCGAAGGTGCCTGCGCCGCGGTAGCCGATCTTGCGGCATGCTTCCGCACAGCGTTCGCCTATCTTGTTGCGCAGGCGTGCGTTGAGCAGAGGCGCCGGGGCTTCCTCGATGATCTTCTGGTTGCGGCGTTGCATCGAACAATCGCGCTCGCCAAGATATACGGCGTTTCCATGCTGGTCGGCCAATATCTGGAATTCGATGTGCCTCGGGTTTTCCAGATATTTTTCCATGTACACCATGGGGTTGTTGAAGGCGGCTTGCGCCTCGGAGCGGGTCATGGTGACCGCACCCAGCAGCGCAGCCTCGGTATGCACAACGCGCATGCCGCGCCCGCCGCCGCCGCCCGAGGCCTTGATGATGACAGGATAACCTATGCTGCGTGCGATCTTGATGATCTCGGCGGGATTGTCAGGCAATGCACCTTCAACACCCGGAACGCAGGGTACGCCGGCTTTTCTCATCGCAATCTTGGCGCTCACCTTGTCGCCCATCAGCCGTATCGTTTCGGCTTTCGGACCGATGAACACGAAGCCGCATTTTTCCACGCGTTCGGAAAAATCGGCGTTTTCGGAGAGGAATCCGTAACCGGGATGGATGGCCTGGGCATCGGTGACTTCCGCGGCGCTGATGATGGCCGGTATGTTCAGATAACTCAGGCTGGAAGGCGCGGGGCCGATGCAGACCGATTCGTCAGCTAGCTTGACGTATTTTGCATCGGCATCTGCTTCGGAGTGCACGACGACGGTTTTTATGCCCATCTCGCGACAGGCACGCTGGATGCGCAAGGCTATTTCTCCGCGGTTAGCGATCAGTATCTTTTCAAACATCGTTTTACCCTATGACGAACAGCGGCTGGCCGAACTCGACAGGCTGGCCGTTCTCCACGAGTATGGCCTTGATGACGCCTCCGTGATCGGTCTCTATTTCGTTGAGCAGCTTCATGGCTTCTATGATGCACAAGGTGTCGCCTGCATTCACGCTTTGGCCGATGTCCACGAATTGTCTTGCGCCGGGTGAAGGAGAGCGGTAAAAAGTGCCGACCATGGGTGATTTCACGATATGCCCTTCCTGTGCGGCCGGTGCGGCAGGCGCTGCGGCAGGCAGAACGGGTTCGCTGGCGGCAATCGCTGCAACGGTGACTGGGGGCGACACGGGCAACTGGGTTTGTTGAATCGATGCGATTGTGCGGGTGATGCGAACGCGCTCCTCGCCTTCGCTGATTTCGAGTTCGGCAATGCCGGAAGCCTCGACCAGTTCGATCAGTGTCTTGAGTTTGCGTAAATCCATAATTATTCTCCTGGCTTAATTGTTCAGCGCATATTGCACTGCAAATTCATATCCTGATGCGCCCAGGCCGCTGATCACGCCCGTTGCGAGATCGGAAAAGTATGATTCGCGGCGAAAGGCTTCGCGCGCATGCACGTTGGACAGATGCACCTCGATGAACGGGATTGCCACTGCAGCCAGTGCATCGCGCAGGGCCACGCTGGTGTGCGTGTACGCGGCGGGGTTGATCACGATGAATTGAGTGCCGTCAGTTCGAGCCTGATGTATGCGATCGATCAGGGCTGATTCGGCATTGCTCTGGAAACACGACAGCTTCGAGCCATTTTTGTCGGCTAATGCGATCAAACTTGCATTAATTTCAGCTAAAGTGATGCTTCCATAAAGTTCCGGCTCGCGTGTTCCGAGCAGGTTGAGGTTGGGGCCGTGCAATACGAGTATGGCTTTCATGTGCGCAGTTTGCCGCAAATTAGGGGTAATTGTCTATATTTTTTGCACAAATAATCAAAGTCCGACCTGCTGCAATGTATTCATGAATTGCGCAGTATCCTGTATGCCTATCAGGCGAAAATCAGTCATTTCACGGCCCTTGGCATCGAAAAACACGATGCCGGGCGGGCCGTAGAGGCCAAATTTTTTCAACAATTTCTTGTCTTCCTGACTGTTGGCGGTCACATCCGCCTGAAGCAGGATGGCCGATTTCAGTCTTTTCTGTATCGCAGGGTCGGAAAAGGTGAATCGCTCCATCTCTTTGCAGGATATGCACCAATCGGCATAGAAATCCAGCATCACGATCTTTCCGCCGGAACTTTGCAGTTTCTGGTCGAGCTCTGCAAGGTTCCGCACGCGCGTGAACATGGACGAAGGTGCTGTCTGAGCTTCAGCCTTGTTGATCGCGCCCAGAGGGTGAAGCGGGTCTTTGGCGCCGGATAAGGCGCCGACCAGATAGGCGATGCCCAGGAGCAGTGCCAGCAAGCCGATTCCTTTCATCAGTTTATGCCAGCCTTTCGCGTTGTGCGGCAACGCGTCCAGCGCATAGAGATATATGGAGGACAGGATGAGCAGAATGCCCCACAACAGCATTTGCACTCCTGAAGACAGCAAAGGCTGGACTATCCAGATTGCCAGCGCCAGGAGCATTACGCCGAAGAACCGTTTGACTCCATCCATCCATGCGCCCGCCTTGGGCAGAATCGCGCCTGCCGAGGTGCCTATCAGCAAGAGCGGCGCGCCCATGCCCAAGGCCAGCGTGAAAAGTGCAGCGCCGCCCAGCACGGCATCGTGTGTCTGGCCGATATAGAGCAATGCGCCCGCCAAGGGCGCTGCGACACAGGGACCCATGATGACGGCCGAAAGCGCGCCCATCGCGAACACGCCTGACAGATGCCCGCCGTGCAGATGGTTGCTGGTGTCGCTCAATTTGCTTTGCCAGGCGCTGGGCAGTTGCAGCTCATAAAATCCGAACATGGACAAGGATAGCAGCACGAACAAAGCCGAAAAGCTGCCTAACACTAAAGGAGTCTGCAGTGCGCTGGAAATCAGATTGCCTGAGAGTCCCGCGGCAACCCCTGCAATCGCATAGGTGACTGCCATGCCCAATACATAGGCCAGAGAAAGCATGAAAGCATGGGTCTTGGTGATCTTGTGTCCGCGTCCCACGATGATGCCGGACAGGATGGGGATCATCGGGAATACGCAGGGTGTCAGCGCCAGCAGCAGTCCGGCACCGAAGAAGAAGGATATGACGAGCCAGAAGCTGCCCTGTTTGAACAGGCCGGCAATTTTCGAATCTTCATTTTGCGGCTTTTGATTTTCGGTTTTCTGCCCTCTGTCTTCTGTCATCTGACTGTTGGAAGGCAGGTCTATCCTGAAGACTTTCTCCTGGGCCGGGTAACACAGGCCTTTTTCGCTGCAACCCTGATAAGACGCATGCAGCGTGACAGGCAGGGAGGCGTCCTTGCGATCCAGCCTGATGCTGGCTGAAAAGGGATGATGATAGACCTCGATCTTGCCCAGATTCGGATCGGTCTTGGATTCGCCCTGGGGCAGAGAGATCTGGGCAGCGGGATCGCCTTCAACCGTAAAGCTGATTTTGCTCTTGTAAAGATAATAATCGGGCGTGACGTCGAAATCGGCTTTCAGGGTGCGACTATCGACTGCCTTGACGTTCAAGGAAAATGCCTGATCCGGCGGCAGGAAATCGGGTTGTCTGTTTATTCCAAGGGAGGGAAGCTTATCCAGAAAATTTTCCGCCTGTGTCGGAAAGGACATGAAGCAGAGCAGCAGCAATACAAAACGCATGTTTATTCCTTTATTTTGGTTTCCTGACTTACCCAGTTCAGATATTCAGGCAAACCGGCGGACAATGGGACAGCGATAATCTCTGGAAGTTCGTAAGGGTGGGCTGAGCGGATCAGCGCCTCGAGGCGCGGATAGGCGATGGCGCTCGTCTTGATCAGCAAGGGCACTTCGCTTGCGGTTTCGATCTTGTCCTGCCAGCGGTAGGTCGAGGTGCAGGGCGGCAGCTGATTCACGCAAGCGGCCGCATGCGATTCGATGATCTGCTGTGCGAGCCGCTGTGCAGCGGCCTCATCCGGCAGATTGGTCAACACCAACAGGCAATCGCTCATGATGATTTTGCAAAGCGCAAGCCAAGTTGCAGGAATTCATCCCAAACGTCTCCCTGGCGCAATCCCTTGATCATCTTGTCCAGCCTTGCCGCGTGACCGATGGCGCGTTCGATGTGCGGAAGTTTCAGGCGTCGTGCGGTGTTTTCGATCAATCCCTGCCTCTCCTTGCGCACTCTGATTTCGCGCATCGCATCGCGAAGACTTGCGCCGCTCAGGGTGGCTTGCAGCAATTTTCCCAGGGTGCGGACCTCTTCGCTGATCGCCCAGAGTATCAGCACGGTCGCAGTGCCTTCTGCGCGCAATCCTTCGAGCACATGTGCATAGCGCGCGACATCGCCCGCAAGCATCGCCTCTGTCAGAGTGAAAATATCATAGCGCGCCACATCCATCACGGCATCCTTAACCTGTTCAAAGGAGACTGTGCCCGGCGGGAACAACAGTCCAAGTTTCTGTATCTCCTGGGATGCGGCGATCAGATTGCCTTCGCAGCGATCCGCCAAAAATTCGAGCGTTGCCTTGTCGGTTGACTGTTTCTGACGCATCAGGCGGGTTGCCAGCCAGTCTGGCAGATGATTGCGCGGAATGTCGTCCGCGCTGATCAATACGCCGTGTTTTGCCAGTGCTGCGAACCATTGGGATTTTTGCGCGGTCCAGTCGAGCTTCGGCATGGTGACCAGCGTGAGCACGTCGTCGTTCAGATGATGCACATAGTCCTGCAATGCAGCCCCACCCTCGACGCCGGGCTTGCCGCTCGGGATGCGCAGATCGATCAGACGCCGATCTGAAAACAGGGAAAGACTTTGCGCCTGGTTTTTCAATTCGGCCCATTTGAAATGCTGTTCGGCGATGAGGGTGGTGTGTTCTGTAAAACCAGCCTTGCGCGCGGCCTCCCTTATGCTGTCGGCGGCCTCGATGGCCAGCAGCAGCGCATCTCCATAAATCACATACAGAGGTTTGAGGCCCTGGGTCAGATGGCGCGGCAAGGTTTCGCTGCTTAGCTGCATCATTTTTCCGGCAGATCAACGGGCTTGGCGTGGCTCAACCGGCGCAGAATCTGCTGCGCCATGTCCGAACTCATGTTCTGGTATAGCAGTGCTTCCTCGGATGACATCGCAAGAATCTGGGAATTGTCATAGATGAGGTCGCGGGTCAGCAAAAGATCGCTGGCAGGCAGCCATTCCCGCTGCTGATTGTCGTAAGCGCGCAAAGACACGCGATAGCGCAGCTGATATTCGTTCACGAGACCTGTGGCATCCAGCGACAGAATGACCATGTCCGGCTGTTCAAGCGAGATGTTCAGGATGATGTCGGCCTTGTCGGGCTTCATCATCACCTGGATCTGGTTGGTCTTGAGATCCTTGCGCAGCTCCTTGACCAGCGCCGAGTTGGGGTTGGCGGCCGAGATATAGATCGTCTTGAAGGGCATGACAGCCTCGCCGCGCAGGTGATATCCGCAGGCGGTGAGCAGCATGGCCAGCAGCATCGCGATCAATCTGGATGGCAGCCTCATGGAGGGTAAGAATGGTTTCATCGGATGTTCACGCCACGATGTTGATCAGTCGTCCGGGCACGACGACGATCTTCTTGGGTTGAGCGCCTGCGAGCTGTTTCTGCACCGCCTCGTGCGCCAATGCCATCTGTTCCAGCGCAGCCTTGTCCGCGGTCTTGGAAACGGTCAGGTTGCCTCTGAGCTTGCCGTTTATCTGGATCACCATTGCTATCGTATCCTGAACCATTGCGGCGGGATCGGCTTCGGGGAACGCCTGTTCCAGCAGGTTGCCGCCCGGCCTGAGTTCGGACCATAAGGCCTGGCTGATGTGAGGCACGATGGGGGAGAGCATCAGTGCGATGGCTTCGAGGGCTTCCTGGGCGATGCTCTGTCCGACAGGCGTCTTGTCGTTGAATTTGCCGAGCGCATTGAGCAGCTCCATGTTTGCGGCAATCGCGGTATTGAAGGTTTTGCGCCGCCCGATGTCATCGTCCACTTTCTGTATGGTCTGATGCAACTGCAGGCGCAGCGCCTTGGCTTCCGTGCTCAATTCTCCGCCCTTGTAGGCCGTCACCACACCCTGCTCGACATGGTCATGGACTGCCTTCCACACCCGCTTCAGAAAGCGGAAAGCGCCTTCGACGCCGGCATCCGACCATTCCAGCGACTGTTCCGGAGGCGCTGCGAACATCATGAACAGCCTCGCAGTATCCGCGCCATACTGGTCTATGATGGCCTGCGGGTCCACGCCGTTGTTCTTCGACTTCGACATCTTCTCGGTGCCGCCTATCGTCACAGGCAAACCATCTGCCTTCAGCGTGGCGCCGATGGGACGGCTGCGCTCGTCGGTTTGGACATCCACATCGGCCGGATTGATCCAGAGCTTCTTGCCGTTTGCGTCATTCCGGTAAAAAGTGGGCGCAATCACCATGCCTTGCGTGATCAGATTCTTGAACGGTTCGTCCAGTGTTGCACCTTGTGCCGCGCCAAACACGCCGACATCGCGCATCAGTTTCTGGAAGAAGCGCGCATACAGCAGATGCAGGATCGCATGCTCGATGCCGCCTATGTATTGGTCGACCGGCAGCCAGTAGTTCGCGCGCTCGTCCACCAGACCCGTGGTGCAGTCGGGGCTTGCGTAGCGGGCGTAATACCAGGACGACTCGACGAACGTGTCCATGGTATCGGTCTCGCGACGCGCTGCAGCGCCGCATCTCGGGCAGGTGGTCTCGTAAAATTGCGGCATCCTCGCAAGTGGAGAGCCTGCGCCATCCGGCACCACGTCTTCGGGTAACACCATGGGCAACTGGTCGTCGGGCACGGGCACGTCGCCGCAGCTTTTGCAGTGCACGATGGGGATGGGGCAGCCCCAGTAACGCTGGCGCGAGATTCCCCAGTCGCGCAGACGGAACTGCACCTTCTTTTCGCCCAGTCCAAGTGCTGCGAGGTCTGCTGCGATGGCGTCCACAGCTCTATCGAAATTCAGGTCGTTATATTTGCCAGAATTGACACAGAAGGTTGCCTCTTTTGCTGCATACCATTCCTGCCAGCGATCAGTTGTGAAGACGCTACTTGCAATAACCGTTTGCTGTGGAATCGGTGTACCTTGTTCGTAGTTGCGAATTTCAAAAGATGAACGCCCTATGACTTGCTTAATTGGCAAGTTATATTTCTTCGCGAAATGGAAATCGCGCTCGTCGTGCGCAGGGACCGCCATCACAGCACCTTCGCCGTAACTCATCAGCACATAGTTTCCGACCCATACCGGGATGGGTTCGCCGGTCAAAGGGTGGCTGACTTTCATGCCGGTGTCCATGCCCTTCTTTTCCATCGTTGCCATATCGGCCTCGGCGGTGCCGCCCTGCTTGCATTCTTCAATGAATGCAGCGAGCTGAGGATTTTTTTGCGCGGCAAGGGTGGCCAGAGGATGTTCGGCAGCGACCGCGACGAAGGTCACGCCCATGATGGTGTCCGCGCGCGTGGTATAGACCTTAAGGACAGGATTGAGGATTGGGGAATGAGGATCGGATGAGGCGCTACTCAATACTCGATCCTCGATCCTAAATCCTATTTCACAGCCGAAGCTTTTTCCTATCCAGTTTGCCTGCATGGTCTTGACCTGCTCTGGCCATCCGGCAAGCTTATCCAGGTCCTGCAGCAATTCGTCGGCGTAGTGCGTGATGCGGAAGAAATACATCGGAATATCGCGTTTTTCCACGATGGCGCCGGAGCGCCAGCCGCGACCGTCTATGACCTGCTCGTTGGCCAGCACGGTGTGATCCACAGGGTCCCAGTTCACGCTCGCGGTCTTCTTGTAGATGATGCCCTTCTCGAATAGCCGGGTGAACAGCCATTGTTCCCAGCGGTAATATTCCGGTCTGCAGGTGGTCACCTCGCGCGCCCAGTCTATGCCGAGCCCCAGCGATTTCAACTGCTTCTTCATATACTCGATGTTGGAATAGGTCCATGCGGCAGGGGCCACGTTGTGCGCCTGCGCCGCATTTTCGGCCGGCAGCCCGAATGCATCCCAGCCCATGGGCTGCATCACGTTGTAGCCCTTCATGCGGTGATAACGGGAAAGCACATCGCCTATCGTGTAATTGCGCACATGTCCCATGTGCAGCTTGCCGGATGGATAGGGGAACATGGACAGGCAGTAATACTTGGGTTTTTCGCCCGATTCATGGGCATGGAATGCGCCGGTATCATCCCAGTCTTGCTGGATTTTTTGTTCGATGGAGGCGGGATGATAGTTGGATTGCATGGTTAGACGTGTCACACACTGATTTTTCAATGTCGCATTATAGCGGCATCGTACCGCAAACGTGAACGGTACTTGAGGTATCTGCGGCTAAATTCTGGATTTCGGGTGGGGATGCGGGCGAGAGAATGCGCGGTGCGTGACATTTTTGGCCTAAAAATTGTATATATAGTAGTGACAAGGAAAGGTTTGAGATAGAATCGGCGACCACTAAAAATTCAATCAAACAGTTTTGAGGAGAAGCCATTATGTCGTGCAAGCATCCCGTTATTGCGGTTACCGGTTCTTCTGGAGCCGGCACTACTACCGTAAAACGTGCCTTTGAAAACATTTTCCGCCGCGAAAGGATCACTGCTGCAATCATTGAGGGTGACAGCTTGCACAGCCTGGACCGCATGGCGTTTCGCGAAGCTGCGGCCAAGGCTGCAGAGGCAGGCAACAATTCCTTCAGTCATTTCGGCCCGGAAGCCAACCATTTCGACAAGATCGAAGACATGTTCAAGTCCTATGGCGATACCGGCATGTGCAAGCGTCGTTACTATGTTCACAGCGATGCGGAAGCGGCAGAACACAATGCGCATTTCGGCCTGACCGATTTGAAGCCCGGCGTGTTTACGCCCTGGGAGGACATCGAGGAGAACTCGGACCTGCTGTTCTACGAAGGTCTGCATGGCATGGTGAAGAACGAGGCTCAGGGTATCGATGCCGGCAGGTATGTCGATCTGGGCATAGGCGTTGTGCCTGTTGTGAACCTGGAGTGGATACAGAAGATCCATCGCGACAAGGCGGAGCGCGGCTATTCGGCGGAGGCGACGGTGGACACCATCATGCGCCGCATGCCCGACTACATCAAGTTCATCACGCCCCAGTTCACCCATACCGACATCAATTTTCAGCGCGTTGCAACGGTGGATACGTCCAATCCGTTCATCGCGCGCGACATCCCGACGCCCGACGAGAGCTTCGTGGTGGCGCGTTTCCGCGATCCCAAGAAGATCGATTTCCAGTACTTGCTGGCGATGATCCCGAGCTCGTTCATGTCTCGCGCCAATACGCTGGTGTTCCCGGGCGGCAAGATGAGCCATGCAATGGAAGTCATCCTTGCGCCCATCATGCACGACATGATCGCAAACAAGAAGTAAAAGCGCTGTACCGGATTCACTCCGGCAGCAAGCAAGCAAGAAAGGGGGAGCGGTTCATGCTCCCCCTTTTTGCTGCCTGCCTGTGGGATAATTCGCTGATGAATACGAATCTTCTATCCGGTCTCAATCCGCCTCAGCTGCAAGCCGTCACCCTTCCTCATCAGTCTGCATTGATACTTGCGGGTGCAGGAAGCGGCAAGACGCGCGTGCTGACCACGCGCATCGCCTATCTCATCAGCGCGTGCGGAATCAGCCCGCAGAGCATACTGGCGGTGACATTCACCAACAAGGCAGCCAAGGAGATGGTGGTCAGGCTGTCCTCCATGCTGCCGATCAACACGCGCGGCATGTGGATAGGCACGTTCCACGGGCTGTGCAATCGGCTGCTCAGAGCCCATCACCGCGAGGCGAATCTGCCGCAGACCTTCCAGATACTGGATTCTGCAGATCAGCTCTCGGCAATCAAGCGCGTGATGAAGGCGCTGAATGTGGACGACGAGAAATTTCCCCCGCGAGAGATGCAGCATTTCATCAGCGCAAGCAAGGAGCAGGGATTGCGCGCGCACGAGTTGGAAGCCTATGACCCGTACACCCGCCGCAAGGCGGAGGTGTATGCGGAATACGATGCGCAGTGCCAGAGGGAAGGCGTGGTGGACTTTTCGGAGTTGCTGCTGCGCTGCCATGAGCTGCTTACACGCAATACCGCGCTTCGCGAGCATTACCAGCAGCGTTTCAGACATATCCTGGTGGACGAGTTTCAGGACACCAATCCGCTGCAATATCAGTGGCTGAAGCTTCTTGCAGGAAAAAACAATGCGCTGTTCGCGGTAGGCGACGACGACCAGTCCATCTATGCGTTTCGCGGCGCGCATGTGGGCAACATGCAGGATTTGCTGCGCGATTTCAACGTCGCGTCCGTGATCAAGCTCGAGCAGAACTACCGTTCGCATGGCAACATACTCGATGCGGCCAATGCGCTGATCAGCCACAACCGCAACCGCATGGGCAAGAAGCTCTGGACCTCCGAGCAGGGCGGAGAGAAGCTGCGTGTCTATGAGGCGCCGACCGATGTGGAGGAAGCGGATTTCATCGTGAATGAAATCGCGCACCTGAAATCGGAAGGCATGAAGCTGTCCGAAATCGCGCTGCTTTACCGCTCGAACGCGCAGTCTCGGGTGCTGGAGCATGCGCTGGTATCGAGGGGATTGTCCTACCGCGTGTATGGGGGCTTGCGTTTTTTTGAGCGCCAGGAAATCAAGCATGCGCTGGCGTATTTGAGGCTGATGGAAAATACGGATGATGACAATGCGCTGTTGCGCATCATCAATTTTCCGACGCGAGGCATAGGGGCGCGCAGCATAGAGCAGTTGCAGGAAGCGGCGAAGAAAAACAACACGACCCTGTTCGATGCGGCAGCCCGCGCAGGCGGCAAGGTGTCCGGATTTGTCGGACTGATCGAATCGCTGCGCAGCAGCACGCAAAATCTTCCGCTCCCGGAAATCATCGACCATGTGCTGGCGGGAAGCGGGCTTGTTGCGCATTATCAGAATGAAACCGGTGCGAAAAAACGCGAGGCGGAAGAGCGTCTGGAAAATCTCAAGGAGCTGTTGACCGCGGCGACGCTGTTCGTGCATGAAAACGAGGACGACAGCCTGACCTCGTTTCTGACCCATGCATCGCTCGAGGCAGGGGAACATCAGGCGGGCGACCAGGAGGATGCGCTGCATTTGATGACAGTGCATGCAGCCAAGGGTCTGGAATTCAATGCGGTGTTCGTCACGGGCCTTGAGGAAGGGTTGTTCCCGCATCAGAACAGCCAGAGAGTGGACGGGGGCCTGGATGAGGAACGGCGTTTGATGTATGTGGCGATCACGCGCGCAAGGCGACGCCTTTATCTGAGTTTTGCGCAGCGGCGCATGTTGAACGGCCAGGTGAACTACGGCGTACCATCGAGCTTCCTGCATGAATTGCCCGACGAGTTGCTGCAATGGCTCTCGCCCCGCGCGATGCCGCGCAATCCATTCGAGGCGTTCGGCTATGCGGTATCGCCCGTCATCGCGCCGGCGGCAGCAAGCGCATGGCGCGCAGGCCAGCGCGTGATGCACCAGAAGTTCGGCGAGGGTGTGGTCACAGCCACCGAAGGCAGCGGCAAGGAGGGTCGCGTGCAGGTCAATTTCAGGCATGCGGGCAGCAAGTGGCTGGCGCTGGAATATGCAAAGCTGGAGGCGTTGTGAATAACGATGCGCCGGAAGCCGCGCTGCATGATGCGCGGCTTTCGTTGATCTGTGAGAGCTATCATCGTCTGACCGGAAGGGTACTGCTCGAGCGTTTCGATCCTGTGGTTTTATGGAATGCGGATCGCGCGATCGTCGCGCACGGGCTGGAAGCGGACCCGGTTTTTTTCTATGGCAACCGCATGGCCTTGCAGTGCTTCGCAATGGATTACGAGGAGTTTACGCGTCTGCCCTCGCGCCTTTCCGCAGAGCCTCTGGCTCAGCCATTGCGCGCCAAGCTGCTTGATGAGGTCGCAAGCCGGGGTTACGTCGACAATTACACAGGCGTGCGGATCGCCAAAAACGGGCGGCGCTTCACGATCGCGGACGGGACGGTGTGGAATCTCGTCGATGCAGAGGGTGTCTGCCAAGGACAGGCCGCGACATTCGTCGTGGAAGATTAGTTTGCCGTTGCGCTACCGGTTTCATTGCCGCCAGTCAGGGCAGCCTCTTCGGGGAAGATGTCGCAGAAGCTTGCATACATGGTGGTGAACACCATGGGCATCAGTATCAGCCAGCCCAGCATCATCGGCATGCTGGCAAGAAATGCCAAGAGCATGAAGGTCATGCCATACACGAACATCGCGGCAACGTTGCGGGTGAAAGCGTTAAGGCTGAGCTTCATTGCCTTGATCGGGGCGACATTGCGAAAAAATACCAGCATGGGCGCGAACTGCATGGACATCAGAAGCAGCGTGAACAGCACGCTGCCCAGCAGGATCGCGCTCCCGGCGCCGGCCAGCGCCTGCTGAAATACAGCAGGGTCGGCCGCCTGGCTGCCCATCAGGATGTCTACCAGCGTCGAGCCGCCAAGCAAAATCATCGCGCCGAAGATCAGATACTGGCTGACCAGCGCGATGCCGCCCAAAGTCACGAGGTTGGAGGTCTGCTTCTGAAATCCGCTGAACAGGTGCGCAAGCTCGAGATCGTCTCCTTTCTCAAGCGACCGGCAGCCTGCCATCAGGCCGATCACCACGACAGGCATCAAAAGGCTGGTCAGCGGTTCTCCTATGACGGGTAGGCTCGAGAGCGCGGCTGCCGCGATGAAGCAGATGATGACCAGCACGATCCAAAGCAGGGGCGCTTTCATGAACAGCGCATAGCCTTTCTTGATCCATTGCAAACCGGCCTTGGCTTCCAGACGTTTGGGTTCCATGATTTCCTCTGAGTACCTTTTTTGATTCTACAGCCAGACCGAACGTTCGGCTGCGATATGGTTTTTCAGGATGCGCTCGAAATGTCCTGGGTCGTGCGCATGGGTCAGGTCGCCATCGCGCGGAAGGTGAAGGTCGAACAGACGGGAAAGCCAGAAGCGCAGCGCTGCCAGGCGCAACATCGCAGGCCATGCCGTGGCTTCATTTTGCTCGAAAGGACGCACCCTGTGATATGCGCGCAAAAACGTCTGCGCGCGGTCTGCATCGAGGGTGGCGTCGCCGTTCATGCACCAGTCGTTGATGGTGATCGCGACGTCATACAGCAGCGCATCGGTGCATGCGAAATAGAAATCGATCAGCCCGCCGATGCGATCCTCAAGCATCAGCACATTATCGCGGAACAGGTCCGCATGGATCAGACCCTGCGGCAAGTTCAACAGGCGCTGCTCGGCATGCAGCGCGACTTCGCTCTTGAGCAATGCGGCCTGTCCGGCATTCAAAAACGGCATGACCTGCGGCGCGGTGACGCTGCGCCAGGATGTGCCCCGTGGGTTGGGCATGACCTGCGAGAAGCTCATGCCGGCGATGTGCATCTGCCCCAGCATCGCACCTGCCGCCTCGCAGTGTGCGGCCGTCGGATGCACGATGGACTTTCCCGCAAGGCGGCTGACGATGCAGGCGGGCTTGTTCTTCAGCATGCCCAGAAACTGGTTGTGGCGGTTTGCCATCGGCGCCGGACAGGGGATGCCGTGGCGCGCCAGATGCGCCATCAGGTTGAGATAAAACGGCAACTCGTCGGGACCAAGCTTCTCGAACAGCGTCAATACGAAGCGGCCATTGCTGGTGGTAACGAAATAATTGGTGTTTTCAATGCCCGATGCGATGCCCTGCAACTCCAGCAGCTGGCCCAGCGAATAATCGCCAAGCCAAGCGGAAAGCTCACCCGCTGTGACCGTAGTGTAAACAGACATGAATCAGAACCGGTGTATGACCCATTGCGGAGGACGGAAACCGGTATCCAGACTTTCCTGGCGGGCGAACTTTCCATCGCCGCGCTGATCGATCAGGTAGTAGGGTGGACCGATCCTGGGCGTCACCTTGATCATGAACAGCCGGCCATTCGCGCGATATTCCTCTATGGTCTGCTCGGTCTGCTTGATGATTGTAACTTCGGGTTCTTCGGCAGAGGGTTCATTCGCGGAGGGCTCGCTCGCGGGAGGCTGTTTGCTTTCCGGCGCTGGCGTGAATGTCGGGGGCGGCAGCGGTTCGGGTGTGGCGGCCAGTGCGGAAAGAGAAAATCCGCACAGAAGCAGAGTCAATGTAAGGCGCATGATAGCAATGCCCGTTGGTTGTAATGTGCGTATTTTAGCCGATTTATCACAGATAAAGCTGACGTTCGCGCTCCGCCTCGGTAGGCTCAAAGCCGGATGATTCGTAATGCTTGAAGATTGCATCGACGACTTCGACCGGGCTGTCGATCAGCTGGATCAGATCGATGTCACCGGGACTGATCACTTTTTCTTCGAGCAGCGAGGTCTTGAACCATTCCAGCATGCCGCCCCAGAATTTCGAACCCACCAGGATGATGGGCATGCGCCGCGTCTTGCCGGTCTGCACCAGTGTGAGCGCTTCCATCAGTTCATCCAGCGTGCCGAAGCCGCCGGGCATCACGACATAGGCGTGGGCGAATTTCACGAACATCACTTTCCTTGCGAAGAAGTGCTGGAAAGACTGGCTGATGTTCTGATATGGATTGTTGGACTGCTCGTGCGGCAGTTGTATGTTTAGCCCTACGCTGGGGGACTTTCCGTAGAACGCGCCCTTGTTTGCGGCTTCCATGATGCCGGGTCCGCCGCCCGAGATGACTGAAAATCCTGCGTCCGAAAGCAGCCGCGAGATTTCTTCGCAAAGCTTGTAATACGGGTGATCCGGTTTCATGCGCGCGCTGCCGAACACGCTGACCGCAGGATGTATGTGCGCAAGTCGGTCGGTCGCGGATACAAATTCTGACATAATGCCGAAAACGCGCCATGCCTCCTTCGCATCCCATGCCTCCGGGATATCGGATGAGGGAAGTTTTGGCGTATCGTTCATGTCAGTCCCCGTTCAAGAGTGATGCTATGTGTTCCGATAAAATGAAAACCCTGTTGCTGGTTGACGGCTCATCCTTCCTGTATCGCGCATTCCATGCGATGCCTGATCTTCGAAACCGCCAGGGTGAGCCCACGGGCGCGATCTACGGTGTGCTCAACATGCTGCGCCGCCTGCGTCAGGATTACCCTTCGGATTATAGCCTGTGCGTATTCGACGCAAAAGGGAAAACATTCCGCGACGAATGGTACCCGCAATACAAGGCGAACCGCCCCTCGATGCCTGCCGATCTTGCAGAACAGATAGAACCTCTGCATCAGGCGATCGCTGCGTCCGGCTGGAAAATCGCGGCGATAGAGGGGGTCGAAGCGGATGACGTGATCGGCACGCTCGCCAGTCAGGCGGCCAAGGATGGCGTGCGCTGCATCATCGCGACTGGAGATAAGGACTTGGCACAGCTCGTGAACGAGCATGTCGCGCTGGTCAACACGATGAACAACGAGGTCCTGGATGTGGAGGGTGTGACGGCCAAGTTTGGCGTGCCGCCCGGATTGATCATCGACTTTCTGACGCTGACTGGAGATGCGGTGGACAATGTGCCGGGCGTGGAGAAGGTCGGCCCCAAGACTGCGGTGAAGTGGTTGCAGCAGCACGGCACGCTGGAAAACCTGATGAGGAATGCCGACACCATCGGCGGCATGGTGGGGGCGAACCTGAGGAATGCGCTCGACTGGCTGCCCATGGCGCGTCGCCTGATCACGGTGAAGTGCGATGTGGCATTGCCGATGAACTATGAGGAACTGATTTCATCCATGCCGGACAGGGAAAAACTCGCGCAATTGTACGAGCGGCTGGATTTCAAGACCTGGCTTGGTGAAATCAGAAATCAGAACGGGCATGGTCCTGAGGCTGCAGAACATGAGGTGACGCGTACCGAACGCAACCATTACCAGACCATACTGACTGAAGAAGAACTGGATGCCTGGCTTGCCAAACTGCTTGCCGCCGATCTTGCCTGCCTGGATACGGAGACCACGGGTCTTGACGTGATGGAGGCGCAGCTCGTGGGCATTTCATTTGCGGTCACGCCGCATGAGGCGGCCTATTTGCCGCTGGCTCACGCCTATCCGGGCGTGCCCGATCAGCTCGATCGCGAGCGGACCCTTGAGAAGCTCGCACACTGGCTCGAGAGCGACGCGCACAAGAAGGTGGGGCAGAACCTGAAATACGACAGGCACATCTTCGCCAACCACGGCATTTCCCTTTGCGGGATTCAGGACGACACGCTGCTCGAATCCTACGTGCTGGAAAGCCACAAGCCGCACGACATGGATAATCTTGCGCTGCGCCATCTGAATGTGAAAACCATCAGCTATGAGGAAGTGGTAGGCAAGGGTGCGAAGCAGATCTGCTTCGACCAGGTCGATCTCGAGATCGCGACGCACTATGCCGCAGAGGATGCGGACATCACGCTGCAGCTGCATCAGAAGCTGGTGCCTGGGATCGAGGAGCAGAAAGGGTTGCAATATGTGTACCGGGACATCGAAATCCCGGCCATGCATGTACTCTATGCGATGGAGCGCAACGGCGTGTTGCTCGATTGCGATCTGTTGCGCATCCAGAGCCATGAATTGGGAGTGAGGCTCACCGAACTCGAGGCGCTCGCATTTCAAGCCGCCGATCAGCCATTCAATCTGAATTCGCCAAAGCAGATCCAGGAGATTCTGTTCGACAAGCTGAAGCTCCCGGTCAAGAAGAAGACGCCGAGCGGGACACCTTCGACCGACGAGGAAGTGCTTCAGGAACTCGCGCTGGATTATCCGTTGCCCAAGTTGCTTTTAGAATATCGCGCGATGGCAAAGCTCAAATCCACCTATACCGACAAGCTGCCCAAGATGGTGAACCGCCGCACGGGGCGCGTACACACGAGCTATTCGCAGGCGGTGGCGATCACGGGAAGGCTTGCTTCAAGCGATCCGAACCTGCAGAACATTCCAGTCAGGAGTACGGATGGGCGCCGCATACGCGAGGCGTTCATCGCGTCTTCGGGCGCTCACATCGTGGCTGCGGATTATTCGCAGATCGAATTGCGCATCATGGCGCATCTCTCGAAAGATGAAGGGCTATTGAAGGCGTTCGCGAACAACGAGGATGTGCATCGCGCAACCGCTTCGGAAATCTTCATGGTCCATCCTTCCGATGTGAGTTCCGAACAGCGCCGGTATGCGAAGGTGATCAACTTCGGCCTGATCTACGGGATGTCGGCATTCGGCCTTGCAAAGCAGTTGAATCTTGAGCGAGGCGCGGCCCAGGCCTATATCGACCGGTATTTTGCGCGCTATCCGGGTGTGAAGAACTACATGGACAGCACGCGGCTGCAGGCGAGGGATCAGGGCTATGTCGAGACCGTGTTCGGCCGCAGGCTCTGGCTGCCGGACATCAAAAGCGGCAACGGAATGAAGCGCCAGGGAGCCGAGCGCGCGGCGATCAATGCGCCCATGCAGGGCACGGCGGCAGATCTGATCAAGCTTGCGATGATTTCGGTGCAGGGCTGGATCGAGAAGGAGAGGCTGGGTTCGCGTCTCATCATGCAGGTGCACGACGAGCTGGTGCTCGAGGTGCCTGAAGATGAATTGCAGCTTGTGAAGGAAAGACTGCCTCAGCTGATGTCGAGTGTTGCCGGGTTGAGTGTGCCGCTGCTGGTCGAGCTGGGGGCTGGAAAAAACTGGGAGGAGGCGCACTAGCGATGCATTAGCCATCTGTGAAGACGTGCTGTTCGGCCTAACCGGCCATTAAGCTGACTGTGTTACTTAAACCAACTGGCCTCCACAAAACCTGAGGTGATTCACTTGAATGGGGCGCCGATGTTTTTTAATTAGAAAATTTATTTTCTTTTTAGAAAATTTATGCTAGCATTTAAAGAAATAAGAAAATTACCACCATACGCAAAGGAGAATTGCAATGAAACTTACACCCTATGGGGAAGCGGTCAGACTATTAAGGATGCGGCTAGATATTTCCCTTAAGGCAATGGCGGATTTTATGGAAATAAGTTCTCCCTATCTGAGTAGTATTGAATACGGCGATAAACGTCTCTCGCAAAAACATATTGATAGTGCAATCGATTTTTTTAAGGGAAAGGTTTCACAAAATGAGTTAGATGGTCTTCGGCAGGCTGCGGAACAGTCAAAAGACCATGTAAGCACGACGAGTTTGTCGCCTGACGCCAGAGGATTAGTTGCCGCCTTTGCTCGACGACTTCAGGAAGGAGCCGCTCCAAATGACGAGGTTATGGACTGGATTGGAAAACGCAATAAAAATAAAGAGGAACAGGAATGACAATTCTTGGCGATGCACAGAATGGCCGTACCCCAAAAGGGTTGAAGGTTGCACCAACGAGTTATGCCGAACTTGAAGAGGTGGCGAAAGAACTGCAGTACCTTTTACCAAAGGTCAAAGGGTATGGCGGTGGCAGATGGATGGTCGATGCATGGCGGGTTCTAGAGCAGACATTGCACAAAGCAGGTTTTCGGCACCACATTGCCAGCAAAGACGAGCTGGTTGAGTGCGCCGCATTTACTGTGCCGGAAGAGAAATTGATAGTTTTGAGGAGTGATGTGTATGAAGGGCTCTTTGAGAATAATCCCTTTTCCCGAAGCACGGTAATACATGAACTTTCTCATATTGTTTTAAATCATGCAGTAACACTGCATCGAGGCGCTGTCCTTGGCCAACACAAGTTTTTTGAAGACTCGGAGTGGCAAGCAAAAGCGCTTACCGCAGCGATAATGATGCCGATAGAAGCCTGTCTCGCAGCAAGCTCATCCTTTGAGCTGTCAGAGATAACCGGAACAAGTCTGCAGGCTGCAATATATAGGCTGGACAAGCTAGTTGAGCGGGGGATTTTGCCACCGAAATCGGATGTTTTAATTTAACAGCAAGGAATAAGGAGGCTAGTATGCATATACACAAATAGAAAACGGGCAAACTTTTGAGGGCTTGCCCGCGGTGAACATCCCTGTTAGAGAATGCTCGGTTTGGCGACCTGAATTCTCCTCTGTTTTGTTCCCCGCTGTCAAGCTCCATTCAATGTTCACTCATCCTCGTTTCATATGAGGCTGGCATTATTTTGGAGATTAAAAATGCAAGAAATAATTCATGATAGACACAGTAAAACATATTCAATCATCGTCAATGGCAGGCCGCGCGAGGTAGCTGAACACAAGCTGACCTATCTTCAGGTTGTGCAATTGGCCTATCCCGGCGAAATGCCAACTGACAGGGTTGTTTTTACAGTTACATATTCAAACCCTCACGGCAAAGATGGATCGATGGTGGATGGTGATACTGTTGTTGTTAAAGACAAGGAGATTTTCAATGTACGCAAAACTGATAAGTCGTAATTCTGATCTGAAGAGGCTGCAGGACGAAGGATATGAGATTGAAGTGCGGCAGGGTTATTTGATACTTCACTCTATCCCATATGTCAACGCAAGTCGGACGATTGCAAAAGGCATTTTGGTCACTGACCTTACTCTCAACGGAGAGCAAACGATACGCCCCAGCAATCATCAAGTGTGGTTTGCAGGTGATTTTCCGTGCAAAAGGGATGGTTCACCAATTCTGGCGCTAAGTCATACTTCTGACGCCCTGACTTTGGGGGGAAACCTGTTGGTGCATCACCGCTTTTCGTGCAAACCTGCGGGGGGGTATCTCGATCATTACCAGAAAATGACTCGTTATGCAGAGATCATTTCAAATGAAGCACGGGCGATTGACCCAAATGTCTCAACATGCACCTTCAGACCTATTGAAAGTGCCAACGACGAATCTGTATTTGTGTATACAGACTCAGCGTCGAGCAGGGCAGGTATCACTGGTCTATCTGAAAAACTTGCAATGAATAAAATGGCAATTGTAGGGCTTGGCGGCACAGGTGCTTACCTCTTGGATCTTGTCGCCAAAACACAGACAAAGGAAATCCATTTATATGATGGAGATGATTTCCTTCAACACAATGCGTTCCGCGCCCCCGGGGCGGCATCGCTTGAAATTCTTAAGTCGAAACCGTCAAAGGTGGGTTATTACGCCAGTATTTATCAACAAATGCACCGCGGCATTACTCCTCACTGTGAGTTCATCGATGTATCGAATATGCAGCAGTTAGGCGAATTTGACTTCATCTTCCTCTGTGTTGATAGGCCATCTGTTCGTCTCTTGTTAGCCGACTTCTTGCATCAGAGAAAAATTCCTTTCATTGATGTCGGAATGGAACTGGAGCTCATAGAAGAACAGAGGTGCTTAATAGGAACGTGCCGCACAACGTTAAGTAGTTCAGAAATGTCAGACCATTTTTCTAGGCGCGTATCACTTACTGATAGTCCAGCTGACGAGTTGTATAAAACAAATATACAGGTCGCAGATTTAAATTCACTAAATGCATCCATGGCGGTGATCCGCTGGAAAAAATTCTGTGGGTTTTATCAGGATTGTTACAGAGAGCACCAGTCTACTTATGACATCAACACTCACTACCTGAGTCGCGATGAAATACCGGAGGACTGACTGAAATGAGAGCAATCGGTATATCACTTCAGTTTGTGGAATTCATTCCAGAGCAACTCGAAGATGGGGTGTTATACGTTTCTCGGCCTTATGCCACAGCCGCGCACAAGTGTTGTTGCGGCTGTGGTGAAGAGGTTATTACCCCTTTGAACCCAACTGACTGGTCTTTACGGCTGGACGGAAGCATCCCAACCCTTCACCCATCAATTGGAAATTGGAGTTTTGCGTGCAGATCACATTATTGGATTTGCAAAGGAAAAATAATCTGGGCTGGGAAAATGTCTAGCCAAGAGATTAAACAAGGCAGGGAAGTCGATCAAGCAATCAAGAAAATGTATTTTGACCGCCTAAATTCGGAAAGGCAGCAGCAGGCTAAACCTCCAGGTCTCAAGCTTCCCATCATGTACAAGTCATATGGGTTTATTTACGAGTTGTGGCTGGCTGTTAAGCGCTGGCTATCTTCGTAAGACATTCGAGCTTGCCAGGCTTTGCCGGCAGATGATGATCCTCAAAAAAGGAAATACAAAATGGGTTACAACTCTAACGATAACGACTTCTTCATAACGCTTGCCGTAATAATTGCAGCTGGACTTGCTTTTTTGGTTTTCAAGTTTTCTAACGAGATTAACGTCAATTTTGACACAGGGTTCTCAGTCCTGCTCCGTGCTGTTTTCGTTATTGGGGTAGCTATTGCGGCTGTCGCATGGTGGAAAGTGTCAATTGGAGCGGCCCTACCAGCCTTATTCGGTGGTTTGGTATGGGCGTTTTGTCCGGCCATTGATTATTGGGGTACTCAGGTGGCAAATAACTTACCTTGGGGAGGAGATTTTAATTTGCCAATATGGTGGGCGCGTTGGTATTCAAAGGCTTTGTTTGTACTTACTCCGATAGTTGGTGGGTACACAATTAGACATTTATTTTCCCGCTGATTCTTTCTTTTCTCATGATCATGGATCGACCTCATGTCAATAGACACGCAACAACCAAACGGTCTGGAATGGACATCAATGCTGTCACTCCAATAATTCACACAATTCGTCGGCTTAGGTTAAGGGTCGTCGGCAATCACTTTATCGGTTCCTGCTCGATGCAAATCCAGACCTTCCTGCAGTTGCGGATGGTTTGCCAGCTTGGAGATAATCACTTTAACTCAATGGTATGAAATGCGCCGACATTGTTCGCCAACATTGTATATCTTGCCAAATTTTGCCAAATATCATAAATTGTAAACATGACAACGATGAATATTTCTCTTCCGGATACGCTCAAAAAGTTCGTGGATTTACAGGTCGCCACGGCTGGTTATGGCACGTCCAGCGAATATGTGCGCCAATTGATCAGGCGTGATCAGGAGCGAGAGCAGTTGCGTAATTTGTTGCTGAGTGGTGCAAAATCAGCTCCATCCGGCCTTGCTGATGATGCATACTTTGCCGATTTGCGTTCCGGCATCAATAAGCAGCTCACCGGTTCAAAGTGAAACCGCTTGTTCGCCACAAGCGGGCAGACAAGGATGTCGAGGCGGTAATCAAATACTATCTGAAGGAGTCGCCGGCAATCGCATTGGGATTCGTTGATGCGCTGGAGCAAACCTATCACCAGATTCAGCAGCGTCCGGCTAACGGTTCCGCGCGCTATGCATACGAACTCAACTTGCCTGGTTTAAGATTCAGGCAGTGCAAGCGTTTTCCCTATCTAGTGTTTTATGTTGAGAGTGCGCATCAGATCGACATCTGGCGCGTGCTGCACGGCAGTCGGGATATCCCTGCATGGCTTCAGAACGAAGTTTCAGGGTAGAGCAGCAGAAAATGATGAAGGCATGGAGTATGATTCACAGATAGCTCACGACAGGGAGAATTGAAATGGGACTTTTTGACGCAATCGTATCTCAGGCTGAAGGCGTGTTGGTCAATGCGATCGAGGGTGCACATCCGGGGCTGGTGGATGAGGTCACTGGATTGATCAATGGCTCGGGCGGGCTGGAGAATCTCGTCTCCACCTTCCGAGAAAAGGGACTGGGGGAGGCTGTCGCATCCTGGGTCGGGACCGGTCAGAACCTGCCGATTTCAAGCGAGCAGCTGCAGTCCGTTCTGGGCAATGAAAAGGTCGAAGCCATTGCGCAGAAACTGGGACTGTCCACTTCTGATGTGGCGCAGAAACTGTCTACACTGTTGCCTCAAGTGATCGACAAGCTCACGCCGGATGGGCAGGTTCCTGCAAACGATCTGCTGGAACAGGGATTAAATCTCTTGAAAGGGTTGGGCGGGAATGCCTGACGGTTTGGGTGCTTCAGGCTACATCGAATTCCATTTCGTGCAGTAGCCGCTAGGGGATATCTCGTCGTCCCCCGGGATGACTCGGCATCGACCAAGGTCCTTGTCTCCGGGAATGAATTCGAGACAGCTCGAACAGCTCATGTCGCCCTTGGGCGTGGCCTGATATTTCAGCTGCTCGCGCAGGCCTGCGTTGGTGCGCGCGCAGGCCTGCCGAGAAATCAGAATGAGCGGCAGGACTGCCGCGACCTTCAAAAAATTTCGGCGTGGCGCATGCATTGCTGCTCCTTTCCGATGTCGGGCTATTTCACCGCATTCTTGAGCTGTTCGAGGATCGCGGGATTTTGACTGCGGCTATCGCCTGCGTCGAAATCCGGCTTGTCATTAGCTGACTGCATTTTTCAACTGTTCAAGTATGGCCGGATTTTCCAGCGTGGACACATCCTGGGTGATCTCCTCGCCCTTCGCGATCGCGCGCAGCAGACGCCGCATGATCTTGCCCGAGCGCGTCTTGGGCAGGTTCTCGCCGAAGCGGATTTCGTCTGGCTTTGCGATCGGGCCGATTTCCTTGCCGACCCAGTTGCGCAGCGTCTCTGCGATTTCGCGGGCCTTGTCGTCTTCGGGTCGTGCGCCCTTTAGCACGACGAAGGCGACGACCGCCTCGCCCTTGATCTCGTGCGGCTTGCCGACCACGGCCGCTTCGGCGACGAGCGGATTGGCGACGAGCGCGGACTCGATTTCCATCGTGCCCAGGCGGTGGCCCGAGACATTGAGCACATCGTCTATGCGCCCCATGATCCAGAAATAGCCGTCCTCATCCTTGTGCGCGGAGTCTCCTGCGAGATAGGCGCCGTGCATCTCATCCGGGAAATAGCTCTTCCTGTAGCGCTCCGGGTCCCCCCATATCGCGCGGATCTGGGAAGGGAAGGGGCGCTTGATCACAAGGAAACCGCCGTGCTGGTCATGCACTTCTTCTCCTGCCTCGTTCACGATGGTGGCCATGATGCCGGGCAGTGGCAGTGTGCAGGTTCCGGGTTTGATCGGCATCGCGCCGGGCAGGGGGGCGATCATGTGGCTGCCGGTCTCGGTCTGCCACCAGGTGTCCACGATCGGGCATCTTGCATTGCCCACGGTGTTGTAATACCACATCCAGGCTTCGGGGTTGATCGGCTCCCCGACAGAACCCAGAAGACGCAGGCTGGAAAGATCATACTGTTTCGGCAGGTCGCCTCCCAGCTTGATCAGCGAGCGGATCGCAGTGGGTGCGGTGTAGAAGGTGGTGACCCTGTGCTCCTGGATCATCTTCCAGAAACGCCCCGCATCGGGATAGGTCGGCACGCCTTCGAAGATCACCTGGGTCGCACCCATCGCCAGAGGGCCATAGGCGACATAGCTGTGTCCGGTGATCCAGCCCACGTCGGCCGTGCACCAGAAGATGTCGCTTGCCTTGTAGTCGAACACCCATTTCATCGAGAGCATTGCGCCCAGAAGATAGCCGCCGCTCGAATGCTGCACGCCCTTGGGTTTGCCGGTCGAGCCCGAGGTGTAGAGGATGAAAAGAGGATGCTCCGAATTCACCCACGCAGGTTCGCATGCGGTGTCCTGATTCGAGATCAGGTCGTGCCACCAAACATGGTTTGCGCCATTCCATGCGATCTCGCTTCCTGTTCTCCTGTAGACGACGACGCTGTGCACCGACTCGCAGCCGCCCATAGCCAGCGCCTCGTCCACCGCGGGTTTCAGCGGAATCACGCGCCCGCCGCGCAACTGCGCGTCCGCCGTGATCACGGCACTCGCCTTTGCATCGATGATGCGCTCGTGTAGGCTCTTTGCGGAAAATCCGCCGAACACCACCGAGTGGATCGCGCCGATGCGCGCGCAGGCCTGCATCGCGATCACAGCCTCGATGCTCATCGGCATGTAGATGATCACGCGGTCGCCCATCCCGATGCCGCGCGATTTCAGGCCGTTGGCGAACTGGCATACGCGCGCGTGCAGCTCGCGATAGTTGATCCTCGTGACCTTGCCGTCATCAGCTTCAAAGATGAGCGCGGTCTTCTCGCCATCGGATGCGAGGTGCTTGTCGAGACAGTTGTAGGAGACGTTGAGCTCCCCGTCGTCGAACCACTTGTAAAACGGCGCCTTGCTCTCGTCGAGTATCCGGGTGAATGGCTTCTTCCACTGCAGCATCTCACGGGCGAGTCTTGCCCAGAAACCCGTGTAGTCGTCGGCCGCCTCACGGCAGAGCGCCTGATATGCCTGCATGCCCGATACATTGGCCTGTGCGACGAATTCGTGGGAAGGTTTGAAGACGCGATTTTCGTGCATGACAGACTGGATGTTGGACATATCGACTCCTGGGGCTGAACTGGAAATTGATGGTAGTTTTTTTGGGCACTGCCTGTCAATCGCCCGCTTGTGCAACACCACAGAACAAAGGAGGGTGCTTCTCATCTTGCGGTGCGCTTTCCGATCAGGCCGGATTTTGAGAGTGGGGGTTTTTGCGGTATCATTCGGGGTTATGACAAAGTACATATTCATCACCGGCGGCGTCGTCTCATCATTGGGCAAGGGGATTGCCGCGGCTTCCCTTGCCGCGATCCTCGAATCGCGCGGGCTCAAGGTCACGATGCTCAAGCTCGATCCCTACATCAACGTCGATCCGGGCACGATGAGCCCGTTCCAGCACGGCGAGGTCTTTGTCACCGAGGACGGGGCGGAGACCGATCTGGATCTGGGGCATTACGAACGGTTCATTTCGGCCAAGATGCGCAAGGCCAACAATTTTACCACCGGGCAGATATACGAGAGCGTGATCCGCAAGGAGCGACGCGGCGAATATCTGGGCAAGACGGTGCAGGTGATCCCGCACATCACCAACGAGATCCAGGCTTTTGTCGAGCGCGGCGCTGCGGCCTATCACGGAGACAAGGCCGATGTGGCGATCGTCGAGATCGGCGGCACGGTGGGCGACATCGAATCGCTTCCTTTTCTCGAAGCCGCGCGCCAGATGGGATTGCGCATGGGGCGCAATCAGGTCGCCTATGTGCACCTCACGCTGGTGCCCTATATCGCCACTGCAGGAGAGTTGAAGACCAAGCCGACCCAGCACAGCGTGCAGAAACTGCGCGAGATCGGCATATTCCCGACCGCGCTGCTGTGCCGTGCCGACAGGCGCATACCGGACGACGAGCGCGCGAAAATTTCGCTGTTTGCGAATGTGCGCGAGGATGCGGTAATCTCGATGTGGGATGCCGATACCATCTACAAGATTCCGCAGATGCTGAACGACCAGGGGCTGGATCGGATCGTGTGCGAAGAGCTGGGGCTGAAATTGCCGCCTGCGGATCTTTCCGTCTGGGCCAGGCTGGTTCACGCGCTGGAGCATCCGGCGCACCAGATCACCATCGGCATGGTCGGAAAATATGTGGAGCTGACCGAATCCTACAAGTCGCTGATCGAGGCGCTGCGCCACGCGGGCATACACACATCGACCCGGGTCAACATCGAGTATGTGGATTCGGAAGTGCTCGAATCGAAAGGTACGCAAAGCCTGGAACATTTCGACGCGATCCTGGTGCCGGGCGGTTTCGGCGCGAGGGGCACGGAAGGAAAAATATCCGCGATCCGCTATGCGCGCGAGAACAAGGTGCCCTATCTCGGCATCTGTTTGGGCATGCAGCTCGCGGTGATCGAATATGCGCGCGATGTCGCGGGCATGACGGACGCGAACAGCACCGAGCTCAACCCGCAAACCGAGCATCCTGTGGTCGCGCTGATCACAGAGTGGCGGGATCGCGACGGTCGCGTCGAGACGCGCAGCAATGATTCCGAGCTGGGCGGCACCATGCGTCTGGGTTCGCAACGCTGCCCCGTGACGCCAGGCACGCTGGCGCATCGCATTTACGGCGATGAGGTGAACGAGCGGCATCGCCATCGCTATGAGGTGAACAATCATTATGTGCCGGAGCTCGAAAAGACCGGCCTGATCATCTCCGCGCGCACCCCGACCGAGAATCTGCCGGAGATCATGGAATTGCCGCAAGCGATGCATCCCTGGTTCGTTGGCGTGCAGTTCCATCCGGAATTCACTTCCACGCCGCGCACCGGGCATCCGCTGTTCATCGCGTTCGTCACGGCCGCCCTGCAGCGCCAGACAGTACTGAGGTGATCCTATGAAATTATGCAATTATGAAGTGGGTTTGAACCGGCCGCTGTTTCTGATCGCAGGCCCTTGCGTGATCGAATCCGAACAGATGGCGATGGATACCGCAGGCGCGCTCAAGGAGATCTGCAGCGAATTGAACTTGCCGTTCATATACAAGTCATCGTACGACAAGGCCAATCGCAGCTCCGGAAAATCGTTTCGCGGTTTCGGCATGGATACGGGGCTGAAAATATTGAGCGAGGTCAAGTCCAAGCTTGGCGTTCCGGTGCTGACCGATGTGCACGGCATCGACGAGATCGAGCCTGTCGCTTCTGTCGTCGATGTCTTGCAGACGCCGGCGTTCCTGTGCCGGCAGACTGATTTCATCCAGGCGGTGGCGAGTGCAGGCAAGCCCGTGAACATCAAGAAGGGGCAGTTCCTGTCGCCCTGGGACATGCAGAACGTGGTCGAGAAGGCGAAGGATGCAAGCGGGACGGACAACATCATGGTGTGCGAGAGGGGTGCGTCATTCGGCTATAACAACCTGGTGTCGGACATGCGTTCTTTGTCCGTGATGCGCAATACCGGATGCCCGGTGGTCTTCGATGCCACCCATTCGGTGCAACTGCCGGGCGGACAGGGAACGGTCAGCGGAGGGCAGCGCGAATTCGTGCCGGTGCTGGCGCGCGCGGCGGTGGCGGCAGGCGTTTCGGGGCTTTTCATGGAAACCCATCCGAATCCATCGAAGGCTTTGTCGGACGGGCCGAATGCGTTTCCGCTCGGGCATCTGAAGGCGCTTCTGAAGACGCTGATGGTGCTGGACGAAACGGTCAAGCAGCAGGGGCTGATCGAAGAGAATGTGGATTTGAAGAATTGCTAAGAAACCGCTGATTTATTCCTGATCGTCGTTCCCGCGCAGGCGGGAACCCAGTTGAATCAACAAGCTGGATACCCGCATGTGCGGGTATGACGAATAAATCAGCAGCTCCCTAAGAAATACGTGGTTAATTTTGAATAAGGATAAATGATGAGTGCAATAGTTGATGTGATCGCCCGCGAGATACTGGATTCGCGCGGCAATCCCACCGTGGAAGCGGACGTGCTTCTGGAATCCGGCGTGATGGGGCGAGCTGCAGTGCCGTCCGGCGCCTCCACCGGCACGCGCGAGGCGATCGAGCTGCGCGATGAAGACAAGCAAAGATATATGGGAAAAGGCGTATTGAAGGCCGTGGAATACGTGAACACCGAAATCGCCGAGGCGATCATCGGTCTCGATGCAAGCGAACAGGCATTCATAGATCAGACCATGCTGGAGCTGGACGGCACGGATAACAAATCCCGCCTGGGCGCGAATGCGATCCTTGCGGTTTCGATGGCGGTTGCGCGCGCGGCAGCGGAAGAGTCCGGCTTGCCTTTGTATCGCTATCTGGGCGGTTCGGCGAAGATGCAGCTGCCCGTGCCGATGATGAACATCATCAACGGCGGTGCGCACGCGAACAACAACATCGACATGCAGGAATTCATGATCATTCCGGTGGGCGCGCCGAGTTTCCGCGAAGCGTTGCGCTACGGCGCGGAGGTGTTTCATGCGCTGAAGAAACTGATCGACGCAAAGGGCATGCCTACCACCGTGGGCGATGAAGGCGGCTTTGCGCCGAATCTGCCGAGCAATGAATCCGCGCTGCAGCTGATCGTTGCAGGCATAGAGGCGGCCGGTTTCGTGCCGGGCAAGGATGTCGCGATCGGCGTGGACTGCGCGAGCTCCGAATTTTACAAGGACGGGCTGTATTGCCTGGACTCCGAGGGCCTGAAGCTGACCTCGGCGCAATTCACCGACTATCTGGCAAGCTGGGCGGACAAGTATCCTCTGATCAGCATTGAAGACGGCATGGCCGAAAACGACTGGCAGGGCTGGAAGCTTCTGACAGACCGCCTGGGCAGGAATGTGCAGATCGTGGGCGATGACATCTTCGTGACCAACACCAAAATATTGCGCGAAGGAATCAGGCAGGGCATAGGCAATTCCATCCTGATCAAGGTCAACCAGATCGGCACCCTGACTGAAACCTTCGAGGCGATCGAGATGGCCAAGCGCGCAGGCTACACCGCGGTGATTTCCCACCGTTCTGGCGAGACCGAGGACAGCACGATCGCCGACATCGCGGTGGCGACCAATGCGCTGCAGATCAAGACGGGTTCGGCTTCGCGTTCGGACCGCATGGCGAAATACAACCAGCTGTTGCGCATCGAGGAAGATCTGGGGGCGATCGCTTCCTATCCCGGAGCCGGTGCGTATTACCAGTTGAATTGAGTTGTATCAGGTCTGGAAACTGGCACCAGCCCCGGGCTTGAGCCCGGGGCATTTTTTTTCAGGTTATACTGAAACGAAGTGCTGCGGCTCATGAAAATCGTCACGCTGATACTGGTTGTTTTGCTGCTGCTGTTGCAGTACCCGCTCTGGCTCGGGCGCGGAGGCTGGCTCAGGGTGTGGGATCTGCATCGCCAGGTCGCCGCACAGCAGCAGATCAATGCGCAGACGGCTGCCCGCAACGCGACGCTCGATGCGGATGTGCGGGACCTGAAGCAGGGCACCGAGGCGATCGAGGAGCGCGCGCGCAACGATCTTGGGATGGTCAAAAAAGACGAAGTGTATTACCAGATACTCGACGATGCGTCCGCTTCGTCCGTTCCAGCCGCGACTAATAGCCCAGCGCCCTTGCACCCTGATAGAAAATGAAGCTCACGAGCCAGGCAAGGATGAGCGACCAGCCTATCGAAAACAGCATGAAGCCCGTGCTTTTCGATTCGCTTTTCAGGGTGGCGATCGTGGAAAGACAGGGCGTATAGATCAGCGTGAACAGCATGAAGCTGTAAGCTTGTACCCAGTCGAGCTGATGCGACAGTGCGCCTGTAAGCTGGGATCCGGTGAGCCCATAGATCACCGCGAGCGAGCCGATCACGATTTCCTTTGCGACGAAGCCGAAGATCAGCGCGATGGTGAGCTGTTCGTTGATGCCGATGGGCGCGAAGAGCGGGTGCAGAAAGTGGCCTATCATCCCTGAGATCGTGTCCGCACTTGCAGGCACTGCCGAGAAGGGCAGGTGGGTGAGCAGCCAGACCAGCACGACGCCTGCGATGATGAAGGTCGTTGCGCGGTGCAGAAAATGCCTGACCTCGAGCCAGCCCCTCAGCGCCATCTGGCGCAGGGTCGGAAAGCGGTACGGCGGCAGTTCCAGAACGAAAGGCTCGCTGTTGGCAAACCTTCCCTTGTAAAGCAGCGCGGTCAGGATCGCCGAGGCGAAGCTGAACAGGTATAGCGAGAACAGGACCAGCGGCGCTGCGTTTGGAGAGAACAGCGCGGCGATGATGAACACGAAGACCTGCAGGCGCGCCGAGCAGAGCGAGAAAGGGATCACCAGCATGGTGAGCAGGCGCATCGCTCGCGAGCGCATCACGCGTGTTCCCATCAGTGCCGGGACGTTGCAGCCGAAGCCCATCAGCAGCATCACGAAGCCGCGCCCGTCCAGCCCCATTTTCGCCATCAGTGCATCCATCAGGAACGCGGCGCGCGACAGATAGCCGCTGTCTTCGACGATCGCCATCAACAGGAAGAACAGCACGATCACCGGCACGAACGCCGCGACGGTCGCAATCCCGTTGTAGATGCCGTCCAGCAGCAGCCCCTGCAGCGCATGGGGCAGGCTGCCAAGCAGTGGGGATAGCGCGGTATCGCGCAGCCATGAGAGTGCGGATGCGATGCCGGTCTGCAAGGGCTGGCTGAAGAAGAAGATGCCCTGAAACAGAAGATACATGATGCCAAAAAAGATCGGCAGGCCAAGCAACGGATGCAGCATCACGCGGTCCAGCTTTTCGGTTAAGTTGTCCGGCAGGCGCGCAGGAATCTCAACCGTCTGCTTTAACACGCGCGCCATCTGCGTCTCGATCTGTTCATCGGCTTCGAGCTGGCTTTGCAGTTCTTCCTTCATGCCCGGAGTGGGATAGCGCAGCGCGCGGGCGACGGTCTGCATGGCCTCGGGATAGCCCGTGCCGTATTTCGCGCTGATCTGGAAGACAGGCATCTCGAGCAACTCCGACATCTTTTTCGCATCGATGGTGATGCCGTATTTCTTCGCCTCGTCGTTCATGTTGAGCAGTACGACGCTGTTGATGCTGAGCGCCTTGAGTTGCAGCAGAAGACTCATCTGCCGCTCGATCTGGCTAGCGTTGAGTATCACCAGCGCCAGATCCGGCACGTTGTCGTGCAGGAAATGGCGCACCACCTGCTCGTCGTCGGAATATCCGTGAAGATCGTAGATGCCTGGCAGGACTATGATCTCAGCCATGTCCGAGCCCAGCAAAATTTTTCCGCTCAACAGTTCGACCGTGATGCCCGGCCAGTTCCCCACTCTGGCGGAGCCTCCGGTCATGCGGTTGAACAGTGTGGATTTTCCGGTATTGGGCATGCCCAGCAGAGCGATGCGCTTCATGGTTTGCATACCTTTATCTTGGCTGCCTCGTTGCGCCTTAAGAGAATGTCTGTCGTGCCTATCCTCACCTGCAGCGGCCCTGAAAAGCTGGCCTTCCTGATGAGCTCGATCTGTTTTCCGTTGCGGAATCCCAATGCGAGCAGGCGCTGATGCAGCGCTTCGTCGGCGTGTATCGAAACGATGGTGGCGGTGTCGCCTGTTTGCAGCGCGGCGAGTGTGTCAGGAGGCATGAGGATGTGATCGTCAACTATAAAGCGTGTCATTTTACAGCGATCCGCTGCATGGGCATATGCCGCGCTGGTTTCCGCGGCGGTATATTTGCAATGCTCATTGGGTTAGAATGCGAGCTTGTCATGAATACGAGAGTCAAAATGATCAAGGGCAGTATAGTTGCAATCGTAACTCCGATGCTTCCGGATGGCAGTCTGGACTTGCCGTCGTTTCGCGCGCTGATAGATTTTCACATCGAACAGGGTACCGACGGCATCGTGGTGGTCGGCACCACGGGCGAATCGCCCACGGTGGATGTGGAAGAGCACGAGCTTCTGATCTCGGAGGCGGTCGGTCATGCGAAAGGCCGCATCCCCATCATCGCAGGCACCGGCGCAAATTCGACCAAGGAGGCGATCGAACTGGCGTCTTTTTCAAAGCGCGCGGGGGCTGACGCATCGCTTTCCGTCGTGCCGTATTACAACAAACCTACCCAGGAAGGCTTGTATCTGCATTTCAAGGCGATCGCCGAAGCGGTCGACATGCCGCATATCCTGTACAACGTTCCTGGCCGTACGGTCGCTGATCTAAACAACGACACGGTATTGCGCCTGGCCGGAATTCCCAACATCGTGGGCATCAAGGATGCGACAGGAAATATCGAGCGGGGCAGCGACCTGCTGCAGCGCGCACCCCAAGATTTTGCAGTGTACAGCGGGGATGATGCGAGCTCGCTGGCGCTGATGCTGTTGGGCGCGCAGGGTTCTATTTCCGTCACCGCGAATGTGGCGCCGAAACTCATGCACGAGATGTGCATGGCGGCGCTGGAAGGCGATGTGGCGCGCGCGCGCGAAATCAATTTCCGTTTGCTGGGTTTGCATCGCAAGCTGTTTGTCGAGGCCAATCCCATCCCGGTGAAATGGGCGGTATCTCGCCTCGGGTTGATGAGAAACGCATTGCGTCTGCCGCTGACACCGTTGTCCCCCTCCGTTTATGGCGTGATCGAAGAAGCGATGCGCGAAGCCGGCGTACTTACACAATAGTTCAGGAAAGAATATGAAAGTTTTGCATCTTGGTGTCTGCGGTGTTGTCTTGATTTCTCTGGCGGGTTGCAGCGCGATTGGGCTTGGCAACAAGCCGATCGATTACAAGGCGGGCGCAGGACAGGCGCCTTCGCTTGAGATGCCGCCCGGCCTTACGGCTCCGGTGACGGATGATACCTACAAGGTGGAGGGCGCCGAAGGCGAATCCGTTGCAACCTATTCCGCCTATGCCAAGGACAAGGGCGCGGTGGTTCAGAAGAGCGCTGCACCAACAGCGCCAACCGTGCTGGCGCCGGTGAAGGGCGTGAGCCTGGAGCGCGATGGTTCGCAGCGTTACCTGAAGGTGGACGAGCCGGCTGAAAGCGTCTGGCCTGTGGTCAAATCGTTCGTGAATGAGGCGGGCTTCAAGATCCAGAGCGAGGATCAGGCAGCCGGCATCATCGAGACAGACTGGACCGAAAATCGCGCCCGCGACGACAAAGACACCGGCATTCTGACGAAAATATTCAACGGGCTCTTCTCGACCGGAGAGCGCAACCGCTACCGCATCCGTCTGGAGCGCAATGGCGCGAGCACCAATGTCTATGTGACCCATTATGGCAAGGAGGAAGTGCTCGATTCCACTGGCACCACGACCAACTGGCAGTCGCGACCGAGCGATCCTGAGATGGAGGCGGAGATGCTGCAACGCCTGATGGTGCGTTTCGGTGCGAATCCGGATCAGGCGGCTGTCGCGACCGCACCGGGAGCGACTGCGGGGGCTGCCAATCTGGTGCAGATCTTCGACGGCAGCAGCATCATCGTGATCAACGATGCGTTTGACAAGAGCTGGCGCAGGGTAGGGCTTGCGATTGAAAAGACGGGCCTTGTGACCGAGGACAAGGATAGAGAAAAAGGCGTCTACTATGTGCATACGCCCGAGGTGAAAGGCGGCTGGATGCAGAAGCTTGAATTCTGGAAGGATGAGGACGAGGTCCAGCATTTCCGCGTGAATGTGAAGGATGGCGGCGCTTCATGCGACGTTTCCATGACCGACATGAATGGCGATAGCAGCGATGCATCGCGCAAGCAGCTTGGAGCCATCTACAAGCACATCAACCCATAGCGCCTCCCTGCTGTCCAGATGAGATTTGCGTCATTGGGCAGCGGCAGCGAAGGCAATGCGCTGCTGGTGTGCGTGGGGGGAACCCGGGTGTTGCTGGACTGCGGATTCGGCCTGAAGGACAGCATCGCGCGCATGGCTCGCCTGGGTGTGATGCCGGGGCAGCTGAGCGGCATCCTGGTCACGCATGAGCACGGCGACCACATCGGCGGCGTCGCGCGTCTGGCGCGAAACTTCGATCTGCCGGTCTGGCTCACACACGGCACACTGCGAAGCCAGCCCAGGGCGTTTGCCGACATCCCGGTACTTCATGAGATCGATCCGCATGGCACATTTTCCATACGCGATATCGAGATCTTCCCCTATCCCGTGCCTCACGATGCGGCAGAACCGGTGCAATTCGTCTTTGGCGACGGCGCAAGGCGGCTTGGTGTGTTGACCGATGCGGGATCCGGCACGCCGCATATCGAGGCGATGCTGAGCGGCTGCGATGCGCTGGTGCTGGAAAGCAATCACGATGAGGCGATGCTGATGAACGGGGATTATCCATACAGCCTGAAACAGCGCGTGGGAGGAAGGTTCGGGCATTTGAGCAACCAGGAGTCGGCCGAGATTCTGGCCAGCCTGAACACGGATCGCTTGCAGCATCTCGTTGCAGCACACTTAAGCAGCAGAAACAATACTCCGGAGCTTGCGGTCGACGCGCGGAGCGCGGCCTTGGGTTGGGATAAAAGCTGGGGGGGGGTAGCAGTGGAGGGGCTGTGTCTTATAAACATATCCGAGCCCC
>VFSW01001331.1_pt1 | contig 37597 bp, 37 predicted proteins | sample 5358111 | NCBI WGS metagenome assembly VFSW01 (sample SAMN11554181, study PRJNA540505) | mine drainage metagenome | isolation source: sediment from site ElyBrook_90M | place: USA: Ely Copper Mine, Vershire, VT | collected 2017 | reverse complement strand
CTTTGGCCGACTACATCACCGGGGAAATTGCGGGCGTTTCAAACCGGGGATGACACGCGATTACGCCGCGAACAAAAGCTTTGTGATCGCCGAGGAGTTCACCGATGTTGAGACCGCCAAGGTGAGCGGCCGAACCAAGTTCAACGAGATGCTCCTCTACCTGAAGAAACACCAGAAAGTGTGCCGGACGATTCTGGTGGAGAAGACGGATCGGCTGTACCGAAACATCAAGGACTACGCGACCATAGACGAGTTTGATGTCGAGGTCCACCTGGTAAAAGAGAACGAGATTATCAGCCGCTCATCCCGGTCGAACGAGCAATTCGTGCACGGAATCAAAGTCCTGATGGCGCGGAACTACAGCCAGAACCTTGGCGAGGAGACGGTCAAAGGCATGACGGAAAAGGCGCGGGCGGGCATCTACCCGAGCTTCGCGCCCGTCGGCTACCACAACGCCGACGGGCCCCACGGTAAGCGAATCATTGTTCCAGACCCCGAAACCGCTCCGATGGTCCGCGAGGTGTTCGAGCGTTTCGCCACCGGAGAATACTCGGTGAAGCGCCTCGCCGCCCAATTTCGGGGTGAAGGCAGGACACTGCGTGGGCGTATTTTGAACGGCAGCCTCGCGCACCAAATCCTGCGCAAGCGCCTGTACATGGGCGAGTTTGATTGGGATGGTAAGGTCTATGCTGGCTCGCATGAGCCGCTCGTAACGAGCGAAAGCTGGCAGCGCGTTCAGGAACTGTTGGATGCCCGGGCAGAAAACAAGACGCGGAAGGTGAAGCACGATTTCGCCTTCACGGGTTTAGTCCGCTGCGGCCATTGCGGATGCATGATGGTGGGCGAAATCAAAAAGGGCCAGTACGTTTACTACCACTGCACCGGCAACCGCGGAAAGTGCTTTGAGCCATTCACGCGCCAAGAGGTCCTCAGCGGAGCTTTCGCCAGCATCCTTCAAGAATTGGTTATTCCTCAGCCGATCCTGGAATGGCTCGGCGACAGCGTGTTGGAGTCCGACCGAACGGAACAGGCGGCGCGCGACCAGTCCATAAAGCGGTTGCAGGCCCAGTGTGATCGCATCGAGGCGCGCATCGAGACCATGTACATGGATAAGCTGGACGGGCGCATCACGCAGGAGTTCTTCGACAAGAACGCGGCGACGCTGCGGGATGAAAAGGAAGAACTTGCGCGGAAGGCCCGGAACATTCAGTCCGCCGCGACAGTGCCCATCGATCAGGCCATCGACATGATGCGGTTAACGAGTCGAGCCAGCGAGTTATTCCTGGAACAGCCCGCCGCAGAGCAGCGCAGGTTCCTCGGGACGGTTGTCGAAAAAGCCACCTGGAGGGACCGGGAGTTGCGGACGACCCTGTTCGAACCGTTTGAAATTCTGCGCCGCTCGAACTCCGAAAGCAGTAGAAAACAAAAGGAGAACGGCGGGTCAATGACCGAAATGGAAATTTGGCTCCTCAGGTAGGATTCGAACCTACAACCCTTCGGTTAACAGCCGAATGCTCTACCGTTGAGCTACTGAGGAGCAAGGCAGGACGGATTGTTTAATCTTACACTATCGCCTGCGACGGATTCAAACCGCGCCCGATCCCGATTCGGCGATTCGGGGAGGTGCGACAGGGAAGTGGCGTGTAGACAGTTCTTTCCTGGCGCCGTTTTTCCGAACCTAATGACGCTCAGAAAGGAAACATATGCCTGACGCCCTCAATGCTCCGGAAGCCCGGAGATCCGGACTCCCCGAAGAATTCCTCTGCCTTTGGCGGTCCGCGGCCCCGACTGGATCGAGGCAGCGGTACGGCGCTACGCTGCGGTAAGCCTTCCTGCAATTGCGCGAGGCCGAAAGACCCCATCTAGGACCCTCAGCTCCCTCTCACCCGAAGAGTGGCGGGCAAGAGTGTGACCGAATCTTTTCCCAATCCCGCCGCGCTGCGCAAGTAAATCTGCCGGGCCGCATTTTCGCCGAGCGCCGCCGCGCCGAGCGAACTGTTGCAGTTCGAGGTGCCGGCGACGGACACTAACGGGGACGTAAAGTCATCCGAAGTCGCGCAAGCCATTGTATGGGCGAAAGGGCGTGAAGTCTCGCTGGATCAGGCGTTTATCCTCAGACCGGCGAATCTGCCCAAATAGCGCCAAACCCCCGTCGATTCCTCTTTCACGGCGGTGCCGCGGGTTGGAATCCCTCTCCGCGACGCCACCTTTTCGCCCGGTTCATCTGCGGGACCGTAGCGGTGCATTTCTGGTGGAAGGTCGACTCCTGAATGATGGAGCGCGGGATCTCTCAGGGGCGCTATCCGTGCGAACGGCAGAAGCATCGATTCCCGCCTGAAAGTGACCGATCGCACGAGCGGCGCACCCTCTGGCGCCGGCGCCGGGTACAGGAGCCGGCCCGGTTCGTGAGATAATCCAGGAAGTCTACCCGGAGTTGAATCATTATGCAGCATGGAAAGTTTCTGGCGCTATCCGTGGTTCTGGTTGCCGCGTTGCCGCTCGGTGCGCAGGATAGTGCGCGTCAGACCGTACCGGGCGCTCCCGATATCAACACGAGTTCCAATCTCCCGATACAACGGGTCGGCCCCGAAGATCTTCTCGGTCTCCAGGTGTATGACGCGCCCGAGTTCACGCGCACGGTGCGCATCTCGGCGGATGGAACCATTCGCCTGCCGATGTTGAAGTCTCCCCTTCGCGTGCAGGGGCTTCTTCCGAGCGAGATCGAAGTACTCCTGGCCGAGGCGCTGGAGCGGGAGAAGCTCTTTGTCGATCCGTTCGTCACGGTCAACATTGTGGAGTATCACAGCCGGCCGATCAGCGTATCGGGCGCGGTGAGAACCCCGACGATCTTTCAGGCGGTTGGCAGCGTGAGCCTTCTGGACGCTTTGGCGCGGGCGGGTGGTTTGGTGACGGATGTCGCGGGTAACGAGATTATTGTCACGCGTCCGAACAGCGATTCGGGCACTCCGTCCGTGCAGCGAGTGCCGGTCAAGGCGCTCATGGCCGGGACCGACCCGGAGTTGAATCTCAAACTGGCGGGCGGCGAGGAGATCCGGGTGCCGGAAGTGGGCAAGATCGTCGTGAGCGGAAGTGTCACCAAGCCCGGCGTATACCCGGTTCTGGACCCCGGCGAAACCAATACCGTTCGCTCCGCGATTGCGCAGGCCCAGGGGCTGGTGCCATATTACTCTCACATCGCCTACATCTATCGGACGGACGACAAGGGGACCACGCACGAGATCGAAGTGCCCTTGTGGAAGATCCTGCAGCGGAAGCAGCCGGATATTACCCTTCAGGCGCGCGACGTTCTCTACATCCCGGATAGTTCCGGCCGGCGGATCGCGCAGGAAACTGTTACGGCTCTGATGGGAGTGGGCGCCTCGCTCCCGGCCACGATTCTATACGTCTACCGCTGAGACCCGCGTTCCCGCGCCTGGCTGCCTCTCGTGATGAATCGGGCGCTGTTTCTCGATCGCGACGGCACGATCGTCGAGGATTCCGGCTATATATCCGATCCGGCGCTCGTGCGCATCCTCCCGGGGGCAGCCGATGCCCTGGCCGCGCTGGCGCAGGAGGGCTGGAAGCTCGTCGTCGTCAGCAACCAGTCGGGTGTTGGACGCGGCCTGATCGCGCCGCGCCAGATGGAAGCGGTGCAGTTCCGTTTCCTGGAGTTAATGCGGTTTCACGGCATTCCGATCGCGGCCTCATATTTCTGCACGCACGCGCCGGAGGTTCGCTGCGAGTGCCGGAAGCCGTCGGCGTTCTTTCTGGAGCGTGCCGCGCGCGAGCATTCGCTCGACCTGGCCGCCTCCTGTATGGTGGGCGATCGTGAGGCCGACATCCTCTGCGGCAGAAACGCCGGATGCGACACCATCTGGCTTCGGAACGATGCGTTCGCGGTTGCGGAGAACCTCCCCGGGTTTATCGCGAACGACTGGAATGCGATTTACCGCAGGCTTTCTTCGAAATGGCTGTAAACGCTACGCCGCGGCGCGGGTTCTTGCCGGACTCGCGATCCGGAGCAGTTCCGCGGAAACCAGCTCCGCATCGCGATCGCCGTCGATCCGGTGATAATCCGTCCTCCGGTAGTAGTCGACGAGCGGCGCGCAGGACGTCTCGAAATCGGTCAACCGCCGCAGGATGACTTCCCTGCTGTCGTCGTCGCGCTGCAGCAATTTGCCGCCGTCGTTTTCGCAAAACATGCCACGCGCCGAGGGCCGTGACAGCAGGTTGAAAATCGCTCCGCACTCCGCGCAATGCCTCCGCGCGGTCAACCGCGCGACCAGACGCTCGCGCGATACGTGGAGGTGAAACACCACGGGCTGCGGCATCTCCGCGCTCGCCAGTATCCGGGTGAGGGACTCGGCTTGCTTGAGCGTTCGCGGAAAGCCGTCGAGAATCATCCCGCTTTCCCGTTCCCGTTGTAGCCGCGCAGCAACCGCATCGCAGACAATGGAATCGCTCACAAGCGAACCCGAAGCCAGAACCTCCCGGAGCCGCAAACCGGCGGGCGTGTTCCGCTTCGCCTCGCCGCGCAGCATGTCGCCGGTCGAAAGAGAGGGAATCCCGAGCTGCGACGACAGCCACGCACTCTGCGTTCCTTTGCCGCTCCCCGGGGCGCCCAGAAAGAGCAGTACGCGGGACTTCGAACGGTCGGCATGTGTGCGGGCCTTCGGCATCGTCATTTCATCAGTACATACGAAATCGCCGAGCGGCTCAATGGCGCCGGGTATTCTGGTTTGAGTGGTCCGTATCGGACTACTTTCTGGTACGCTGGAACCCACATGGCACTCGATCTACTACAGGGCCTCCGATGCGACCTGGGGATGCGCCGCATCGGCAGCGGGATGGCCCGTCTCGACGAATACTGGGCCCGCGCGGGCCGCCTGGAGCCGGACCACCCCGACGCTCCCGGCCTTCTTTGCTATATCGCGCAATGGGTTGACGCGGGGTGGAGGGATATCGACGTGGTGCAGGACGGATTGGGCGCCTTCCCGAAAGGCCGCCGGATTTGTCTTCGGATGCTGGACTACGCTTACGTACTGATGGCCGAAGGGATGATCTGGGTAGCGGAGGAAAACGTCGAGCGCGCGCTGGTGAACTTCAATCTGGTGTTGTCGCTCCGCGCCGAGATTTCCGACCCGATGGTGCCGGCGCTGGCCCATTTCTGGAGCTGCCGCTGCAATCGCAAAGCCGGCGAATATGACAACTCGCTGATGCATGCGGCGGAAGGGTACCGCTACGCGTCGGAAGCCGGCATGGAGCCGATGGCCGCCGCCATGCGCGTGGCCGAAAGCTGGCTGATGTTTCAGAAAGGCCGGATCAAGGACGCGCTGAAACTGCTGGGCGAGGCCCACACCGTGCTGTGCGAGACGGACGACTACATCACGCGCGGCAACATCCAGTCCAGCTACGGCCGCATGTACCGCAGGGAAGGCCGTTACGATCTGGCATTACGCCACTTCGCCCAGGCGATCGAAGAATACGGCAAGCGCGATCCGGAGCACCGCAACCTGGCCAGATCCCTCGCCAACATGGGCTATGTGGAGCGCCTCATCGCGCTGCAATTCCGCAAGCGGATCGACGCCGATGCCGCGCAGCGGCGCCGCTCCGAACCCGAACTCCGGCGCGAATACGAAAAGATCCGCGCGCTGGCGCTGGCGCATCTCGACCGGGCAGGCGAAATCTACCGGCTTCACTCCAACCATCGGGGCGCCGGGACGGTCTGCGTCAACCGCGGCCACCTGCATCTCGACAGCGGCGATCTGCACACGGCCGACGATGAAGCGCGCCAGGCTTACAAACTGGGCGAAGAGAAGCACGACTACATCCTGATGGCCCGCGCGCGTCTGCTGGAATGCATGGTCGAGAACACCAAGCTGGAAGAGGGGATTGAAGACCCCGCCTGGGTGGCCCATCTCGCGCTCGAAGCGGCAAAGGAGGCAGTCGAGCTGGCGCGGCGCACTGAGAATCGCCGCCTGTTGTCCCGGGCGCTCATCTGGCATGGCCTGACCATCTGCAACACCTCGCCCGCGAGTCTCGACGCCGCCCGCGAACTGTGCGAGCAGGCCGGAGGATTATTGAAAAACGAAGTCCAGGACCACATCTGGGAGGACCTGCAAACGCTGAAAACGAAGGTGGTCCGCGGCGGCATTCTGGATTCCACGCTGCATGCGTGGTCGCAGGGGGTTGTGGGCGAGCGCAGCTTCCAGCAATTGACCGAGGATTTCGCCGATCTGATTATCCCGAAGATCTGGGAACACGAGAGCCGCAAGGTCGCCCGCGTGGCCAAGCGCCTGTCGATTTCGCCCAAGAAAGTTCGGCGGGTGCTTTCCCGCCTGGGCCTTCACGGAGCCTGAAAATCTCTCATGCGCGCCGTTTTCATCGTACTGCCGCTGCTGGCGCTGCTCACGGGCTCCATGGTTTACTGCATTCTGGCGACGATCGGGGCCGCCCGCTATCTTGCGAGCGGCGCTCCCCGCTTGCCTGCCCTGCCGCCCGTTTCGGTGCTGCGGCCTCTGTCCGGTGCGGAAGACAATACGGAGGCGAACCTGCGGAGCCTGTTCGAGCAGGAGTATCCGGACTTCGAGATTCTGCTTTCGGTGCATGAGGAATCGGACCCGGCCGCCGCCCTTGCGCGCCGCGTCATGGCGGCGTATCCGAACGTTCCGGCGCGGCTCGCGGTGGCCGGCGTGTCGCCGTTCCCGAACGCGAAAGTCTGGAGCCTGCGCGCGCTCCTGCCGGAGGCGCGCCACGAATCCATCGTGATGAGCGACAGCGATATCCGGATGAAACCGGACAGCCTCGCAATTCTTCTTTCGGAACTGGGGCAACCGCGCGTGGCGCTGGTGACCTGTCCCTACCGGGCGGCGGGCGGTCCCCGCTTCTGGTCCCGGATCGAAGCGCTGGGCCTGAATACGGAATTCCTGGGTGGAATGCTCACGGCGCGTCTGCTGAATGGAATGGATTTCGCCATCGGCTGCACCATTGCCACGCGGCGCGCTGAGCTTGCGGCGATCGGCGGCCTCGAACGCCTGCAGAAGTATCTGGCCGAAGATTTCATGATGGGCAGCCTGATGCGCGCGAGCGGCCGGACGGTGGTGCTTTCGAGATGCATCGTCGAACATCACACCGGCAACGACGGCTTCCTGAAGAACTGGAAGCACCGGCTGCGCTGGGCGCGCAGCACGCGGCGTTCGCGCCGGATCGGCTATCTGGGCGAGTTGTTCACAAAGACGACCGCGATCGCCCTCGCGCTGTGGATCGTGGCTCCGGGCGCGTGGGGTTTTGCGCTGCTCGGTTTGATTTTTCGCGCGGGCGCCCAGTGGGCCACGGGCATCTGGGTGCTGGACGATCCTCTGGTTGCGCGGTACTGGTGGCTCTTACCGGTGGAAGATCTTGCCGGCTTCGTCACCTGGGTGCTGGGTTTTTTCGGAAAGACGATTCTGTGGCGGGGGCGGAAGCTGGTGGTCGCGCGGGACGGAAGCTTCGAAACTACTTCTTCAGAGCTTCGATAATGGCCGGTACGACCTCGAACAGGTCGCCCACGATGCCGTAGTCTGCCACTTCGAAGATGGGCGCTTCGGGGTCCCGGTTGATGGCCACAATGGTCTTCGAGCCCTTCATCCCGACAAGGTGCTGGATGGCGCCCGAAATCCCGACCGCCACGTACATCTTCGGGGCAACCGTCTGGCCGGAACTGCCCACCTGGCGATCGAGCGGAAGCCAGCCGTTATCGCAGATCGGGCGCGAGGCCGCGAGTTCAGCCCCCAGGGCATCGGCCAGCTTCTGCACCACAGGGATATTTTCGGCCTCTTTGATCCCCCGGCCCACCGACACGATAATCTCTGCCGCGCTCAGATCCACGGCGCGCTGCGATTCGCGGAACAGTTCGAGGGGCCTGGTGCGAATCTGTTCCGGTTTGAGATCCGGCGTAGTCCGCTCGACCGCCGCCGTTCCCGGCTGCAGCGTATCGGCGCGGAAGGCCCCGGCCTGAACGGACAGGAAGTGGGGCGGATCGCCCTCGAAGCGCACGTCGGCGTTGAGCTTGCCCTGAAACAACTGGCGCACGAGCACCAACCGGTCCCCGCCGTCATCCTTTTCGATGCGGTGCCCGACGGTATCGCTCACCAGCACGCGATTCAGCGCGGTGGCAAGCTTTGGCGCAAAGTCGCGCACCTGGTACGTATGCGGGAAAATCACGTATTTCGGCCGATTCGCTTCAATCAACTGCCGGAGCGCCGCGGTGTAGCCATCCGGCGTGTAGTGCAGCAGCAGATCGTGATCCAGCGCGTGGATTTTTTCGAGCTTATATCCCGCAAGCGTCCGGGCCACCGCTTCCACGCCGCTGCCTGGCACCGCCGCGAACACCGGCAGGTTCAGTTCCGCGCCAATCTGCTGCGCCGCCGCCAGCGCTTCGAGCGAAAGCTTGTGCAGAACGCCTTCGCGCTGTTCCAGAACCGCGAGAACTCCGCTCACAGGACTCTCGCTTCGAACCGCAGTTTCTCCACCAGTTTCGCGGCCGCTTCCTTCGCCGGGCCATCGAAAATCTGAGAGCGCTTCGTCTTCTCAGGCGTGTAGACGCGCTCAACCCGGATTGAGGTCCCGGACGTCACGCTCAATTCGGCGGCGGAAATCCGCTTCACCTCTTTGGTCTTCGCTTTTTTGATGCCCATGAGAGTGGCATAACGCAGTTTCGTTGCGCCGGACTGGATCGTCAGCAGCGCGGGCAGGGGCATTTCGACCTGCTGGAACCAGCCGTCTTCGAGTTCCCGCTTGACCTTGATCGTGCTGCCTTCCGCTTCGATATTCATCACGATCGTCGCGTGGGGAAGGCCCATCGTTTCCGCCAGAATGACGCCGGTTTGGCCATAGCCGAGATCGTCGGACTGCAGGCCGGTCAGCACCAGATCGGGCTTCTCCGATTCGAGCGCCTTCGCCATCATGCGCGCCAGCGCCAGCGGATCTGAACCTGCCTTCTCCATTTCCATATGGATGGCCCGGTCGGCGCCCTTCGCCAAAGCTTCGCGGATGGTCTGCGCCGCGCCCGCAGGCCCCGCGCACAGGACGACCACTTCGCCGCCCGCCTTTTCCCTCAACTGCAGGCCCGCTTCGAGCGCGTAGGCGTCCGCCTCGTTGATTTCCCAGGACAGATCGTCCTCTTCAATCCATGTTCCGGATGCGTTGACCTTCAACTGGCTGTCCCGCGAAGGCACCTGCTTGATGGCGGCGACGATCTTCATCGGCTACTCCGTGAAGCGCTTGAAAATCAGCGCGCCGTTGGTCCCGCCAAAGCCGAAGGAATTGCTCAGCGCGTAATCGATCTTCATGGGCCGCGGTTCGTTCGGCACATAATCCAGATCGCACGCGGGATCGGGATTCTCGTAGTTGATGGTCGGCGGCGCGACCTGATGGCGCAGGGCGCACACCACGATGCCCGCTTCAATCCCGCCGGCGCCGCCCAGCAGATGCCCGGTCATCGACTTGGTGGAACTCACCGCCAGATTTTTCGCATGGTCTCCGAAGGCCCGTTTCATGGCAACCGTTTCCGCCCGGTCGCCGAGCGGCGTGGAGGTGCCGTGCGCATTGATGTAATCGATCTGTTCCGGCGCCAGACCCGCATCCTTGAGCGCATTGCGCATGACCCTGTAAGCGCCTTCGCCGTCTTCCGGCGGAGCCGTAAAGTGGAACGCATCGCCGCTCATGCCATAGCCCACGATCTCCGCCAGAATCTGCGCATTGCGGCGTTTGGCGAATTCCAGATCTTCCAGAATCAGAATGCCGGAGCCTTCGCCGACAATGAAACCGTCGCGGTCGCGGTCGAAAGGCCGGCAGGCGTGCGCCGGATCGTCGTTACGCTGCGACAGCGCGCGCATCGCGGCAAATCCGCCCACGCCGAGCGGCGTGATGCAGGCTTCGGTACCGCCGCAGATCATCGCATCCGCATCCCCGCGCTGAATGATCTTGAACGAATCTCCGATCGAATGAGCGCTCGTGGTGCAGGCCGTCGCCGTGGCGGAGTTCGGCCCTTTTGCCCCGGTGCGGATCGAAATGTAACCCGACGCCAGATTGATGATGGTGGCGGGGATAAAAAATGGAGAGATGCGCCGGGGACCGTGCTCCAGCAGGTTCCTGTGTTCGCGCTCGATCACTTCGAACCCGCCGATGCCGCTGCCGACATAAACGCCCACGCGCTCGGCATTTTCCTCCGTCACCGCGAGACCGGAAGACGCAAGCGCATCGTGGCTGGCGGCGATCGCCAGCTGGATGAAGCGCCCCATCTTCTTGACTTCTTTTTTCTCGATGAAGCGCGCGGGATCGAAATGCTTGATCTCGCCGGCGATCTGGCTGTTGAACAGCTCGGCATCGAAAGACTCGATGCGCGAAATGCCGCTGCGGCACTCGAGCAACGACCTCCACGTCTGTTCCGTGGTGTCGCCAATCGCGGTCAGCAGACCGACGCCGGTGACTACGACTCTGCGGGGAATAACGATTCTCCTTCTTGATTCATGCGGCCGGAGAGCGCGAATCGCCGGGCGCCCCCGCTACTTCCGGACATCGCATTGGATGCCGGAATCCGTTCGCGGGAGGCAGTCTTCCCCGTGGTGCGGCATCCCGGGAAGCGATTACTTCTTCTTGCCTTCGATATACGTGACGGCGTCGCCGACGGTCGCGATTTTCTCCGCATCCTCGTCCGGGATCTCCAGTTCGAACGCTTCTTCGAACGCCATCACCAGTTCCACGATATCCAGTGAATCCGCGCCGAGATCGTCGACGAACGAGGCCTTGTTGTCCACCTGGCTCTCGTCTACGCCGAGTTGTTCGACAATGATCTGCTTAACCTTCTGCTCTACGGGCGATGCCATACTTCCTCCACTATAGCTTGGCGCCTCAATTCCGGACGCGATTATTCGGCCCTGGCGGCCGCTCGCGCGGTATTTGGTCCCGGGGGCGGTCCCGGGAGACAGGCGCAAAGTTTTGATTCTACACCAGCGGTGGACGGAAATCGGAAAACGCGCAAAGATTGTTGTATCGCCTCCACACTCTGCGTTATTCTCGTTTCCACCCGCAATCCCCTGAATATCGGCGCGGCCGCGCGCGCCATGGCTAACTTCGGGCTGGAAGACCTGCGGGTGGTGAATCCTTACGAAGTTGCGTTCCGGGAAGCGGTTTCGGCGGTGGGCGGGGCGCACGTGCTGAAAGGCGCGCGGGTTTTCCCGGGCGTGGCGGAGGCGGTGGCCGATTGCTCGCTCGTGGTGGGCGCCACGGCGGCGCAGAAGCGCGAACTGCAACAGCCGATCGAGTTGCTTGCGGCGGGGATGCCCGCGATCCGGGAACATGCGGGGCGCGTGGCTTTGATGTTCGGATCGGAGAAGTTCGGGCTCTCGAACGACGATCTGAGCTTCTGCCACACGCTGGTGCGTATTCCTACCGGGAAGGAAACGCCTTCGATGAATCTGGGTCAGGCGGTGGCGGTTTGCCTGTATGAGTTCGTGCGGGGCGGGGAACCCGGGCCGCGGCGGCCGCGGAGGGATTCGGTCGATGGCGCGGACGCCGAGCAGATGACGAAGATGCTGCTTGAATTGCTGGAGCGGTCGGGTTATACGAATCGGATCACGGCGGTTTCCACGGAGCGGAAGATCCGGCGCTGGGTGCGGCGGATGGCGCTTGGCCGCGGGGATGTGCCGTTAATGCTGGGGATTCTGCGGCAGGTGCTCTGGAAGTTTGAAGAGAGTTCGAAGTGATTCGAAGTGACCCCGGCCGGTTACCCCGCGCCGCTACAGCAGCTGCATGCCGGAATCGACGAACAGAATATTCCCGGTCACGCCGCGGCTCAAATCGCTGGCGAGGAACACCGCCGCATCGCCCACCTCGCCCGGTTCCGTCGCGTGGCGCAGGGGTGAGCGCTCCTTCGTCGCGTCCAGCATGGTCGTCAGATCTTTCACGGCCCTGGCCGACGCCGTTTTCACCGCGCCCGCGGAGATGGCGTTGACGCGGATCTTCCGCGGACCCAGATCGCTCGCCAGGTAGCGCATGGAAGCTTCGAGCGACGCCTTCGCCACGCCCATCACGTTGTAGTTCGGCACCACGCGCGTTGCCCCGATATACGTCAGCGTCGTGATGGAGCCGCCGTTCGTCATCAGCGGGGCGACGGCGCGCGCCATGGCGACGAGCGAGTACGCGCTCACATTCTGGGCCAGCAGAAATCCGTCCCTTTGCGTGTTGAGGAACAGGCCGCTCAGGTCGTCGCGATTGGCGAACGCCAGGCTGTGGACCAGCGCATCGACCGGCCGGCCGGTTTCGCGCAGGCTTTCGGCAAGCGCGGCCAGATCCTCGTCTTTTGTAACGTCGCACGGCAGCATCTTCGCGATGGGAAGGCTGCCGGCCATCGATTCCACCGTCTCCCTTTGCTTCTGGTTCACGTACGTCAGGACGATCGTCGCGCCTTCGCGCGCGAACGATTCCGCGATGGCAAAGGCGAGGCTCCACTTGTTCGCCACGCCGGCGATGACCGCCGTCTTTCCTTCGAGCAGTTTGGACATGAATCTACCAGCGTAGCCTGCCGTGGCCCGCCGTGCCGTGGGGTGTCATGCTGTAAGCAGCGAGCCGCCTCTGCGCCGGATACTTGTCTTTCTCATCCTCCTGATCGTCTACGGCTCCCTGTATCCGTGGCAATTCGTCGCGAAGACTCTCCCGCGCAACCCGCTGTGGATCCTGCTTCATGCGTGGCCGGCGGAACCGCTTCGTTATTTCGTCCAGGATACCGCCGTCAACATCGCCCTCTATGCGCCGCTCGGTTTCGTGGCGTGGTTCGCTTTCCGGAAGATCGTCTATGCGCCCGTGCTGCTGGGTCTTCTGCTCTCGATCGGGCTCGAAATGGCCCAGCTTTTTACGCCCACGCGGGTTACCAGCATGATGGATGTGACCGCCAACGTGTGCGGCACGGCGCTCGGGGTCGCGCTCGCGGCCGTGTTCGATGCGCTTGCCCTGCGGCGGCCTTTCAGCTCTCCCTGGCGTTCCCCGGACCGGGGCGCCCTCCTGCTTGTGATTTTCTGGGTGGGCTTGCTGTGGTTTCCTTTCTTCCCGGTGCTCGGATTTTACGTGCCGTCGCGCAAGTTCGCGGTCCTGCTGCACTCGCCGCTGTTCGCGCCGGTGTCTTTCCTGTCCTCCGCCGCGGCCTGGTTCGCCGCCGGTCTGCTGTTCCGCGCCGCGGGACTCCGAATCCCCCGCGCATGGGCCGCAGTCGCGCTGCTCGCCATTCCCGCGCAGATTTTCATCGCCACCCGGCAGCCTCTTCCTGCCGAACTCGCGGGCGCCGCGGCGGGCGTCCTGCTGTTCGTCCTGCGGCCTCCGGCAAAGGCTGTGCAGCCGTTCGAAGCCTGGGCCTTTTTCGCCGTGCTCGCCTTCCGCGGTCTTGCGCCGTTCCGCTTTGCGCCTGCCGCCGCGGCTTTCGACTGGTTCCCGTTCGGCGGCGTGCTGGCGTCGGGATGGCAACCCGCGCTGCTGGTATTGACCGGGAAGGTGTTCTACTATGGCGCGGCGATCTGGCTGCTCAATGCCGCGGGAATGCGATTATGGCGCTCGGCTGCGTCGGTCGCGGCCCTGCTCGCCGCAATCGAGATCGTGCAGACGCACCTCCCGGGCAGAACGCCCGAAATCACCGATCCGCTGCTCGCCCTTTTCATCGGGTTCGGGCTGTCCACGCTTTCCCGCGAAGGCGGGACGCCGGTACCGGTACGCAGGCCGGCGCAGGACTTCAAATAATTCTTGACATGTAATCCAGCCGGAATATACTGATCCCATTCGTAGATAGAGGAGGATAAACCGTGCGAATAGCCACAATCGCGCTGTTCTCTTTTTCGCTGTCCGGCTTGCTGTCGGCCGCGACAATCACTTACACCCCCGCCGCGACGACCGATACCGGCTGGAACGCTTGCGGAAGCTTTGCGGGATATACCTGCCGCACCACCGCGAACTTCGATACTCTGGGCCTTAACACCCAGAACGACGGCGGCACCTCGGGACTCTTCGATTCCGCGTTCAGCGCCTGGAACACATCGGTGGGCGGCGGCTGGACACTCGCCAACGGAGGCGACCTCACCGGTACGCTCGACGTCACCACCGCCACGGCCCAGCAGTTCAGCGGCGTGACGCTGGGCGGCCTGACCATCAATATCGACGCGAGCGGCGTAACCCTGCCGACCGTGCCTGCCGGCGACTCCCTGGTCTGGGCGCAGGGCCTGTTCGACAACTATTTGCTGGATGGCAGCGTCGTGACCCCGTTCTACGAGATGGATGTCGTCACCGGGGCCTGCAACGTCGCCGGGCCCAATCCGTGGTGCCCGCCCGCGTATCCGTTTCAATACGCCGACAACCACTTCTACGATCAGCCGAAAACCCTCTACCTCGCGCCGGGCTCGACGCAGGCGTTTTTCGATGCGAACGCTTATCTTTCGGTTCTGGACCCGACGGCCAAAACACTTACGGTTTACGACGGCGTGTCCTATGGATTCCAGAACTATGTCAGCCCCGAGCCTGCCGTCTGGCTGCTGTGCGCGAGCGGACTTCTGGTTATGTCTCTTCTGGTCCGGCGCAACCCTCTCGCGGCGTAGGCCGCAGTCCGCGTTTCCCGGTCAACGGCGACCTCCGGAATCCCACCGTTGTTTCCTGTCGGCGCCCGCGCCCAGGGCGCCGGTCCGTTGCCTCATCTCGTTCGGTACTCCCGGATACGCGTCTGCTCAATGAGCAGGTGCATGGTCGCGAGAGTAAATACCTTCCCATCCGTCGCCTGAAGCAGCCGCCGCATATCCTCGCGACGGACCTTGAATCCCCGGCCTGCAATACAGGCAATCACATCGTAGGTGCGCCCGGTCTGGTCGCGGAGCGTCCGGAGCCGTTGCACCCGTGAAACCTTGTCCCTCGCCGTGCCGTCGTCTTCCGTCAGTTTGGCCTCGATCAGCGCGGCCGGATTGAACTCATCCGGGACGATGAAGTCCGGCGCCTGATCGAAGCCGGTGATCCGCTCCGCTCGTTTGGTTTCCCGGAAACTAACCTTCGCGGCCGTCAGCACGTCTTTGATGGCGCCCTCGACCGCCTCACCCACCAGTTCGCTCACGGAATCCCGATGCGATGCGAAAGGCCGGCCAAGGAAACGTTCATAGAGAAGTACAGGATAAGGAACGCCCAGGTCGGCAACGGGTTGAAGACTCCTGATCCCTTCCTTTGTATCTGCTTTGTCGAGCCGGTGCAGAACCGTCGCCACTTCCGTATCGACGCCGGCGCCAAGCGTTTTCACGCCGGCGACAATCATTGCCCGGACGCGCCGATCCGTTAGCGTCGTCCCGAGGGGATGCGGCTCCAGCGGATGCATCCGCATTCTGCGATCCATGGATCTGGCCGCGCCCTGATCGACCTCGACGCCCGTCATTTCCGCCGTAACCCAGGCCCACTCGGGCGGCGTGAATCCGAGGATCGAGCGGAACACGATGAAAGAGATTGGCGTTTCGGCGACCGCTGCCTCGATCCTGTCCGCAGTTAAGGAGGCAAAATCGTCCGTTGCTCGCTTGAGGCCCTGATAGCCCCTCTCGAACGTCGCGTAGTCGATGAATCCCTCGCCGCGCGGCATTTCAATGAAACTCGATTTCAGTTCGGAGAAGACTTCATCGACAAGGGGCTCGAACGAGAGCGCCAGGTCTCCGTAGTTAGCTTCAAAACGCAACGGCATCGGCCATCTCCCCTGTAGTTGGCAGTGCAAAAAGCGGTCCGGTCACAACGGGCGCCGGAGCCTTGATGCCTTTTAAACTCTCGATCACGGCTTTTACCGTCGCCAAATCGTCCATCGCGACGCGGAACAGCGCGAGCTTGCTCTCCGTCGGAAGCGAAGAGTCCCACGAAGGCCTGAGATGCCAGATCGCCATCCGCGTAATATGCCCGAGCGCGGTGCACCGGATATCTCCCGCTGAAGGCTTCATGCCTGCGGCGCGAAGTTCCTCCAGTTCGTTCGCCAGGATGCCGGCGAGCCCATCGGCATCCTCGAACAGAAGTGCCCTCGGCGCCGCTCCCCGACTGCGGCAGACAAAAACCGTGTCCACGATAGACGAAGCCGTCCCGTGGATATGGATCGAGCCTCCCATCTCCGCCGGGCACGGCAAAGACGCCGAGCACGTGAGCCCGGCATCGAGAATTGCCATTCCCACAGCCAGGTAGGCCTCCTGCTTGTTGTGATGATAGGTGAACGCGAGGGGCGCACCCGGCTTTAGCGCCCGCGCCATGCTCGTATACACTGCGGCCAGCCCTTCGGCGAAATGCGGCAGGTTCCGTTCTTCCGTGCGATTGCCCGTAAGCTCATCCGCGTGCTTTGTCGTCTCCAGTTCCAGTCCTGCGAAATCCTTCCCCATGAGCTTTCGAAGCCAGACATAACAGAAGTGCATGAGCTCGCCGTACTGGACCATGCCGAAATACGGCGGGTCGGTGAACACCCCATCGAGGCTCGACGGTCGAAGCTGCATCGTCGTTGCCGGGGAGCAGCGGATATCGACCTTCCGCTCATGCGCGCCCGGACGCTCCGGATTTTTCTCGCCGATCCACTCTCCCCGGATCGGGAGCGTCACTTTGTTCCTGCCCTCAAAAGCCACCTCGAAAGGCGCAGTGCAATAGCGCTTCGCCCTGGTGTACTTATCGACGATGTTGATCCATCCCCCTGAACCCACTGGGAGGGCATTGCCATTGCGAATACCGAGAATGTTGGACTCGACCTGGATATACCCGACTGGAAAGCCGTGGATCGAGAAAATGTCGAGCGACTTGAGAGCCATTGTGTCGTAGCGGCACAGCATGTTTTGATAGCGCAGGAGATCCGACAGGTTCGTTGCGAGAGCGCGGCGCAAGCGGGGATCCTCGACTGCCGCGATCAACCTCGCGCTTGTCTCAAGGCCTGCCAGCTGACGGGCGTTGAAGAGTTCGCGAAAACGCGCGTACCCCCAGCGGTGCAACCGCGAGGATTCATCGCCGTCCGGGATCGGATCGTCCGGCACAAAGCGCGCAGCCAATTCCTGCCAGGCGGTCTCAGCTTCTTCCACGCGCGCCAGGTCGTCTTCATCCGGCTTCTTGAAGAGGCGGCCGGACCGATCCTTCAGTTCGGGGTTGTAGTATTCGATGGCGAACAATCGGTGCGGCGGAGGGCCGTCGCCGTGAAAAGGCCCGCTGTTGATTTGCCCGCAGTGCGGACATTCACACTTGTTCCGGTGCACGCGCCCTTCGATCGTGAGCACCGCTCCGCACTGGCAAGCGCCGGGATGCGAAGGGTCATCGACCTCGTTGAGATCGCCGCAGGACGCGCAGACAAGCACGTGCGAAGTATGCCGGGCATCCTCCGCCAGCAAGTATCCGGGAAAGAGGTCGAATGCTTTCCGGCACGTCGAGCATGTCCCCGTCTTGACCCACAGGAAATACTTGACGTCGGCATCCTCACGGCCCGTGATGGGACATCGCGTCTTATAGCGGTGTCCGATCTCTTCCGCGAGATGGCCGAGCAACTCGCCCGCTTTCTTCGCATATGCATTCAGATCGATCGCGTCGATCTCTTCCCGCACGATCCATGCTGCCATCGGGTTGATATCGGCGCCAATGACGTCGCAGCCGATTCTGTTGGCTTCAAGCAGGGGCGTACCGCCGCCCATGAACGGATCGGCGATCGTCACGCCCTCGAAGCTGTTCGAGCGAAAGTAGGTCTCTTCAACGGGCTTGCCGCCATACTCCGACAGAAGCAATCCGCGGAACAATGTTCCTGGCCGGCGCGCAAACCATTTGTGAACGGCGATAATCGGGCGGTAGTTCTGTTGAATCTGCTTTTCACGGAGCGCCAGTGAAGCAATGAGCCGGATGCTGTAGTTTGTTTCGATCGACATCCGGTGTTAATCGCTCTTTCTCGTCTTCTCGTCCGAACAGCTCCCAGTTGCCCGCGAGGTACCCCGCAGGCGCGGTCCCGACTCCGTGAGATCGTTGTTCCTCATCCGACCCGTACTCGCAGTATCATCCCCGCTTCACAGCACATTCATAAATCGACACTTCTGCGCCCCGGCTTTAGCTGCAACGCGGTTGGCGCGGGTGTCAGGGATCGTTTTCGCTCTATGTTCGCCATCGTGACATTGCTTTGAATCTGCTTTCGGTCACACCCGGCGCCCCTTGTTACTCCGGCGGAAGATCGCCCAGGTCTTCCGCCCGGTTTTCAAACTTCGTCATTGAATGGATGAACACCAGGTCGACTTTGCCGATGGGGCCGTTGCGCTGTTTCGCCAGAATCAGTTCCGCCACGCCGCGCAGGTCTTCGCGGTCCCGCTTGTAAACTTCCTCGCGGAAAATGAAGCCCACCAGATCGGCGTCCTGCTCGATCGAACCCGATTCGCGCAGATCGCTCAACTGCGGCCGGTGATCGCCCACGCGCGTTTCCGTCGCCCGGCTCAGCTGTGAAAGCACCAGGAACGGGCAGCCCAGTTCCTTCGACAAAAGCTTCATGCCGCGCGACAACTGGCTGACCTCCTGATTCCGGTTCTCCGTGCGCCCGCGCACGCTCATCAGCTGCAGATAATCCACCACCACCAGACCCAGCTTCTGGCCCCCCTGCTGCAGGCGCCGCAGCTTGGCGTGCATATCCATCAGGTTGATGCCCGCCGTATCGTCGATATAGATGGGCGCTTCCACCATCTGGTTGGCGGCCGCGCGCAGTTTCTGCCGCTCCGATTCGTTCAGATATCCGGCCCGGAAGCGCTGGCTGTCCACCCGCGCCGCCGCGCACAACATACGGGTCAGCAGCGATTCCTGCGACATTTCGAGCGAAAAGATCGCTACCGGTTGAAAAAGGCGCGCCGCCACATGCCAGCAGATATTCAACGCAAGAGCGGTCTTTCCCATCGAGGGCCGCGCCGCCAGGATAATCAGCTCGCCCGCGTGCAGCCCGCCCGTCATTTCGTCCAGCTTGGTAAAGCCGGTGCTGATGCCCTTGATGCGCTTGCTCGGGTCGAGAAACGCATTGAGGCCGCCCTCGTAGCCCTGAATCACCTGCAGGGGCGTCGAGAGCCCCTTCTCGGAGCGCGACTCGCCCAGACGGAGCAGCGTTTCTTCCGCGCCCGCGAGGATATCTTCGGGCTCGTCCTCCGCCATCAGCGCCCGGTTCATCAACTGCTGCGAAGCGACGGCGATGCGGCGCAGCGTGGCCTTGTCCCGGACGATCTTGACATAGCTGTCGAGGTTCGAAACGTGCGGCAGGCCGTCGTCGAGCGAAACCAGATAGCTCAGCCCGTCCACCGATTCCAGTTCGTTGTAGCGCAACAGCTCGTTGGCCACCGTGACCCGGTCGATCTTCTCCCCGCGCTCGTGCAACTCCGTCATTCGTGTGAAAATACGGCGATGCTTCTCGAGCGCGAAATCGTCGTTCATGACGACTCCCGCGATGTCGATGAAGCGTGTATGATCGAGCATTACCGATCCGAGAATGAATCTCTCGGCGTCGATATTGGCGGGCAGACCCTTGTGAAGCGCGACAGCTGCGGAGGACATAGCGGCGGAACTCAAGGTATCCGCCTCTGCCTGTCAATTACAAGCGTGAATATGCCATTTGCGCGGTGGACGGCCGGAAGGCTGTTCAGCCGGGGTTCGGGGGTTTGAGCGGGCTGGAAATCCACAGGCCGTCGAAGGATATCCACAGAAACATTTTACCGCGCCCGTGTTGACTTCGGTGGCGGGGCCAGGTAGCCGATCCCATCCGGGAATTGCCGGAACTTCTGGCTTGAGCATATTTCGGTATACTAATGGTCGAGGCCGCTTGTGCCAGATCGTCTCTCATTATCGGCGTCGGAACTGTTTCTGAAAGGCATCGAGCAAATAGCTCGCGCCCTCAACTCGACAAAGAAAACTGCAAATGAGCCACCGCTTCAAGCGACCGAAGCCATTAGGCGGCAACAGGCAGAGCACGAGGAGCGGAGACGCAGGATCTCCCAGGATATCGCCAGCGGTGCCAGAATCAGCAGAAATTTATGATTTTCTCTACGTAGACCGCGCTCGGGTCTCCGCGCTGTACGCACAACTGCTCCCTCAGGGCATCCTCACGAGCGTCAAAACGACAGCGCAGCAGAGTTTTTCTGACGATAGAAACGTCGGAAGTGACATAAAGATCCTTAAAGCTGAGACAAAATCCTCCGATTCCGGCTCGGAAGGGATCGAGCGCATGTTTGACGCCTCGTGGTCGATACCGCTTGAAGTTTTGAGGTGCCTCCAGTCCCGGTCTCTCGTTCTGGATTCCCTGCGAGGCGCAAACCTGGGTTCAATCGTTTTGGCGGAAGGCTGCTGGCTCAGAGTTATTGATTTTGCAAGTATGCATTTGGTCTATGGGAACCTGGCCTGAAGATCTTCCTCGCCACGGCGACTGCGGCAACACAGGACGCGCCTGCACCGGAAATGATCGATCAACTTCTCAGTATCATGAAGGCAATGCCAAAGGTCATCCATGCTCATTTCATAACACAGGAAGCGTTTTTGTGGTCATCCCTCCAGCCCGGAGGACTCACGATTCCGACCGATGACCTGACGCTTAAATATGGCGGGGTAGTGTCCGGCTCATGGAAAACGCTCTACGTTCTGGATACATTTTCCGATTCCGCAGATCCGCCGGATGTAACTAACTGGTCTGGTGGAGAGGTGAGCGACGGAGTCCTGAAAGCCATGCATGGCCTTAGATCCACGCTTGGAAGACCCGCAACATGGTTCGGGATCACTCCTCTGATGGTTTATGGAAATGTTACGCGCGCCACCCCCTTAATGACCAACGCGATGAAATAACCAAAATCTGATCAACGCACATTTCTGGCATAACCCGGGCTTCCGTCCGGCAAGGAATTCCGCTGAACTTTTTTCCCAAGCCCGCGTATACCGCCTTATGCGCCTCACTCGCGGCATCGCGCCGGCGGTTCTGCTGGCGTCCTTTTCTTTCGCCCAGTCTTCACCGCGTCCGGAGTTTGAAGTGGCGTCGATCCGGCCATCCGCCCCGCTGGCGCAGGGAAACGTCAACGTCGGCCTTCACATCGACGGCGCGCAGGTCCGGGCCACGGCCCTCACGCTGAAAGACTACCTCGGAATGGCTTACCGGATTAAGATCTCGCAGATTTCCGGACCGGACTGGATCGCTTCAGACCGCTTCGATATCTCGGCTACGCTTCCGTCCGGCAGCACGCCGGCGCAGCTTTCTGAAATGTTTCAGGCTCTGCTGGCGGACCGGTTCAACGTCAGATTTCACAGGGAGAAGAAGGACTTTCCGGTCTACGCGCTTCTGCCCGGCAAAGGCCCTTTGAAGCTCAAAGAGGCGCCGCCCGATCCCGAAGCCGATAAAGCGGATCGGAACGCGCCCGTCACGATCGAGGGCGGCGGTTCGGCCGCGGGCGTCGGCGTGAATCTCGGACACGGATCTTCGTATACCTTCGCCAACGACCGTTTCGAAGCCACAAAGCTGACGATGGAGCAGTTCGCCGCCAACCTGGAGCGTTTCGCCGACCGCGAGATCGTCGACATGACCGGCCTCAGGGGACGGTACGATTTCGCGATCGACGTCACGCCGGAGGATTACCGCGCCATGTTGATCCGGGCCGCGATCTCGGCCGGCGTGTCGTTGCCGCCGCAAGCGCTGCGGCTGCTGGACGGTAACAATTCCGGCGGCGCATTGTCCGACGCGCTGCAGCAGGTGGGCCTCAAACTGGAAGCGCGCAAAGCCCCGCTCGACGTTCTGGTGGTGGATGACGCCACAAAGACACCGGGCGCCAATTAACGGCCTGCCCCCGCTGTGGACGGGGGAACGATGCCGCTTGCCCGCAGGTACCCGGCCACATTGCCGTAAACCTCGTTATTGTGCACGACCACGTGCAAAAACGAAAACGTGGTCTGTGGGGACGCGAGGACCTTCGCGTCATCGAGCTTCCCGAAGATCGCCGCGCAGTACGCGAACGAATCCTTCAGCGCCTTGCCGATCTCCGGCTTGTCTTTCAACGTGGCGCTCAGCTGCGCCTCCGTGTGCGGAGGGGTTTCGCCCCCGATTGCGGCGCAGTCCTGGAAATTTCGCCCGGCGGAATGAATCATCCACTGGCCGAAAGTCATCTGGGCATCCGTCGGGCGGAAGTCGTACTTCCCGGCCGGCATCGCATCGGCGCTTGCCTCAAGATTCCGGCGGATTGCATTGAAGTAGCGTTCGGTCACGGTCGCGGTCAGGGTGGTCTGCGCCTGGAGCGCGGCCGGGATCAGAATGGCGGAGAAGAGAAGTCTGGCGGTCATAATCAGTCGCGCGTGGCGGTCACTTCCAGATATTCGGCGTGCACCAGCGTGTGCCCTCCACCCGCCTCGTTGCCGGCGCGCCACAGTTCTTCGAGATCCGCCGCGTAAGCCTGCTGCCCGGCCGCGTCAAGCCGTGAAAACGCGACGACCGCGGGTCCGAAGTATTCGCGGAATAACTGCACGACCCCGGCGGGCGGGAACGGGTAATCGAGAGCGGGAACGTAGCGGCTGCCGAGCGCGAACATTTTCCCCACAAAACCGTCCGGCGTCCAGTTTGCCCTCGCGGTTGTGCCGGCGGGGCGGCACACACGGGCAAGGTCCGCCGCAACGATTTCCGGACGCGGCGCGAACATGGCCCCGAACATCGTCATCGCCACATCGAAGCGAGCGTCCGGATAAGGCAACTGTTCCGCATCGCCCTCTTCGAAGCTCACGCGCAAACCTTCCGCCGCGGCGCGCGCCCGCGCCTGATCGAGAAGATTCGGCGCGATGTTGAGGCGTTCGACGAACTCTCCGCCGGACTCGGACGAATGGAGCGCGATCCGGCCGAAATCCCCGGCCATCCATGTACGGCGCATTCCTGCTTTCAGTTGTTCGATGCCGGATTCGCCAGGAGTCATGTCGTCTTCGTCCGCTTCAGCCCTTTCATCATAATCAGGAGCATCGCGAGCGGAGTCCTGGCCACGATGGCGTGGCTCAGCCAGGCCGGCATATACGCGAAGGCCCCGGCCTTCACTGTCCGCGTATCCTCCCCCAGAGTCAGCTCGGCCTCGCCTTCGAGGAAATAGAGGGTTGCGGGCATCGGCGCGGTGTGCGCCGAGAGCTCATGCCCGGCGGAGAAGCCGAACAGAACCACCTTCACATCGTCGTCATCGTACAGCGTTCGGCTGAGGATGCCGCGCTGCGGAATATCGATTTCCCCGATCAAGCCGGGGGTGAGAAACCAGGCCGGATTCATAACGACGCCTTCCTTTTTACATGACTACCCTGCCGGCTGAGCGTCCGCCAGCACTTCGGCCGGAGTGGGCGCCGCGGCCAGCGCTTCCCTGCCGAGAATCGAGCGATGCTTCCGGCCCACGATGTAAATACAAATCGCAAACACCGCCGGGCAAACCGCCAGCACGGCGTAGATATTACGCACGGGAAGGCTGGTCCCGAGCACCAGGCCGCCAACGGCCGGACCCGCAATGGAGCCGATCTTGGCCACCGAAGTCGCCCACCCGGCGCCATTGGCCCGATACGCGCTGGGATAGAAAATGCCGCAAATGCTGTGCATGCCGAAGTGTCCGCCGATGAGGAATCCGCCGATAACGGCAGCCATCGCCTGAAACATGTCGTGACTCACCGCGCCGAGACCGGCGATCAACAGCAACACGCACGTGATCGCCGGCATGGGCGTGATGGCGATGGCGCCTTTCCGGTCGGTGAAACGCATCAGCATCAAGCCGCCGATGGCGCCCAGCAGCGAGTTCAGGCCCGCGGCGTCGTTGGCCTGCGCGCGCGTATAGTGCAGGGACTCGAATACCAGCGGCGTCCAGTTCACGATGAAGAAGACGGCAAACGAACTCGCGATATACGCGAGCCAGATGAGCGGCGTGATCAGCCGCAACTCGCCCCGGAACAGCAGCGAAGGCTTGAAGTCTTTGGCGCGCCCCTCTTCATCCGCAACCACGAACGTTGAGGCCGCGGAATACGCCGTTCCGGGGTTCACGCGCCGCAGCAGCGCGGCAATGCGTCCGGGATTCCTGCCCTTGCTGGTGAGAAACCGGACCGATTCCGGCAGCATGGCGTACAACACGGCCGCGCCCACGAGAGCCGCCGCGCCGCCCGAGATAAACAGCGCTCTCCACCCGAACAGAGGGATCAGCCAGTTGGCGTACGGCCCGCCCACGGCCGTGCCGAGCGAGTATCCCATCATGATCACCGTCACGATGGTGGCGCGATAACGCTTCGGCGCGTATTCGATGTTGAGCGCCCACGCGAGCGGCAGCATCCCTCCCAGCGGAAATCCGTCGACCAGGCGCAGCGTCAGCAGCGACCAGTAGCTGCCGGCAAAGAAAAAGCACATCGTGCAGATGCCGAAGGCCGCGGTCGCGAAGATCACCGTGGGCCGCCGTCCCACGCGGTCCGCAAGATACGCGAAGACAAACCCTCCGAGCAGCGTGCCCACCTGATGCATGGCAAAAATATTGCCGGTCTGCGCCATGCTCAGGTGATAATCCTTGCGAAAGTAAGTTGCGGCGAAGCTGATCAGGTTGGCGTCGAGACCGTCGAAAAAGGTGACGATCCAGGAGATCGCGATCAGCCCGATCAGGAAGCGGCTCAGCTTCTGCTTTTCGATGATTTCGGAAACATCGACTACGGCCATGGCTTCTCCTGTTCGCGCGGCTTCTTCGTGACTTCCACTAAACCGCGGTCCGCATCCACTTTCACCCAATCGCCCGTCTCGATCGCGGTGAAAGGATCCCGGTCGAGATCCGTTACAGACGGTGCGCGCGTGACCACCGCGCCCAGCGCGATCTTCGTGGTCATCTCCGTGAAGATCATCGCCTTCGGAGCCGAGTTGGTCAAACGGGCCAGATGAAAGGCCGCGGACCAGCCCGACGATCCCTTGGCTCCCGGAAACACGAGCACCTTGTCTTTGAAACTCTGCCCGCGCAGTTCGTGCCGGGTTTCAATGACAGTGCCGGTCATGGGATCGATGCCGCCCCAGCCCGAAACCGTCTCGCGCGTGACCAGCGCTTCTCCCTCAGCCACGCCCCCCACGACTTTCCGGCCGTGCAAAACGATGGTGGCGGCCGTCACGGGCATACGCCCTCCCACCGGCCCGCGATCGCCGCGCGGATGCAATCTTCCGTCGATCCGAACCATGCTTCCACGTTCATCATCGCCGGCAAATAGTGTACCTGTTTGGCGGAATCGAGCGCGACGACCCTCGCTCCCTTCGGCACAAACCTTCCGATCGCCGAGCAGGTGTCCGTCATGATCGTCCCTCCCGCGTTTTGAATCGTTTTCGTGAGGCCGGTCAGGTCGGCCATGCCTTTGACCGAGCGCGAGGTGAAGATCCACAGCGCGCGGCCCGTGGCGATCTTGCGGCCATTGAGCAGGCGCGCCGCCTCCTGAATCTGTTCGAGAGAAGCGTGCGGACACCCGAGCATGACGTAGTCCACCTCTTCGCTCCTGCCGTTCGAATTGAGCGTTTCGTAAATGCGGCGGCGCTCCAATGCGCTGTAGCGGATCGTGACTCGGGGTTTCTTCGCGCCGAGCGCGGCATCGAGCGTCGGGGCGTCGGGCGTGACCCCGGGAATGTGGTACATCTCCACACCGCCCGACGACGCGGCGGCAGCGCCAAAATGCTTGTGGCGAACCAAATCGGGCCGCGAAAGTTTTCCAGTAAGGGCGGGGATGCTTTCGCCCGCGAACTGGCCGGTGAAATAGCCCAGCATGCCCCAATCCATCACGCTTTCCGTCGGAACGTCCACCTCAATGAGGTGCGTCGCATGGCGGAAGTCGTCCCGGTGAAAGCCCCAATCCGGGATCTTGCCGGTCAGCATTGCCGCGGCCGTGCTCTCGCGGCCTTCGGTATTGGTGCGCGCGCCCAGCACCGAATTGCAATACACCACGGCGGAAGATTCCATCCAGGCGCAATGCTCTCCCTTCGCCGGAACGTTGCCCGCCAGATAGGGAGTGCAGGTCTTGAGCATCTGAATGCCGTGGCTCGTGGCTGCCGCTTCATCCTCCATCTGATGTTCGAACGCTTCCCTGCTGAAGCCCTGTTCCGGCCACGCGACCGGGTCGAGCCCGCCTTGCAAATGGCAGGAATGCACCTCCATGCGCGGCACCGCGACGATCTCGTCGCTATCCAGATCGAACTGCGAGAAGACGGCCTCGTAGCTCGCGTCGCCCTTCTGTCTGTAATAGTTCTGTAGAAACAAGGTCGAGGAACCGGGCACGCCGGCGATGTTCGTCGTATCGACGAAGCGGTCTGCGCCGAGCGCTTCGGCGTAACGGACGAGCAAATCCATGGCGCGCTGTTTGGCGGGGCCGGCGGCGCCGTCCAGCATGGCTTGTTCGTCAGCGGTCAGCTTCATCGTGCGCCACGCCGGTGTACTTAGTCTTCCACATTCCTCGCGACCCGCTTTCTGAGCGCCACCGCATTGATGGCATGAACGCTCCCGGTCCCGGCCAGATCGAGCGCATGCGCCGCGGCCGCGCCCATGGCGATACACGGCCCCATCACGCGCACGCTCGACAGAGCCGTGGCGTCGCCGTCGATGCATCGCCCTGCCGCCACAAGATTATCGGTGCCCGGAGGCGTCAGACTCCCCAGGGGCACATAGTGAACATGATCGGGCGCGAAAGGCTCCCACACATAGCCCTCCACGTTGTGATGCTGTTCGAGCGGCCAGGCGGTGCGCGCGATGCTGTCCTCGAACTTCACGCCCCGGCGCACCTCGTCCACCGTCAGGTGATGACGCCCCACGATCCAGCGTGTTTGCCGTATCCCCGGCAGCCCGTACGCGCGCACGCTAGCCCCGCTGAACGCCTCGGGAAATTCCGTCTTCAGAAAAGTCAGCGTGCGGTCGGCCTGATCTTTGCCTTCGAGACCCTTCTTCGAAGCTTCGAACGGATCGAGCGGGGTCTCCACGTGAGTCATATTGACGATGGCCGTGCGCCCGCCCGGCAGCGGCATGGCAAAGCCGTCTTTGCGGGCCAGCCCGTAATCTCCGGCACGATCGTGAAGGCGTTCCGAGACCTCGGCCCGGGTGGGCCAGTGCGCGTCGTCGAAGTTCTCGATGACCATCATCTGCGAGCCGTAAATCACGCCCTCCGCCGGCTCGCGGCAGTCGAGGCCCGCCTGCCAGACCACGGCGGCGTCGCCCGTTGCATCCACGAAGCCATCGGCACGCACGATCGCATCGCCATATCGCGTGGCCAGCTCCAGTGCGGCGATCCTGCGCCCATCCATCCGCACATGGCGCAACACAGCGCCCACGAGCGGCGTGATCTTCAGCTCCAGAACCTTCCGCTCCACCCATCGCCCCAGCGCGACTTCGTTGTAGAGAGCATTGAGCGATATGCCGCCCATCTTCAGTTGCAGATCGCCCTGCGCGCCCAGGTCGTGGATCAGGTCGTCGGCGATCCCGTGCGTCAGTTGCTTGTTCCCGGGCGGGTTGCCAAACAAACCGACCATCATCCCGACAATCGAGTTCACGGCCTGTCCGCCGAGGGCGGGCAAGCCGTCGATCAGAATCACGGACCTGCCCAGCCGCGCGGCTTCGATGGCGGCGGAAACGCCGGAAATGCCCGCGCCGACAACGCACAGATCGGAGCGATGTTCCAGCGGCGCCGCGCCGCCGGAGCGCCGTTTCACTACGGTCGCGGGACTGAAGGCTTTGTCAAGCATGGTTCTTCAAGGCAAGCACGGTTCAAGGATGGCTGCGCAGAGTTATTGTATCGGGGCGTCCGCCCGAGCAGGCGTTAAACCGCGCACGCGCTTCTCTTATCCCAGCCAGTGAATCTCGACAGGGTGGCGCCCATGCGATTCCGGCCGGCCTTTCGGGTAACCCAAAACGATCGGCATGACCGCTTCATAGCTCTCGGGCAGTCCGAGTTCGCGTTTGGTCGATTGCCGGATACGCGCCCCGTATCCGGCAATCCGTTCGCGATTCAGCAGCACGGCGAACGCCCACGGCTGAAGGTTCATCGCGCTGGGCGCAAGGATCGCCACATCGATGACGCGGTCGATCGCCGCGCGCTCGACCGAAGCGTCAGTGTATTCCCGAACCGCGCGCCGGTTCCCGATCGCGTCCATCAATTCCATCTGGCGTGCACCTCACGGCGAATGAGGATGCAATCGAAGCTCCACTCAACGATGAACCCGGCCCGGCCCTGCGGCGGTGGCGCGGAACGGTTAGTATGGTTGCGTAATCATGCTCCCGCGACTCGCTCTGACCGCTCTTTTCGCGCTGACCTGCCTCAGCGCTCAACCCCCGCTGCCAATGGCGGGACCGGGGGCGCGCATGGCGGCGCAGCCGATCTTCAACAACAACTGCGCCAGTTGCCACAAGAACACCATGTCGAGCGCCGATCCCAACGCGCTGCGCGAGAACAACGCGCCCAGCACCGACACTCTGGCGCGGATGTCGCCGGAATCGATCTATGCCGCGCTCACCACGGGCGCCATGGTTCAGCAGGCCAAAAATCTGAGCAACGACCAGAAGCGCCTGCTCGCCGAGTTCTTCGGCGGACGCCGTTTGGGAGCCGCCGAGGCGGGCGACGCCGGCCACATGACCAACCGCTGCGAGCCCGATGTTCAAAACGCGCCGCTGCGCAATCCGTCCGCAAGCGTCTCCTGGCAGGGCTGGGGCAACGATCTCGCGAATACCCGCTTTCAGCCCGCGAAAGCCGCCGGCCTCGACCCCGGGCAGGTCCCGAAGCTGAAGCTGAAGTGGGCCTTCGGCATGCCCGCCGGAGCGGAGACCTACGGGCAGCCCACCGTCGTGGACGGCCGCGTGTTCCTCGGCGACGATAACAGCTTCGTCTATTCCCTGAATGCCGCTACCGGCTGCGTGTACTGGTCGTTCCATGCCGAAGCCCAGGTGCGAACGGCCATGGTCATCGGCCCGGTCAGCGGCCTCGGCAGCGCCCGATACGCCACGTTCTTCGGCGACCGCAAAGCCAACGTCTACGCGGTGGATGCCCGCAGCGGCGAACTGCTGTGGAAGACGAATGTGGACCGGCGCGTCCTGTCGCACATCACGGGATCGCCCGTGTTTCATGACGGACGCCTGTATGTCGGGGTCGCGGGGTCGGAAGAGGTCGCCTCGGGCGATCCGCACTATCCGTGCTGCACCTATCGCGGAAGCCTGTCCGCTCTCGACGCCAATACCGGCAAGACGATCTGGAAAAGCTACACCATTCCCGAGGCGCCGAAGCCGACGAAGATCAACTCCCTGGGCACACAGCTCTGGGCGCCGGCGGGCGCATCCATCTGGACCGCTCCCACCATCGACACGAAACTGCGCGCCGTCTACGTGGCTACCGGCAACGCGTTCACCGAACCGGCGGCGAAGACTTCGGATGCGATCGTCGCCTTCGACATGCGCACGGGGAAAATGCTGTGGTCGTATCAGGGGGTCGAGAACGACGCCTCGCCCGCGGGCTGCAGCGGCAAGCAGAAAGGCGAACAGTGCCCCGAGCACGTCGGCCCGGACTGGGATTTCGCCAACTCACCCATTTTGAAAACGCTGCCGGGCGGCAAGCGAATCCTGATTGCGGCCCACAAAGGCGGCGGCGTGATTGCGGTGGACCCGGACAGGAAGGGCGCGCTCGTATGGAAAGCCGATCTGGCTGAACGCGCCCCCAGCGCCGCCGGACAAATCATGTGGGGCGGCGCCGCGGACGACCGGAATGTCTATTACCCGCTGCAGACCGGCGGCGTGGCCGCGCTGCGCCTCTCCGACGGGACGAAGGCCTGGTGCACGCGGCTCGATCCCGCACCGGCCGAACCCGGGCGGCGTCCGCGGCGAGGCCAGGTTGCCGCCGTCACCGCAATCCCCGGAGTCGTATTCTCCGGCGGCTGGGACGGCGTTCTCCATGCGCTCTCCACCGCCGACGGCCACCAGCTTTGGGAATACAACACAGCGCACGATTACGAAACCGTCAACGGCATCCCGGCAAAGGGCGGATCGCTGGGCGACCCCGGCGCGACGATCGTGGGCGGCACGCTCTACGTCGGTTCCGGATATATCGGCACGGGCAACGGAATGCCCGGAAATGTATTGCTCGCGTTTACCGCCGAGTAACTTGCTGTCAGGGGTGCCGGTGCAGAACGTGCGTGGCGATGTCGGGCCAGAACTCGCGAAAGACATTGGTTAGCGCGTCGCGGCCCACGGCATATGCGTATTTGGCGGCGAGCCCGCTCGCCGTCCGGTCCTCGCTGGGATAGTACGACAGTGAGATACCCTGGGCAATGCCGCGGCCCAATATTTCCGAAGCGTTGAAAGTGTTGTGTCCGTGATAGTCGGGCGTGATGAAAACACGGGACGCCGAGTAAATGGCGCGCTTCCAGAAACCGCCCTGGCCCATGGCGTAGTAACGCTCATCCTCATGGAAGACGGTCGGCAAGGCAAAGATCACCAGGTAATTCCCGTCCGCTTTATCGAGGAAGCCGCGCCAGTAATACCTGCCGTAGCCTGCCATGCCCTGGCGCAGTTGCGGATGCCCCGTTGTCCATTCGGATAAAGCCGACGTCATGCCCGTGAAGATAAACGACGAATAGTCGAAGGTGTTCTCGGTGGCGATCTTGAAAGCCTCCCCGACCGTGGGCGGGGGCGGGATCGCTCCGGCGCTGACCGCGCGGTAATTGGGCATCAGGCCCAGGATTCGCCTGGGTTGCTGTTTCGATGGATCCGGCGCCTCGGACGCGGCGGGTTGCTCCGCGGGCGCAACGGCTGGCGCGGATTCAGCCGGCGCCGGAGCCGGCGTCACGCCGGAATCTCCCTGTTGGGCAAAAGCGCAAACTGTGGAAAAAATGAATACGATCCCTGAAAAATAACGCAATCTTCTACCCATATCACATAACTGACGATGCCTCATACCGTCCGGGATACAAAGACTTTCGCATTCGCCGCGGGAGCATCTTTTAATGCACGCGCCCGAGGAAAATGGTATGCCAGCCGCCGGAATTCGCGTGCGGCCTGCAGCGTCGCACCTCCACCTCAAACCCCTCGCGGGCCATGAGTTCCGCGAAACCCGGATCGGCGCTTGCCGACCAGAACGCCACACAGCCTCCGGGCCGTAAGGCGGCGCGGGCCATCTGCAACCCGCTGGCTTCGTAAAGGCCCTGATTGCGGCCCGTGCTCAGCGCGGCCGGACCGTTGTCGACGTCGAGGATAATACTGTCGAAGCTGCCCCGCGATTCGCGGATCACCTTCCCGACATCTTTTTGCAAAACGATCGTCCGCGGATCCGCCATGGCATCCGCCGCAAGATGGAAGGACGGGTTGCGATTCCATGCCACGACAGCGGCCAGGATCTCAACCGCCACTACCGTCGCATCGGCGGCAAGCGCGGACAGGGCCGCTTTCAACGTGAACCCGAATCCCAGGCCGCCGACCAGAACGCGCGCGCCGCGGATGTGAGCCGCATGTGCGCACGCCAGTTCCGCAATCTTCTCCTCGGAGGCATGTCTGCGGGTGGACATGAGGGCGGCGCCGTCCACGCGAATGCAGTACGTCCCGTCGTGTTCGTGGAGCGAGATGGTTTTGCCGTCGGGCATCGGGGCGGTGTCGACGGTGGTCCATTTCTTCATTGTGGCCGGTACCAGCGTAGCGTTTCATGAGCGCGGAACGGTGCGTTTGAATCCGGACGCGGCGGATTGATATTATTATTGCGGTTGAACGCGGAGATGGAGATTATGGCAAAATCGCAGAAATCCTCGGTTGGACGGCGCGGCTTCCTGAAAAGCGCGGCGGCGGGAGCGGCGGCGCTGGCTACAACCGCCCCGGTTGTGGAAGCGCAGCGCGAGAACAACGGCGCCGCCGCGGCGCCTGCGGCGGGCCTGCCCGCCCCCACGCAGGAGCAACTCGCCCGCGAGACGGGCAATATCCGGCCGCCGGCGGCCGCGCGCACCATCACGCGCCCCGGCTCCGATCTCATGGTGCAGGTGATTCGCGACCTCGGTATCGAATACGTCGTGGCCAACCCCGGATCGAGCTTCGAAGGTTTACAGGAATCGTTCATCAATTACGGCAACCCGCCGAACAAAACGCCGGAGTACATCACCGCGCTGCACGAAGAGTCCGCGGTGACCATGGCTCACGGCTATGCCAAGGCGGAAGGCAAGCCCATGATGGCGCTGCTGCACGGCACCATCGGAATTCAGCACGGGGCCATGTCCATTTACCAGGCGTACTACGACAAGGTGCCGGTCGTGATGATCGCCGGTAACGACGTGGACTTCATTCCCGCGCACACCGCACACGATATGGCCGCCATGGTTCGGGGCTACACGAAATGGGATCAGGAGCCAAAGACGATCGATGAGGCTCTCGTGGCGATTCAGCGCGCCTACAACGAGGCCATTACGCCGCCCATGGGGCCGACGCTCGTGGTGCTCTCCTCCGAGGTGCAGAAGGCCAACGCCCCGAACGCCAGGCTTCCCATTTACAAAGCGCCCCAGTTCGGGACCGTCGACTCCACCCATGCGAGGGAAATCGCAAAGGGCCTGGTCGAGGCGCAAAACCCGAGAATCGAGGTCGGCCGTTTGCGAACGCCTGAAGGCGTGAAGCGGTCGGTGGAACTCGCCGAACTGGTGGGAGCCTGCACCAGCACCGCGGCCACCACCGGACCCATGAGTTTCCCGCAGCGTCATCCCCTTTGCGGCCCGGGCGCGGACACCTCTTACGACTACGTCCTCGGTCTGGAGACCGGCGGCGCGCAGGCTTCCATCGAAGGTCCTTCGCTCGCCACCATCGCCAAACCGCGAGACCCTCAGGACATAGGCTTCGGCGGCATCCTCACCCCGGGCAGACAAAACCGGGGCGGCCGCGGACCTGCCAGTGCTCCTCCGCTTGAAGCGGATGCCGAGGCCAGTCTCCCGGTCATCATCGAAGAAGTGAAGCGCCAGCAGACGCCGGCGCAGAAGGCGCGGGCTCAGGAGCGCACCGCCAAACACGCAAGCGCCAACCACGCTGCCCGGATGGAAGCGCTCGCGCGGGCCGTCGACGCCAGCCGGGCCGGGTGGGATGGAAGCCCCATCAGCACCGCTCGGGTTTATGCCGAACTCTGGCCGCTGATCATGAAGGAAGACTGGTGCTTCTCGTCTCCCAGCAGTTTCTCGGGCGGGCATAACAACCAGCTCTGGGATCACGACAGGCCTTACAGCTATCTGGGCGGACAGGGGGCCGGCGGCATGGGTTACGGCGCCCCGGCATCGGTGGGCGCCGCGCTCGCAGCGCGGGACCGCAATCGCATCGTCGTCAACATCCAGACCGATGGCGATCTCAACTATGCGCCCGGCGTTCTCTGGACGGCGGTGCACCATAAACTCCCTCTGCTTACCGTCATGCACAACAACCGCGCATGGCACCAGGAATACATGTTCGTGGAATATATGGCGGGCGTTCGCGGCCGCGGCGAAGACCGCGCGCACATCGGCAACACCCTCCGCGATCCCTGGATCGACTACACGAAAATGGCGTCGGGCTATGGGATGGCCGGCGAAGGACCGATTTCCGATCCAACGAAATTATCGGCGGCGCTGAAGCGCGGCGTGGCCGCGGCCAAACGGGGCGAGCCGTATATGATCGACGTCATTACTCAACCGCGATAAAGGGGACCGGCATGAAGAAAAACTTGAATAGCGGTTGGGTTGTGGCGCTCGCAGCGTCGTTTGTAACGTTATCCGCGCCGGTCGCGACGTTGAACGCACATGGGCGCGGACCCGCGCCGATCGGGCACACGCCCGCGCCGACGAGTCCGGTAACCGGTAATGCGGCGGCCGGAAAGGCGCTCTATTACTCCTACGCCTGTTATACGTGCCATGGCTATAACGGCGAAACGGGAGCGCGCGCTTTCGTCGGGAACTGGGGCAACCTTGCCACGGAGGACCATTTCATTTCATTCCTCCGCGGCCGCGCCAACGTGGCGCCCATTGTGCCCATCACGTCCATGCCGAATTTCGCGGAAAAGAGTCTCTCCGACAAACAGGCGAAGGACATTTATGCGTACATCCGCACGTTCAAGAGCACCGCGCCTCCATTGAAGGATATTCCGACGCTGGAAGCCATCGTCGCGGCCGCGAAACAGCAGAAGTAATCGCCGCTTCTCCGGGTGAGCTGCGTTCAATGGCCGGTCGCCCGGGCGCGTTTTCGCGTGGACAATTTGCGCGCGCTGGAGCTGGGTGAGACTGGCATAAACTGGAAGCACAGGCGCACGCAATGACCGTCACACTGAATCTCAAACCCGAACTCGAAGCTGGACTCCGGGCGCAGGCGCAGGCTGGCGGAAAGACGCTGGAGGAATACATTCTGGCCATGGTGGAAGGAGCCGTCATGCCTGCCACCGGGGAGCGGTTGACACCTGACGAACGTGCCGCAGCCTTCGAATCGGCCCACCCCGCCCCTTTCCGATTACGCAGTCAGCCGTGAGGGCATCTACGAAGGTCGCGACGCTGGATGAGCGTCCTCGTCGATACCAATGTTCTCCTCCGCAGCGCGCAGCCAACGCACCCTCTCTGCTCCCCAGCTACCCATGCAGTCGCCGCGCTGCTAAAGCGCAGCGAGACCGTGTTCTTCTGTCCACAGAACATCGCTGAATTCTGGAATGTTGCAACTCGTCCCGTCAATGTAAATGGCCTCGGGTTCTCCCATGCCGAAGTGCTGACCGAAGTAGAAAATATCGAGGGGCTGCTCACACTGTTGCCGGACAGCCCGAGCATCTACACCGAATGGAAGCGCCTCGCGGACGTTCACAGGGTACAGGGCATCAAGGTATTCGACACCCGCCTCGTGGCCGCGGCGAACATCCACGGTGTCGAAAGCATACTCACGTTCAACGCCGCCGATTTCCGGCGCTACGGCAATATTCCGGTACTTGACCCCTCATCGTTCGTGTCTTGAATTATCTTTCCCCATTCTCAGATCCGCAAGCGGCCCCTGCAAACCGCGCCAGACCCTCGGCCATGAAGCCGGGTCGATCCCGGGGTTGCCGCCGACCAGCGGGGCCACGGCATCGGCGTTGCGATTCATGTTTACACCAGGGCCACCCTGTCCAGGCGCGCCGAGGCGGCAGAACAGCTCGAAAACGCTGTTTTAACCGTTAACTGAGTGAAATGGAGTGAGGGAAGTTGCTGGATTCGCCCAAGTTATTGAAAAGTTATGGAGCGGGAGACCGGGGTCGAACCGGCGACGTCCAGCTTGGGAAGCTGGCATTCTACCACTGAATTACTCCCGCTTTTTCAATAGCTTACAAACAATATCAAAGAGCTTGAACACCAACTGAACAATATTGTATCAAAGACGGCCAGCGGATCGAGCTGACGGTCACCGGATCGAAACAGAAAAACGACAGGGTGTAAACGGGCGCAAGTTTCGCTTACGCGCTCAGTTGCCCCCCGGTAGAGCGAATGAGGTATCGTCGCCACCAGCGTAGCGAGAGCCTATGGTCGTCTAAAAACCCGCTCGTGTTCGCCGTTTATTCGCTGAGTGTGCGACAATCTTCACAAGGAGTGAGTTTTTGCACATATGCTTGCTTTTCCCCAGTTCGACCCGACTTTGAAACAGTCTTCGTTTGAGAATGTCTATCATTATCAAACATTCAGGACCGACAAAGAGGTTGATTCGAAAGAATACCTGCGTACCGCATTGCGTGACCGGCGCCTGTTTTTTCTCCCCCACATAGTGTGAACGACCCGTGGGACTGCAAGCCATTTTTCGATGATGAATCCATACTTCGAGACCGTGGTGAGCGAGAGGAGTTTGTCGCGTATCTCAGAGACACCACTCCTGAGCTCTTCGCTCACCCCCTTCGGCCCGTTTATGAACACATGCTTCTCACAGACGATGCTGAACTGAAGAAAGGCGTTTCCAAATGGACAGTCGGGATACAGGCTGAGATCGCCAAGCGAGGCATTTACTGTCTGACGCCATTCCCAGCGAATACATTGATGTGGTCGCACTACGCCGACAATCATCGCGGCATCTGCATCGAGTTCGGCAAAGATAACGACCTCATTTCGAAGGCGCGCCCAATTCACTACTTCGCGGAATACCCAGCGCTCACCGCAAAAGGCCTCCGGGCCAGACCGCTACAGGTTGTTCTCAACAAATCGAACGAGTGGGGATACGAACTTGAGTGGCGGCTGATTGGATCACGCACGGTTCCGGGACCAACGTATATGGACTGTCAATTCGTCAGGCTTCCTGATGGCGCAATCACCGCCGTTATCGTGGGGTGTGAAAATCCGTTCTTTGATGAGGTTGCGGCTATCGTCGCAGAGCACGCGCCCTCTGTCGTCGTTAGACGAGCCGTTCGTGACCCCAAGAGTTACAAGCTTGATATTGTCACGCCGACCGCCGAACAGCAAACAGATCTTCAGGCTGATGAGCGTTCTCAGTATGCAGTTGCGGGCGATAGTCAGAGGCCGTGAGAGTTGCGATGAACCTTTCTGGAGACTGCATCGCGTCATCAAGTTGACCGCGCTTCATCAGGCTCAGGAATAATGCCGCAGACCGCGCCTGGCAGTTGATCGACTTGAACGGGTTGAATTCCACGTCCGTGAAGCCAGCATACTTATAGAGCGAGACGGCCCAGTCCTTATGTTTCGCCAGAAACGAGCAATATAGAAAGTCGTAAAACGCGGTCTTCGGTTCACTCGGAAAGTCCATGCCTTCGAACCGGAAGCCGATAAGCCGACCAGATTCCTTCAGACGAGGATCGCGTTTCGCGTCGCCGATCTCCCTATCGCCTTTTTCATAGAGGTCGATGAACGGTCCCCCATGTTCGAACACCTTGCTGCCCTGAAACGCCAACTCCAGTTTGATCGGGCCGAATGCTTTGGTGTCCGCCGTCATGTGGAAGGCGCTCATGTGCCTTCCCGTTTTCAAGTTCGACTTGCTCGAAATCTCTAGCAGAGGGCAAAGCCCGCGATTTGCAGCCGCGTGATGCAGCTCCTCGATGTTTTTCTCTTTTTGCGAAACGGCGAACCCCGAATGCCACTTGATGGTAAAAAACCGCTCTTCGACCAATCGAAGGCTCTCTGGCGCCGGAATGTAAACAGGTCGTTCAGCCACGGGGTAATCTCTCCTCGAAGAATTTCAGAGGCACATGATCTGGTACGAGAACTTCACACTTTTCTATCGCTTTGCGCCTCTCATAATTGTCGCCCACTTTCCAGTCCAGATACTCGAGGGACTCCACGTCGATCGTCTCGCGGACATCTTCGATGGGACAGGGAACGACGCCAGACTTGTTCGCCACATCTGGCGTGAACTGGACGCCGTCGATTTTGAAGATGCCGGCTGGATCGTCAATGCAGATCCATTGCAGCTTTTCGATCCGACCATCATTCTTCGCGATGTACGCCATTGGGTGCTTGGAAGTGAAACAGAGGTGAACATACTCATGCATGCCGGACATGCGGTCGGCATCGAGGCTGTGCTGGTTGCCGCCGGGATGGAATTCTACGCCCATTTCCCGGAGCTTCGCTGTGGACCGAAGTCCCCCAAGCTCTCTGATCGAGGGAATGTTTCGAGCATCCGTAAAGTGATACAGGTATTTA
>VFSW01001330.1_pt1 | contig 37641 bp, 38 predicted proteins | sample 5358111 | NCBI WGS metagenome assembly VFSW01 (sample SAMN11554181, study PRJNA540505) | mine drainage metagenome | isolation source: sediment from site ElyBrook_90M | place: USA: Ely Copper Mine, Vershire, VT | collected 2017 | reverse complement strand
CCGGCTGCTTCAACACCGCCTCTGGCTAGAAAGCTCTCTTCTACAACACAACCGGCTCCTTCAACACCGCCTCCGGCTAGAAAGCTCTCTACTCCAACACCACCGGCAGCTACAACAACGCCTCCGGCTTTAATGCCCTCCTCTCCAATACTACCGGCACCGACAACACCGCCTCCGGCGTGAACGCCCTCTACTACAACACCACCGGCAGCTACAACAACGCCTCCGGCGTGAACGCCCTCTACTACAACACCACCGGCACCGAAAACACCGCCTCTGGCGTGAACGCCCTCTTCTCCAACACCACTGGCAACTACAACACTGCCTCCGGCTTGAATGCCCTCTACTCAAATACCACCGGAGGCCAAAACACCGCCTCCGGCTACCAAGCCCTCTACTACAACACCGGCAGCTACAACACCGCCTTCGGCTTGGATGCCCTCCTCTCCAACACCACCGGCAACTACAACACCGCCCTTGGCTATCAAGCCCTCTACTCCAATACCACCGGAAGCAACAACATCGCCATCGGCTACGATGTCGACGTACCGAACGCCACAGCTTCATATCAACTCGATATAGGGAACGAGATATATGGCACGGGACTTTCGGGAACGGGAAGCACCGTGAGTACGGGGAATATCGGCATCGGCACGACGAATCCCAGTGCGACGCTTGAAGTGAACGGCACCGCGCGATTTGACGGCGATGTATGGGCCAACGCCTTTCTTTACAGCTCAGACGCGCGGCTCAAGAAGGACATCGCGCCACTCACTGGCAACCTGGAAAAGGTGCTACAGATTCAGCCCGTATCCTACCTGTGGAAAGACCCCTCCCACGGAGGCGCGGGTCCGCAGATTGGCTTCATCGCTCAGCAAGTACAGACCGTCGTGCCGGAAATCGTCCACACCGATGCCTCCACGACGCTTGAGTCGATCGACTACGTGCGTATGACGCCGCTCCTGGTGGGCTCCGTGCAGGAACTCAATCAAAAGATCGACGCACAACAGCAGGAGATTGACTCTCTCAAAGCCGAAGTGGAAGCGCTGATGAGCAAGTAGAGCGTATGTATGGCCAGTAGGCAACAGAAAGCCATAGCAGGAGTAGATAAAAAATATCTTGCTGCTCTGCTCGTAGCAGGCGCTCTCCTGATTGCGTACGCCTTGACGGGTACTCGCGCAACGGTGCGCTCGGTCGAGGTGAGTTTTACCGACAGCTCGAAAAGTGGCATGCAGATTGTGCCCGCCTCGTGCGCTTCGGCGCCTCCCGCGGACACGGGCGACGCAAATGGTACGGGGTATAAAATCCCCAGCGGCACGAGCAACGCGAAGATAGTCGATCCGGAGGGAGCAACGGGGACGATGGTCAGTGTCGTCGAGTATTTCTGCGTCACGAACAGCGGCGGACCGACGTATTTCTTACCGGCTCATACTAATACTGAAATCAAATTCTTTCTGAATGCGGTACCCGGTCTTTCAGGAGTGTCGGTCATGAATCCGGGACCCGGCAATCCATAAAGCCGTCTGCGTGGCCTTTAGTATCCACAGCGTTCGCTCGATAGGGTATGCTGGCGGTATGCAGGGGATCGAAATCATTCCGACGAATACGTGCCCGCCGGATTTGGTGGAACTTGCGCGGCGATCAGAATTGTTTGCGGAGTTCGCTCCGCAGGTACATCTGGACATTGATGACGCAAAATTCGCACCAGTCCTTTCATGGCCATATTTCAGCGGTCAATGGGGCGAGCGTGCGCAGCCGCTCCCTCTCGCTGATTCGCTCCGGTACGAAACGCATTTAATGGTACATGATCCGCTTGAGATTGGAGAGTCACTTGCCCGCGCTGGATGTTTCCGCATCGTTCCGCACATTGAAGTGTTCAGCAGTGATGATGCGATTAGGTCAGCGTTTTCGATGTGGAAATCGGCGGGGGCTTCCGAAGTCGGATTGGCAGTTTTGATCGATACGCCGCTCTCGACATTGGAACAGGTGATTCAAGAATGTGATTCTGTTCTTTTGATGTCCATCGCCACACTCGGAAGTCAGGGCGCTCCGTTCGACTCGCGCATTTTTGGACGCGTTCAGGAACTGCATACCACGTATCCCGACCTTTTGATTGCCGTCGACGGCGGTGTCGGTGAATCGAATATCGCTCGTCTCGTTGCGGTGGGCGCGCGATGCTTCTGTGTCGGCTCTGCGATCTCCAAGTCACCTGACCCTGCATCCACATATCGTTCGCTCCTTTCGCTCGCGGGTGGGGTAGAATAGTGACATGCAATCGCTTTCCGAATCCGACGTTCGCGCGCTCGAGGAGCACGCGCTTGCCATTCGGAAAACCATTATCGAGATGCTCGCGGCAGCAGGCAGCGGACACACTGCGGGACCCCTCGGCATGTCCGATATTTTTGCGGCGCTCTACTTCCACGTGCTCAAGCACGACCCGAAAGATCCCGACTGGGCTGAGCGGGACCGCCTCTTTCTCTCCAATGGTCACATTTGTCCGGTGCGCTATGCCGCAATGGCGCACAGTGGATACTTTCCCGTGGAAGAGTGCATGACGCTGCGCAAATTCGGTTCGCGCCTGCAAGGACATCCGGAGCGCGACATGCTGCCCGGCGTTGAAACTACGTCGGGCCCCTTGGGAAGTGGCATTTCACAGGCCGCCGGATGCGCTCTTGCCTCCCGCATGGATGACAAACTCTTTCGAGTATTCTGCGCAACCTCCGACGGCGAACACCAAGAAGGGAATACGTGGGAAGGCGTCATGTTCGCGGGCAAGTATCGGCTCACGAATTTGACTGCAATCATGGACCGCAACAATATTCAGATAGACGGAAATACGGAAGACATCATGCCGCTCGAGCCTTTGGCGGATAAATATCGCGCGTTCAATTGGCACGTGATCGAAGTCGATGGGCACAACATCCGTCAATTCATCGAAGCGTGCGACGAGGCGAAATCGATCAAAGAAAAGCCAACGATGATCATTTGCCACACCACGCCCGGCAAGGGTGTTCCCTCCATTGAGAACGACTACCGCTGGCACGGAAACCCGCCGGGCAAAGGCCCCACCGACAAAATACCAACCGATAAACAGAAAGAAGAATTTTTAAAGGAACTTAGCGCGAGCGAGGTATGAAAGCGGTTCAGATACACGGCGGCTTTTTTTTGGTCTTAAGTCGCGGCGAAGAACTTTTTTCGACAATGACCACGTTCTGCACGCAGACGGAGATACACTGGGCTCAGTTTAGTGCCATTGGCGCGGTGGAGGATGTGGAGATCGGCTATTACGATCTTCCGAACCGGCACTACGTATTTCGGCAAGAGGAGGGGCCGTTCGAAGTCGTGAGCTTGGATGGGAACGTAGCGGAACTTGAGCAGGAACCGCTCATTCATGTGCACTCCACGCTCGGCCGCTGCGACGAATCGCTCTCAACCATCGGAGGACATCTGCGCCGCGCCGTCGTCGCGGTCACGCTCGAGGTATGCCTGTGGGAAGTAACACAACCCCTGTTGCGCGAGTATGACGAAGATACCGGACTTAATCTCATCACCACATCCGTATGATCAACCTTGAGATGAAACTCGCGAAAAATATCTTCGACAAGCCGGCATTAGCTAGCACGCGCGAAGGATTCGGGGAAGGTTCGGTAGAGGCGGGACAAAAAGATGCGCGCGTCGTCGTGCTTTCTGCCGATCTCTCCGAATCGACGCAGGCGAATCATTTTCAAAAAGCGTTTCCGGATCGTTTCGTGCAGGTGGGTGTTGCCGAGCAGAATCTTGCGACGGTCGCCGCCGGCATGGCCAACTACGGCAAAATTCCCTTTTTTACCTCGTATGCCGCGTTCAGTCCCGGGCGCAATTGGGAGCAGATTCGCACGACGATTGCGATCAACAATGTGCCTGCAAAGGTGTGCGGCATGCACGCAGGTGTTTCCGTCGGTCCTGATGGGGCGACGCACCAGGCGCTCGAAGACATTGCGCTCATGCGCGTTTTGCCGCATTTCATCGTCATTTCACCATGCGACGTGGAGGAGGGCCGTAAAGCAGTGCTCGCCGCAGCAGTCTCGCCGGGGCCTGTGTATCTACGCTTCGGACGCGAAAAAACACCGGTGATGACGACTCCCGACACACCGTTTGAACTCGGGAAGGCGAACGTAGTCTGGAACTCTGAATCCCCTGCAGTCGCGATTTTTGCGACGGGCCCCGTGCTTTACAACGCGCTTCTCGCCGCAAAATCGCTAGAAGGAGAGATTGCGGTGTCAGTGACCAACGTACACACGATCAAGCCGCTCGATCGCGAGACGGTTCTTCGTGAGGCACGGATTGCAGGCGCGGTCGTCACCGTGGAGGAGCACCAGATTGCAGGCGGATTCGGCGGCGCGATCGCGGAAGTGCTTGCGGCGGAGGCGCCGCTCCCGATTGAATTCATCGGCGTGCACGACCGTTTCGGCCAATCCGGCACCTCAGCCGAACTCATTGAGCACTACGGCATGGGACCGTCGCACATCGCCGCCGCGGTCAAAAAAGCGATGGCTCGAAAGGTATGAGTGCAGGTTTTTGGAGACAAAAAGTAAATTTTTTCATCTCGGTATTTTTTATTGCATCGTTTGGCGTCTTTATGGTTACGATGGTCTTGCACATCGTGCATGTCTCCAACCCCATCATCACGACGCTGACTAATGGTGCCTACGGCAACGAAACGACGTACTGAGATTCAGAGCGCCATCGGCATGAAACCTGCTGGACGCTTCGCGTACCATTCTTCAATCTGTCCGCGAGTTAGTAATTTCGTTTGCGCGCCCACGCCCTGCACCACCGATGCGCCGTTGATCATACCGCGCATAAGGGCTTCGCGCGGTGGCATACCTTCGGCAATATAGACGACGGTGGTTGAAGCCGTGGCGTCGCCCGCGCCCGTGCGTGATACCGGCGGTGCCGGATCGGGGTACATAGGTACGTGCCAGGCACCGCTTCCATCGAGAATGTTCGAGCCGTTGGGACCATCAGTAACGACGACGATCTTCGGCCCGAGTACCTGGATGCCCTCCATCAATTTTTTCACATCCTCCTCGCGCGTATTGAGTATCTTTTGTGCCTCTTCTTTGTTGCAGAAAAAGATTTCCGTCGCCGCGTACACATCTTTCAATTCTTCAGCGCCGAGCTTTATCTGGAACGTTCCGGGCTGGAAGGCGAGCGTGGTTTCGGGATGCGCCGCACGATACTGTGCAATCTCGTGGTGGAACTCGCGTGCACTTTCGCCAAGCGACGTTACGTAGAGGTATCTCGGCGGCTGCTCGAAGGCGGGCATCGTGTAGGTGAATTTCGTCTGCTTCACCAAAATCGTGCGCTCCGCGCCGAACCACAGGACATAGTGGTAATTGGTAGGCAGACCGCTTTGCGTTTCGACATATTCGTCCGCAACGCCGTTTCCCGTAAGTGTCGCGCGACAGTTTTTTCCATTTTCGTCGTCGCCCACGCGCGCCACGAGTGCCGCGGAGAGGCCGATCCGTGCTGCGGCAACTGCGGCGTTCGCCGCGTTGCCGACCGCCCGTACCTCAATGACTTCTTCGTAGGGGACTTTGTCACCGAAGCGCAGACACAACTCCCGAACCCCGTGATCCATCTGATCTTCCGCATCTTTCAGTTTGATAAACGCATCGGTCGTGATGTCGCCGATCGCGACGAAGTCGTAGTGCATGAAAAAATTCTACCATGTCCGCAGCGAGCGCTGCGGGATTGCTTCCGATTGTGGAGTAATGCTACACTACCGACATCAGTGAATGACTTGTTGCGTATGATGGAAACTACTCCAGAAAGTACCGTGCCGTACCCACCCGTCCTGAACACTTCAGGGCAAGGGGCGGCCGCGGTTGTTCCCATTGAAGTAAAGGGTTGGAGTTGGGGAGCTTTTGGCTTCAATTGTATATGGGGCATCGGAAATAATACATGGATTGCGCTCGTTTCTCTCATACCTGTAGTAGGTTTGGTCATGACCATTGTGCTGGGTATAAAAGGAAATGAGTGGGCTTGGCGAAATAAGCACTGGGATAGTGTCGAGCAGTTTAAAAGGGTCCAGCATACATGGGCTAAGGTGTGGTTTATTTTGCTCGGAGTGTTTATTTTGGTGTGGTTCGTGCTTGCGTTAATTGGATTTTTTGTATTGAGACCCCTATTTACAGGGGGCCAGTGGGATGGGGCTGATACAGCAACGAGCTTTGTCCAGACTGTATTTGCTGCAACTTCCACGGACGCGTCAGCGTATACCGCTGACGGTTATGTTCCCAACCCTATTTTTATTGACTTCAATCAAAACTCACGCGGTGCGTTTGGCAAGGTCTCCTTTAACGACATATCGGTTGTAGGTAACTCCTCAACACTTATAGGTACCGTGTATTTTGCAAATGATTCTGAACCGGTATGCATCACTTTGTACAAGGATAATGCTGACTGGAAAGTGGCGACAGCTTCCCTAAGTTGCGGCTCCAATTTATAGGATTGATGTGCGCACCCTGTTCTGACTCAGAGCCAGTCTATCGACCTTGATACCCCTCATGAGGTGCCTGGATTTCCAAACACCGAATGAATTTTATTCGCAGTGTTGCATTCAGAATTAGAATGCGGGTTGCGCCGGGGCGTAAAATCGGTATAATCCCGCGCAATGGTAACGCTTGCAATCAAGAGCCGCGACACGAAGGATGCGCCCGAACGTTTGCGCAAAAGCGGTTTGGTACCGGCCGTCTTTTACGGTCCCAAGCAGGCTTCAACGCCGATCGTGATCAGCGCACGCAAACTTGAGCAGGTCTGGGAGGAGGCGGGCCACACCTCGGTAGTCACGCTCTCCGGCGTCGGCGACTCCAAAGACACACTCATCCACGACGTGCAGGTGCATCCCGTTTCGGGCAGCGTCTTGCACGTCGATTTCTACGTACTCGAGAAAGGCAAGAAAGTCACCATCGCCGTACCACTCGAATTCATCGGACATGCACCGGCGGAAAAGCTCGGGCACGTCATCGTCAAAGCGCTTCATGAAATAGAGATCGAAGTGGCGCCTGCGGAGTTGCCGCACACGCTCGGAGTTGATCTCGCCAGGCTCGAGAATGTCGGCGATCGCATCCTTGCCTCCGACATCGCGCTCCCGGCGAGTGCCACCTTAATCACGCAGGGAGAGGAAATTGTTGCTTCAGTCACCGGATTCAAGGAAGAGAAAGAGGAGGTATCCACACCGACTCCTGCGGAAGGAGCGGCACCAACAACCGAGGCAACACCTGCTGAACCGGCAGCTTCAGAATAGCTCCGACGGTTTTTACTCTGTTACAATGTACTACATACTATGCGCACGCTTCGCGCTTGTTTTTTGATACTGCTGGTTGCAGTCGCTACGACAGCGATCGGCCCCTCCATCGCGAGCGCTGGAACCGCCGTGAATCAGCAGGCGGCACTCCAGGCTGAACTTGACCAGATCAACGCGCAAATCGCGCAGAATCAGAGCAAGCTTGCCTACGAGCAGAAGCAGCGTACGTCGCTTGAAAATGAAGTTGAGATACTGGATTCCCAAATCCAGGAGGCCCAACTGGAGATCAAGCAGCGCGACCTGACCATCCAACAGCTGAAAGACGGCATCGTGCAAAAGCAGGCCGGTATCGCCTCACTCGATACGCAAGTGGCGGCGGGGGAGAAATCATTGGCGCAAATTCTGCGCGAGACCAACGAAATGGACAGGATGTCGCTCGCGGCGCAAGTGCTGGGAGGAACACTTGAAGATTTTTTCAGGGAGGCGGACGATTTTTCCACGATACAAAAAGCGCTCGCGGATGCCTTCACGCAGATGGCTGCGCAAAAAAGCGATCTCGCGGCGCGAGAGACGGCCCTTCAATCCCAGCAGCAAGAGCAAGGCGATCTTCTCCAGTTGCAAACCGTACAGCAGAATTCGCTGAAGGCGACCGAGGCGCAAAAGCAGCAGCTCGTCGCAGCCGCCAAAGGCCAGGAAGCGATCTATCAGCAAATCATCGCAGGTCAGCAGCAGACGGCCGCACAAATCAAGGCGCAGCTCTTTTCTCTCAATAACGCGAGCCACTCGACCTCGTTCGGCGACATGTACCAGTATGCGAAGGAGGCGAGCGCGGTCACTGGTGTTGAGCCCGCGTTCATCCTCGCCATCCTGACCGAGGAGAGTAATCTCGGCCAGAATGTTGGAAACTGCAGCTACCTAGAGGCGATGAGCCCGCATCGCGATATTCCCGACTATGTGCAGCTCATGCAGCAATTGGGCCTCGACCCGAACTCTGAAAAAGTGTCGTGCGCACAAAGCTACGGCGCCTATGGCGGCGCCATGGGTCCGGCGCAATTCATTCCATCCACATGGATTCTCTATCAGGATCGCGTCGCCACCGCCTCCGGCCAGACGCCACCGAATCCATGGGATCCGCGCACGGCGACGTTTGCGACGGCTATTTATATGAGCGATCTCGGTGCCGACGCAGGAACAGCCGCCTCCGAGAACAGAGCGGCGCTTCGCTATCTCGCCGGAAGCCATTGGCAAAATTCCGCCTATGCGTTTTATGGGGAAGCGGTCATGAATTACACTCAGAAGTACGAGCAGGAAATCGGGGTCCTCAACGGGAGCGGATGAGTTGCGTCCAGCGGGCTTTTTTTGTATAGTGCGCGGGCTATGAAAAAGGACATCCACCCGAAAGAATACCGTGCGGTCATTTTCGAAGATGTGACCGCGGGCAAGCGTTTTTTGGTCGGCTCTACTATTCACACCGACAAAACTGACACGTACGACGATGGCAAAGAATATCCGCTCGTGCAGGTAGAAATTTCGTCAGCTTCGCATCCATTTTATACGGGCGAGAGCAAGATCGTCGACACCGCAGGCCGTGTGGAAAAGTTTAAGGCACGTACCGCTGCTGCCGCCAAAGCGAAAGCAGGTTCGAAGAAGAAAAAATAACGACGTCTTGATTTAATAGAGCGCCGTCCGCTTCAAGCGGATGGCGCTATACTTACTCCTATGGCAGAAGTCACGCACATCAACCCTGAAGACTATGCAGGCGACCACCGCGTCTCCTATCTCGTGCAAGAGTGGAAGCGCTTGAGCGATGCGGAGCGCGACGCGACGGAGCTTGTCGAAGTAGATCCGGGTATGAAAGACCTCGCTGAAAAAGAACTCGAAGATATTGCCGCGCACAAAGATACGCTCATGCAGCAGATCGAGAAAATCGTCGGCTCACCGAATGAGCGCGAATGGCCGAACGAACTCGTCTTGGAAGTGCGTGCCGGCGTTGGCGGCGAAGAGGCATCGCTCTTTGCCGAAGAATTGGCCGCTATGTATCGGGCATATGCGCAGACGCGTGGCTGGCAGTGGCGCCTGCTCGAAGAATCCCGCGCCACGTTAGGCGGCTATAAAGAGGCGCGCTTCGAAATCAAAGGCGAAGATTGCTACCGCACGCTCCAGTACGAAACGGGCGTGCATCGCGTGCAGCGGGTGCCCGCGACCGAAAAGGCGGGTCGCGTCCACACCTCGACCGCATCCGTCGTTATTCTGCCGATTTACAAGCGTAGCAAAATTGAGATCAATCCGGGCGACATAGAAATGGAAACATCGCGCTCGGGCGGCGCAGGTGGTCAAAACGTGAATAAAGTGGAGACCGCGGTGCGGCTCGTGCACCGGCCGACGGGTATTGACGTGCGCTGCCAATCCGAACGCAGCCAGGCACAGAACCGCGAAAAGGCGATGCAGCTTTTGATGTCGCGCTTGCAGCAGATGAAAGATGAGGCAGAGGATCGCTCCCGCTCGGCTGAGCGCAAGCTGCAAGTGGGAAGCGGCGACCGATCCGAGAAAATCCGCACCTACAACTTTCCCCAAGACCGCATTACCGACCATCGCGTTAAGGAATCGTGGTCCAACATTGAGGCGGTCATGGCGGGGCACCTGCAGCCTCTGTTGGACGCGCTGAGAGCTGCGGGAAGCCAAAAGGTTGATTGAGCCCCGCCCATCTGCTACAATCGTGGCTTCTATGGTAACCGTTGATATGGACACCCTGTTCGAGGCCGGAACGCATTTCGGCTATCCGCGCAGGCGCCGCCATCCGTCAGCCGTGGCTTTTTTGTTTGGAAGCAAGGATCAAACGGACATTTTTGACCTCACACAAACCGAAATGCGCCTTGAGGCGGCGCGTGCTTTTGTCGCATCACTGGGACAAAAAGGCATTTCAATACTCTTTGTAAGCGGGAAAAACGAGTCACAGGCCGCACTCAAGCAGGCTGCCGAGCGTGTGGGTCTTCCGTACTCCGCCGGTCGCTGGATCGGGGGCACTCTCACGAATTTTAAGAACATCCGTAAGCGCATTGCGCGTCTCGAAAAGCTGACCGCCGAAAAGGAGAGCGGGGAACTCGAAAAATACACCAAGCGCGAGCGCCTATTGATCGACCGCGAGATTGAAGAGCTGCAGGCGCGCTTCGGCGGCCTCGGGAACATGAACGATCTTCCCGGCGCACTTTTCGTGGTCGATACGAAGCACGAAGACACTGCCGTACAGGAAGCAAATCAGCTCGGCATTCCCGTCGTGGGACTTGCCAGCTCCGATTGCGATTTTTCGCTTGTGCAGTATCCAATTCCGGGCAATGACACTTCGGTACGTTCGGTGCGCCTTATCGTTGATGCAATCGCGGAGGCGTACGCACAAGGCAAGCGTGTTCCCGCGCTCGTGCAAACAGAGCGTCCGGCAGTCCCTCGCTAATAAAAAGGCAGCGTACCGCCGCATCGATGCGCCGAAAAGGGTACAATGAGAGCTATGGAAATTACAACTGAGACAATAAAACAATTGCGCGACGAGACAGGCGTTTCCATCATGCAGTGTAAAAAGGCGCTTGAAGAAGCGGGCGGTGACATGGAAAAAGCGAAGATCATTCTGCGCAAGCAGAGCTCCGCTATTGCAAGCAAAAAAGCCGATCGCGCTTTGGGGGCGGGTATTGCAAGTGCGTACGTGCACGCCGGCGGATCAGTCGTGGGTGCCGTCGTGCTCGCTTCGGAAACTGATTTCGTAGCGAAAAACGATGAGTTTAAAAAATTGGCGTATGACATCGCGATGCACGTTGCCGCAATGAACCCGGTGTGGATCGATCGCAACGAGGTCAATGAAGAGGATCTGAAAACGGCGCGCGAAGTATTTGCTAAAGAGGTGGAGAATGTTCCGGAGGCCGCGCGCGCGAAAGCTCTGGAGGGCAAGATTGAGAATTTCGTCGCCGAGCGTGTGCTCCTCAGCCAGTCGTTCATCAAAGATTCCTCAATGACGCTGCGCCAGGTGATCGATCAGGCGATGCAGAAATTCGGCGAAAAAATCCAGGTGGTGCGCTTCGAGCGTCTCTCCGCGCAATAAAACCATGGTGGTATTCGCTAGCGTCGTTTTTTTTGTTTCGCTCCTCCTCATTGTGATGCTCTTCGCACTCAATATGCGCGAGGCGCGTTCAGGCAAATACCCACTCGCGGAATGGCGATCTGTTGCAGACGTTGAAGCAGTGAAGCTTCGGGAACTCGCGCTCGCCGCGGATCTCGATTTGCGAAAGGTACCATCGCTTGTAGCACACTTTGCACACGTTGCCATACATTTCGCGGCACTTGAATTCGCGCATCTCGCGCGCGAAGCGTCACGTCGGTCGCACGCATTGGCCGATTTCGTTTCCCACAAACGCAATTTCGAGCGCCGCGAAACGCGCTCCGAATTCCTCCGTAAGATGACTGAACTCAAGAACGGTAACGGGGGGAAAGCCGAAGACAACGAAGAGGGCTTCGTGTAGGTTTCTTGTAAAGCTGGGTGTAGGATTTCTTGCCGCGCATCAAACGGTGACGATGTTTATGCAATTGATGGAACGTTCGACGAAACGATTCGTATAAGCATCGATCGTGGGAATGGACATGAGGAGGCTGACCACGTACAGTTTTAGCCGACGCCGCCTTAGCTCAGTTGGTAGAGCAACGCTTTTGTAAAGCGAAGGTCCCCGGTTCGAGTCCGGGAGGCGGCTCCAGTATCAAACAGGTTTCCATTTTCCCAATTTTTTGGCGGGCGGAGCGAAGCTCCGCCCATTGGTCTAGGGCAATTCCGCGCGCTTCGCGCGTTTGGAGGGTGAGGTTCAATCCGAAGATTTTTTGGAGGGAGGATTTTTTGGAGGGGAGGTCGAAGTTTTTTAGTATTTCGTCCAGCATTGAAGCGTCCCGAATCCAACTTCGGGCAGGTTCAATCCACGCGGAGGGGGTTCGTTCAAGTCGGGCGATTTGCTCCTCGACGGACTTCTTCTCCGACATGAGCGAACGACGCCTCGCAAGATAGTCGTCTCGCTCTATGTCTTGTGCAACATAGACATCGGTAAGTCTGGCGAGGTCGCGGGATAGCTCCGCTACCCGCTCCCGCAATCCTTGAACAGCCTCCGACGCCGTTCTTTTGGCGTCTATAGCCTCTTGGTCGAGCATAGCCGACAAAGGGGCTATCCAGTCGCTCGGCATGGTGTAGTCGGCCATAAGAGCCGACAACTGCCGATCTAACACTTCGCTCCGCACGGGTGCTTCGTGGCACTTATGCATCTTGTTCTTGCGGGTGCAACGGTAATAAACGTAGTGGTGGACGTTGCCGTTCTTTTGGTGTTTCTCCTTTGCCTCGGCTGTAATGCCCATGCCGCACTCGCCGCACCGCAGGAGGCCGCAGTAAGGGCTTGGGTCGTTCTCGATGTTCAGCCGACGACCCGCCTTGCTTCGCAAGACGGCGTTCGCCCTGTCGTAAAGGTCTTTCGTTATGATCGGCTCATGCTTGCCTTCGTGTATCTCGCCGCAATAACGAAAGTGTCCGTAGTAAAAAGGATTTTGCAGAATGAAGGATATTCTCGAAATATGGACGCGGCGGTTGCCCTTAGACATGACGCCCGCCTTCTCCCAAAGCTCGGCGAGATTTTCAAGACAGACTTTGCCCGCCGCGTACATCTCGAAAGTTTTTTTGACGAGCTTCGCGTTCTTGCGATCCACGACAACAGTCTTTGTGAGAGGATTGTTTAAATATCCGAACGGGGCGAGGCCAGGGTAGATACCCATTCTCGCCTTGTGCTTCAGCCCGCGTGAAGTGTTCGCGCTCAACTGGCGGATATATTCATTCGCCATGCCAAGCTCGACGGACATCATAAGTACGTTGTCGTTCGGGAGGTAGCTTCTGTCGTGCGTTTGTATGTTGCGGATCACTCCCTGTTGTAGAAGCCATTGTATTTGTCCGCCGTCTACAGGATTGCGGGCGAGGCGGTCAATCTTCCAACAGACAATGCCTTGCGCGTCGCCCCGCTCTATGCGGCGAAGCATGTCATTGAACACGGGACGGCCTGGCTTCTTCGCCGACTGCTTCTCGACAAACTCCTCCGTAATTTGGAGATCATCGCGTTTGGCTATCTCCCGCAATTCGGCCAATTGCCCTTCAATCGAGAGGATTTGCTTGTCCTCAACATCGGTACTTTTGCGGGCGTATATGAAATATGTCATAGTAGTATCGTATACCATACTATTACCTTTCAACATATCTGTCTATATACTAAAATACATGAGCAAGGAATCGCAGGCTTTCGGGCGGAACATGAACAGAATCCGAACGGAAAAAGGCATCACACAAGGGGACATTTCCCGCTCGCTCAAACTGGCACGAAGTTTTATCAGCAACATAGAGAGCGGAAAAACTAATCCCACGCTTGCAACTATCGCAAGGATAGCAAAGGTGCTCGGAGTATCCGTCGGGGAACTAATGAAATAAGAATATGGCCTCTCTAAATTGGATTGGAAAAGAAGCGATAGTCAATCACGACAAAGAAGTGCCGTTTAAGCTACTCGAAAAAGTGCCGAGTGCTTCAGTAGGCAAGGAATCAAGAAACCTTGTCATTCATGGCGACAACTTAGAAGCTCTCAAGGCACTCATACCTTTTTATAAGGACAAGGTGAAATGCATTTACATTGATCCGCCGTATAACACAGGCAATGAGGATTGGAAATATAACGACAATGTAAATTCGCCTAAAATCCGTGAGTGGATCAAAAAGGCCGTAGGTCGTGAAGGCGAAGACCTTACTCGACACGACAAGTGGCTTTGTATGATGTACCCACGCCTCAAGTTGCTCCGCGATTTATTAAGAGAGGACGGAGTTATTTTCGTGAGCATTGACGACAATGAACAACATCATCTAAAGATGTTAATGGACGAGATTTTTTCTGCAAAAAACTTTATCGGCCAAATAACGGTTGTAGGCAACCCGCGTGGCAGGGATTATGGAGGCATTGCGAGAATGCACGATTATGTTTTGGTCTATTCAAAAACATTCGGGCAGGCCGAAATAAATAATTTGAATGACCCAGATAAAGCTTTCCCTTTTGAGGACAAAAGGAGCGGTTTTGAAATACGAGAGTTAAGGAATAGGAATATTGCATTTCACATAGGCAATCGTCCAAATCTCCATTACCCGTTTTATGTAAATCAGAAAAAAACTGATGAGAATGGTTTTTTTGAGATTTCTTTAGAAAAGAAGACTGGCTGGTTTGAGGTTTATCCTAAAGTATCGCAAGGATATAAAACCGTTTGGCGTTGGGGAAAGCCACGCTCACAGGCAAACTTAAATACGGAAATTGTAGCGAAAAAAATGATGGACGGTGGCTATCAAATTGTTGAAAAATATCGAGAGAAATCAAAAATGGCGAGGTCGGTCTGGTGGGACAAAGATGACAATACGGAGAAAGGCACGTTGGAAGTAAAAGGCCTATTCAATAAAAAAGTTTTCGACTTTCCTAAATCAATGGACATGATAAGAAAGATTGTTGAAATGGGAACGGGTCAAGATGATATTGTTCTTGATTCGTTTGCAGGATCAGGAACGACGGGACACGCTGTTTTGGATTTAAACAAAATAGACGGAGGAAATAGAAGTTTTATTTTGGTCGAAATGGAAGATGATGTAGCGAGGAAAATTACAGCCGAAAGAGTAAAATTGGCGATTAAAAAATACGACTACTCTGGCGGTTTTGAATATTGCGAACTCGCCAAACCACTTTTCAACGAGAAGGGGCAGATTAACGAGCAATGCACTTACGACGAACTAGCGACCTATATCTATTTCACTGAAACAAAAACAAACGCGGAGAAGAAAAATATAGAATCACCTTTTATTGGTCATAGTGGCGGCATATCGTATTACCTTATTTACACAGGGAGAGACAAAAATGATCTCACCCGTGCCGCTCTAACGAAGCTCAAGATAAAAGGGCAAGCCGTAATATATGCCGATCGCTGTTTAATTGACGAAGACGATTTGAGGGAAAAAGGCGTTGTCTTCAAGCAGATACCATACGAAGTCAAAGTCTATTGATATGAAATTTAAACGCTACCAAGAAAACGCCATAGAGACGCTCGACCAGTTTTTAGAGTTGCTCAAAAAAATGAAACCTCGGTATGCGTTCACCGAGATTACCGACAATCTTTATAACCATGAGTGGTTCAGCGAAGTGCCTTTTGTCTGCATACGCATACCTACGGGCGGTGGTAAAACGCTTGTTGGTTGCAAATCGGTTGAGCGGATCACGTCTACTGCTCTCCATAGAGATACAGGTATCGTGATGTGGTTTGTGCCGTCCGATTCAATCAAGACGCAAACATTAAAGAAGTTCAAAGACGTGAAGGACTGGCATTACGAAATGCTCAATGATTCCTTTGATACCAAGTTCAAAGTATTCTCCAACGAGGAAGCCCTTGAGATCACGCCCGAAGATGTGAGAAACAACATGTGCATTATCGTTGCGAGTTTGGACGCTTTCCGCAAGGACGCGAAAATCCAAAGTAAATACAAAGTGTACAAAGAGAACGGGTCGTTGATGGATCATTTCCAAAATCTCAAGAATGATTCGGCTCTTGAGAAAGACAAAGCGGGAGGTGTTATAAACTCGCTGGCAAACGTAATTAGGAAAAGCAATCCGCTTATCGTTATAGACGAAGGACATCATACGCAGACGGAACTTTCGGTAGATATGCTCTCTGGCCTCAAGCCGTCTTTCATTATCGAGTTTACCGCCACACCAAGAGAGGGTAGTAATGTTCTCGTCCGCACCAGTGCTTCGGAATTGAAAATTGAGGACATGGTTAAGATTCCCATAGTCCTTGAGAGCCGCACGCAGTGGGAGCAGGTAGTTCTCGACGGTATAAGAAAACGCGAGGAGCTTGAAAAGCGGGCAGACAAAATCAAGGGCGAATACATACGCCCGATCGCTCTCCTTCAAGCACAGCCGAAAAGCAAAGTGAAAGCGACGATAACGATTGAGCAACTCAAACAAATGTTGCTCGATAAGAAAATCCCAGAGGAGCAGATCAAAATCAAAACCTCGGACATAAATGAACTGGAGGGTATTGATCTATTTTCCAAGAAGTGCGAAGTTCGCTATATCCTTACAGTAAATGCATTGGCCGAAGGGTGGGATTGCTCTTTCGCGTATGTACTGATCTCCGTTGCAAACTTGGGAGCAAAAGTCGCAGTTGAGCAGATTATAGGCCGCGTAATGCGTATGCCGAACGCTCGTCGCAAGAGCGACGAAGCGATGAATCTTAGTTATGTATTTACTTCATCGGCGAATTTTAACGAGGCCGCAGACAAAGTGAAAAAAGGCCTCGAAGATAATGGCTACAGCAAGAGCGACTTCGTGAGTGTCGCCGACGAAAAGGATTACACCGACCCGCTAGAGGCAAAGAAGGCAATCAAGAAAGATTTGAAAGTGCCGATGATGTCTCTCGATAAAGACAAACTCTCGTTTGAAGACCTTTTGGGCGAGGACTTCAAATTAGCGAAACAAGACGCTGACTTTGATTTTAAAATCCACTACGATTTTGACGGACAGGCGACCATAGACATTACGGAAGATGATGAGTGGCTAGAAGGCAAACAGTTAAACTTGCCCTATCAATATCTCGACGGCAATCACTCCATAGAGGAGTTGGTATCTTGGCTCGATAAAAAGCTTCGATTTCCAATGCTTAACCCAGAAGATAAAGCGGCTTTCATAGAGAAAGCTATTCAAGCACAAATCAAGCGGAAGCGAACGCTGGCCGAGCTTTCTGTAAATAGATACTTACTCGCAGATCGTCTATATGTCGAGATAAACGAGATACTCGAATTGCACACGCAAAAGATATTCAATGGTTTAATGACGAAAAATAAAATCACTCTCGGTTTGTTCGATTCTTACCCCGCAACGATTGCTCTTAAATCGCCCGTGCCGAAAGTGTTTAATAAAAATCTTTACCAAAGAATAGACGCGATTAACGGCGAGGAACGCGGCTTTGTAGATCGCATAGACCTCGGAGCTTTGGACAATATCGAGTTTTTGGTACGCAACCGCGAGAAAGTAGACCCGTTCTATATTCAGGGTTGGCGGAAGGGAAAGTTTTATCCCGACTTTGTGGCCATGACTAAGAAAGGCAATATTGTTGTTCTCGAATGGAAGGGGGAGGACAGGATAAGCAATGACGATACAGCTTACAAAGTGGAGATTGCGAATATCTGGCAGAAACTTGGCCGAGGTAAAACGCACTTCTTTCTAGTGCACAATGGCAACGCCGAGGAGGTGTTGAATGAGTTGCGAAGCCTATAAATTATTATGGACGAAGCTGAAATTGAAAAGGCAATCCACGGAGATTCAACAGACGATCAGGTCGGGGCGATTGACCATGTGGGTTCTCATGCAAGATTACTTGCTGGGCCAGGAACTGGTAAGACCAAGACGCTTACTAGGAGAGTCTTGTCGCTGGTGCTTAAGCATAATGTTGACCCCGACTCCATTCTTCTTCTGACCTTTACGAGATTAGCCGCCGCCCAACTAAGGGAGGAAATAAAAAAAGTCCTTGAGCCGCTTGGAAAGGGACTTCCTCAAGTTTCTACGCTCCACTCCTTCGCTTTAAAGCAGATTCTTCACAACTCATCACGGATTGATACCCTGCCTAATCCGATTCGCATAGCTGATGATTGGGAGGAGAGATATATCATTCAGGAAGATATAAAGAAGATGCTTGGCTTAAAGGAAATTGGAGAAGTTCAAAAATTTATCAATCAACTTTCTACGGACTGGGAGACTTTGAGAGTTGATGAAGTTGGTTGGGAACAGCAGTTCCCGAACGCGGCTTTTTTGGGGGCTTGGCGAAGTCATAAAGAACAATATGGAGAAACCTTACGTGCAGAGTTGGTATATCAACTCAAGCGTCAGCTTAGTCAGAACCGAGATTTTGTTCTTGATAGAAAATATACTCACGTTCTGATTGATGAGTATCAAGACCTCAACGCTTGCGATCTTGCGATTGTGAACGAACTAGCAAAGAGAGACGCGGAATTGTTTGTTGTCGGCGATGACGATCAAAGTATCTATGGATTTCGTTTTGCTTCGCCCGCAGGTATAAGAAATTTCCCACAAATGTATGACGGTTCAAAAAAGTTAGCTCTTGAGGTTTGTTTTCGTTGCGATAAAAATATCTTACAGTCGGCGGAGTTTGTTGCGAATCTCGATGCAACAAGGCTACCCAAAACTACAAGACCAAGAGACGGGGCAGATGAAGGCGAAGTCCTTATCGTTGGATTTCGAGATCAGAATCACGAAGCAGAAATTGTGGCTAAAAAGATAAAAGATTTAATAACAAAAGGAACAAGCCCAGACCAGATAACTATATTATTGAGAAGTGATAGAAATAACGCACTCTCAAAACCTATAATTGACGCCCTGAAAGCACAACAGATTGATGTATCGCTTTCGACCGATTCCGAAATAGAGAATGACCAAAAATATAGAATTGTTTTATCCCTCTTGCGCTTAGTAGTTGAGCCGAAAGATAGTCTGGCATGGAGGACTCTGCTACAAGCCGATAAAACCAACGGCATGGGCGAAGAATGTGTCAATCAAATTGGGAAACTTGCTCAAGACAAAGGCATTCGCTTCAGTTCCGCATTAGACATGATTGCCGAGAAACCTGACGAGCTGAAAAAGTTTGGACAAAAGGTTTCTCCTTTTGTTGTTTCCGTTAAAGAAAAGATTAAAGAGCTAGAAGCTATCGCGAAACCTTCTGAAATAGTAAATAAAGTTATAAACGATTGTCTTGCAGAAGGAGAGTTAAAAGAAAAAATAAAGAAATATCTTCTCGGAATACTTGAAAGTCAGGAAGAAATAAAGCTTGAAGACTTACTCAAAGCCGTGAGCGAATCTTCGGAGATGTACGAGCAAGAAACTAAAGAAAATGCGGTTAATATTTTGACCATGCACCAAGCAAAAGGTTTAACTTTTGACGTCTGTTTTATAGTGGGTGCAGAAGATGAGTTTATTCCTGGTCGCAACACAGGAGAGAAAGAGGGCGATGAGCGGAGATTACTTTATGTATCAATGACGCGAGCAAGACACAAGCTTTATATCACTTACTGCAACAAAAGAACGGGACAACAAAGGCATTTAGGAAATAGTGCGGGCAAAGAATCGAGGACTCTAACTAGATTCCTCAAGGACAGTAAGATTCCTATTAAAACTTTGACATAAGGGAGTTCGCTGATCCTCCATGGAGATCGGCGAAAATATAAATTGCCTATACCACGCGCACGGGAGGGTTGGGGCAAGTGGTATATCGAGCGTCTTCGACCTCCCCTCCAAAAAATCCTCCCTCCAAAAAATCTTCGGATTTGTATTTCGTGAACCTCACCCTCCAAACGCGCGAAGCGCGCGGAATTGCCCTAGACCAATGGGCGGAGCTTCGCTCCGCCCGCCAAAAAATTGGGAAAATGGAAACCTGTTTGATACTGGAGTGCCTTTTAAAGCGGGCACGAACCTACTTTAGCAGAAATGCGGGTACTTTGCCCAGTCATTTGCCTAGTCATACAGGTAGTCATTCGACCCAGTACCGAATGACTAGGCACGAAAGCTAGAAACCCATAGCAAACACTCGCCATTTTCACCTTACCTCCTCGCCAAAACGCAGTCCTACTTCACTCCGCTCCTCCTAGCGTCCGTCGCTCCGTGAAGCGGCCGCGGAGTACCGCGTCCGCCCTCGGCCTTCTCCTTCTGTCCTGCCGTTAATTTTTGCTCGTCGGTGGGGGGATAAATAGAAATTGAAAAATATGAAATATTTTTCAAACCGCTAAGAAAGAATTAAAAGCTCAAGGCCGCATGGCCGAGAGCGCGTCTTGAAACGCGAAAAATGGATCACTTGCTGAACCATTTTTCGATTTTGTCTGCTATGTCCTCGCGTCGCGAGGCGAAACGCTCTCGTGATACTCGAACTAGAGTATCTCTTTGCGCCTCGTCGCCCGTATACGGGAGAGGCGGGAGCGTTTCCATAGAAAAGGGTTTTGATCGCTTGCCGTCTATCATCAGTTTTATGTAGGCGTGATAGTTTTCGGCGTGCTCCAAGTCGCCGCTCGTAAAATCAGGCTTGAATTCCTCGGACAATTCAATCGCGTCTATGCTCCCGACGCGAAAAGTAACGAGCGTGCCGACGTTCCCGAAAACAGCGTGCTTCACGGTTTCCGAAAGCTGATATAAATACTGGTGGGCGAGGGTGAGGCAGAGCCGATACTTTCGAGCCTCCGATAAAATAGACGGGAATATATCGGTAGAAAAGTTTTGAAATTCGTCTATATAGAGTTCAAAATCTTTTCGGTCTTCCTCTCTGGTATCCTGCCGTTCGAGCGCGGCGAGATAGAGCTTCGTAACGAGCACCGAGCCTAAGAGATTCGCCTTGTCCTCGCCGATCCTGCCTTTGGCGAGGTTCACAAGGAGAATACGCCTGTTGTCCATAATGAAGCGGAGATCAATCGTGCTCTTTGTTTGCCCGATGATGTTCCGCAAGGGCGTGCTCGTTAGGAGCTGGCCGATCTTGTTTTGGATAGGCGCGGTAACTTCCTTCTTAAAGCTCGCGGGGTACTTCTCGAAGTCTTCCTCCCAGAACAGCCGCACGACGGGGTCTTTAACGCGCGAGACGACACCTTTTCGGTATGCCTCGTCGGCGAGCATACGATAGATACCCAAGAGGGTGCTATCGGGCGTTTCCATTAAAGCGAGTATCGCGTTATGGAACACATGCTCCAATCTCGGCCCCCAAAATTCTTTCCACAAATGTTTGAATATCGAGATAAGCGATGAAGCGACAAGCTGTTTCTGCTCATCGTCTTTCGCTTCAAGAATATTGAGGCCGATAGGATTCTCTATGTCCGAAGGATTAAAATATATAACTTCGTTCAAGCGGGAGCGCGGAACGAATTGTAAAATATCTTCGACGAGTTCTCCGTGCGGATCAATGAGCGCGACGCCGTGGCCTTCGCGCATATCCCGTATCGCCATATTTTTGAGCAGCGTAGATTTGCCAGTGCCCGTCTGTCCTATGACGTACATGTGGTGGCGGCGGTCTTTCGACTTTATGCCGAACCTAAGGCCGCTGCTATGCGAGGTCGTTTTCCCGATAGGGATTATGTCCAATTCTAAAAAACAATAAGAGACGCTCGCGTGGCATCTCTATATTGTATAACTTCTGTATTAAAAAAGTTTCATTCCTTCCATAAATAGTTCAGGAGAAACTATTTGAGAAAATCGAGACGCGATCTCCTTCGCGTTCCGTTCCCGTCGCACACACCTTTACAGCGGGCGACAGGGGTAATGAAACCGATGAGAATGTACCATTTTATGAAGAGAATGTCAAATAAAAATAAAACATGGGGGTTGCCCATAAAGGCTCGCCTGTGGGACAGACAGAACTCTAAGTTGTATAGGCGGGGTCAGAAATCTCATGCTTCAGCCCCTTCTTTATGCCCAGTATATTACCCCCGCACCAATTAGGTATGAGTTTTGTATCAATCAAAGCAATTGTATCTTCTCGTAGAGGGACTAGGGACTCTTGGTAATTTAATCCCGAGAACTCCTTTATCGCAACTAAAAGGTTAGAGTCTATTATCATATATAGGTCGAAGATATCTCCCAACAAGTCAACAAATTTACTCACCTTATCTCCATATCCATATTCGAATTGGATATAGGACACTTTATTCCTGATTATATTCAATCCTCCTAGAATCACTTTATAATCAAATCCCTCGGCATCGATTTTTAGAAAATCTATCCTTGATATCCCGTTTTCCGAGACGTAATCGTCCAGTTTCTTAAGTGAAAATATCTTCCCCGTGTCAATCCCCTTAACCGAAGGATTATCCATGAAAGACTGTATATTTTCATAATAAGGAAGATCCTCTTTCTTATCAGACAACCCGAATTCGTTCAATTTTATATTAGGGTCTTTCAATTTGGAGATCTTCTCCCTAAGCACCGAAGCAAACTCTTTGTTCGGTTCAAACAGATGGTATTCACAATCTTTCTTTATCTCATAAAAAGAAAGATCCTCCCTCGCGCCCACATCAAAGACGACAGATAATTTGTCCTTTAATACTTCAAATACCTCCAGTTCTTCTTTAGGTATAACATCATTGACAGGCTTTTTTATTTTCTTCGCCAACTTCAGCAAAAATATCTTTAAAGGTTTCGGCAATATGCGTCCTACGCCTCGCTTTATTTTCTTACGGATAGTCATCATTTCTTTCTTGTGATTATTTGCCTCTGTATATTAAAGTGCCGCCACACGCAAGAAAAGAGGCGGTAAAAAAATAATACAACGTGCTGTCTCAGTATGTCAAAATCTGCAATAGCAAAGGAGCGAGGCCGTTTGCAAATCAATCTTTCTCCTCCCCGAAGTTTTCCGCCTCCTCATGCCCTAGAAGCTTCTCGCGCCGCTTCTGATAGGCCTCCTCAACCTCCTTGCGGGATCGAAGATATTTCTTGCCTATCTCCGCCAGCGATAGCACTTCCGCGAGTGCTTTCTCGTGCATATCGGCAACCTCATGGGCGTCTGGCAGGGAGATCGTCGTCAGTCTGGCGACGCCGCCCCCGTTCTTGTTCTTGAACACATACTCCTTCGGCGGAAGCTCCTGAAGCTGTTGGATATACCATTCCCAGCCAGGGGGATTGTTGTAGATAGACGCGAGGGATTCTTTGGCGAGAATGTCCGCGTCGGCACGAGATATGCGGAAGTAAGCCTGTAAGGAGCAATTCGTGAGAATGGAAGCACGGAGAGTGGGCGGGATTTGGGCGAGCTGTTGGTGAGCCAATATGAGCGGCAATTTATACTTACGGCTTTGAGCGAGCGTCTCGATAAAGCTCTCCTCGGCGAAGTTCTGAAACTCGTCCACATACAGGTAAAACATTTCGCGCTCGGATTTAATCGTGTCGGTTCGTGCAAACGCCGTCATTTGAATCTTCGCCAGAAGAAGCGAGCCGAGTAAGTCCGCACTCCCTTTGAGGCGTCCGCGATCCAGTTTTACCAGAAGTATTTTCCTCCCGTCCATAATTTCGCGGAAGCTGAATGTGCTTTTGGGCGAAATGAACATTTGCCGCACTTTGTTGTTGTTGAGCAACTGGCCGATTTTGTTCACGGTACTTTCGTACCACTCGCGCTGGGTTCTTTCTGGAAGCGAATTGAAATTATCAAAATATTCCCGACAGTACGGTCGGTCAACTTTCTCCAAAATCATGTTGCGAAACTTGAAGTCCCGAAGGAACATCGGCAACTCCGCGAGCGTCAAATCGTTCTCGACGAGGGCGATCAGGGTATTCGTGAGCAAGTCCTGCAAACGGTTGCCCCATGCGTCCGACCAAATCTTCTTGAACACCTCAATCAGTTCGCCCACCACCATGTCGGTGTCCATGCCGTCCGTGCGTTCGAGCGGATTGAAACAAACCGTATTGTCGGGGTCGGAAGGGTCTATCAGGACGACATTTTCGTGCAAAAAATCGAGGTCGTCTTTCTTATGCAGATACAGATGACCCTTAAACTCCTCGGTGAGATCGCTGTGGGCGTCTATGATCCCGAAGCCGTAGCCGTTCATCACGTCCTGCACGGCGAGGGTCTGCAAGAACCTCGTCTTGCCCGTTCCCGACGCCCCGACGACATAGAAGTGCGTTCGGCGGTCTTCTTGGGGGACGCCCTGCAATTTCAGCACCGCGCTCCCGCTCTCGTCCTCGGTGTAGGCGTAGCCGAGGGCGAGTTCGTCGGCGTTGGGCAGACGATCCTGTATCGTCGGAGGTTTCTTTTCTGGCCTCTGGGGTACGCGCTTCTCCTCGATTACTCCGACCTCCACTAGCCAGTCGTAGAAACCCATATACGGCTAGGCAATATCAATAATACCTTCCGATTTTTTTGCGTTTATTTTCGAGAAGTCCTGATTAAGCTCGGTAGTAAGTTGCTTCACCGCGTTCAGCATGGCGGCGTGCACCAAACTGAAATAGGCCTCTCTTACTTCAACCTCAAAAGTGTTTCTGGCGATCTGTCGGGTGTTTGCAAGAAGTCGGGAGAGGACTAGGTGTTTCCCGAAGTCCTGTGCAGTGAAGTAAAAACTATAATTGTTAATGGGTTCGTCCGAGGCGTGCACAAAGAGGCAAACGCGCAGGCCGTGAGTTTTCGATTGCGTCGGGATAGTTTCTACTTCCTGCCTCTTTATGTCTAGATTTGGAATACCGAGCGCCGTCAACTCCCGTTCCACTCCCTCTAAAAATTTATCTCCTTTCCCCGCGCCTTCGGGCAGGGTTCCGCTCCAACTGTTGACGAGATTCTGCTCGAACAAAGTCAGGCGGTCGGGGTGCGACTGAAAAAGTGCCATACGATTATTAAGATTAAGCTAATAACGCAATCCTTCCCAAAGGGGAATGACCGACTGCGGCGTGTCGTCCTTCGGCGACTTCCACACGGCGTCCAATAACGCTTCAGGTGCTTCTGTATTGTACCGCGTCTCCGAGAGGAACAGGTACATCAGACTGCCCCTGCGCGAATCGTCCGCGTCCTTTGCCGCGCGGCGGAGGTTCTCCGCCCGCCCCTCGTTGGGGGTGATCGTGAGGACGCGGAAGTTGGTAATGCCGAGCGACTTCTTGAAGCCCTCCTCGCGGTTGTGCCGCCAGTACATCCGCAATTTATTCACAAACCGCTCCTGCGTCATCGTCGCTCGGTCGGCTTCAAGAAAACAAGGGAACTTGTGCGTCGGCGTGTCCAACACGAAAAAAGCGTCCGCCACCAACGGAGGCGTTTCGCCGTGCCGCTTGAGAGCAGACTTCAAATCATTGCCCTGTATCCAGCGGATCAGCTTCACCTCGCTCCGCTTCCGCAACGCGACCATGAGGCAAACCCGAAACTGCGAAATCATAAGCGAGTGGGCAATGAGAGGAAGCGTCTGCTCGTTCTCCTTCACACGGCGATACACGCCCTCGCGCTCCTCCGTGTTTGCGATCAAGACTTCCGCGCCTTTTCGGCCGAGAGAATAGACGAGGTGCGTTGAGGAGAGGCGAGCCGTCTTCTGCCGAAGGGGACGGTCGAGATAGCCGTGCTCGAAAAGCGCGGAAAGGCGACGCATGAGGTTTCTTGCCCCGCCAGGGTGCAAAGCCAAAATCTGCGGGGTATTGAGGAAGCGGAACTCGGCAACATCGCGGAGCAACTCAATGTCGCGGGGCTGTAATATGAGGGGGTTGGCCTTGCTCCTGACGAACTTTTTGCGACGGGACGTTGGCATAGCAATTACCCTAGATTATACGACTTATGACCCCCTCATTCGAGGCCTTCTCCTTCCTGTCCTTCAATATTTCCTCATCGTATTCCCCCCACCGACGAGCAAAAATTAACGGCAGGACAGAAGGAGAAGGCCGAGGGCGGACGCGGTACTCCGCGGCCGCTTCACGGAGCGACGGACGCTAGGAGGAGCGGAGTGAAGTAGGACTGCGTTTTGGCGAGGAGGTAAGGTGAAAATGGCGAGTGTTTGCTATGGGTTTCTAGCTTTCGTGCCTAGTCATTCGGTACTGGGTCGAATGACTACCTGTATGACTAGGCAAATGACTGGGCAAAGTACCCGCATTTCTGCTAAAGTAGGTTCGTGCCCGCTTTAAAAGGCACTCCAGATTATTTCTTCACCGTCGCCGATGTCGCAGCGGCCTTTTGCAGTGTCTTCAATTGCGGCAGAATTTTTTCTATATCTGCGGTCGTTTTGAATCCGTAGTAGGTCTTACCGTTGATCACGAGAGCAGGCAGATTGTTCTGTACGTTATCGATCGATATGAGGGTTTGCAGCGCACCCACGCCGAGGTTGTAATCGAAGGAATACACGCGCAGCTGCGGATACGTTTGCGAGAGCGATGTGAGCACATAGCCCTGGTTTTCGCAGTCGGCGCAATTCCCAGTGTTTGAATAAAAGTAGAAGATGAAGACGGGTTTCAGATTGCATCGGGCGGCGAGCTGTTGCATGAGGAGGTAGTCTTTTATTTCCAACACCGAGTAGAGGCTCTTAAGACGCGTTATTTCATCCGCGTTCCCGCCTTGTGCCTCGAGATAGGAAAGCTGATTGCCTAAACTCGTGAGTACCGAGGGCAATATTGTGTTTTCGGCGATATCGCCGCAGGAGTGTTCTGAAAGGAGGTCAAATTGAGTCTGAAGAGAGAGGATCTGTGTTGAGATATCATCTTGGGTGGCACGGATGTCACTGATGCGCGCGTTGTTGAAATAGTTCGAGGCGTAGAGCGCCGTCGCGAACATCAGTGCGGTGATTAAAAACGCAACGATATAACTGCTCCAGCGTGCCGTGCGGGTGTTAACGACCGATTCCTCCATAAATTAGCGCCAGCGTACACCAGTTTTGAATACAGCGCGAACTACGGCGACCCCGAGCCACAACGGTACAAGAAAACTGTAAAAGAGAATGAAAAGCGGGGTCGCCTTCGGTGGGAGTCTGTTGTTAGTGCCGATCATCGTGCCTGCGCACAAAAGCGCGAGGATAAGGCCCGCCGATATGAGGATAAGGAACCACAATGTGCTCGTGTTGACGTAAAAAAGATCAAGCGAGAGATGAGGGTATATGCCGGTGGCGCGGATTCGTTCGATCATGCCAACCAATGCCCGCGCGCTCAAAAAGACAATCCGTGCAAAAAAGTAAATACCGGCGAAGATCGATATGATTGCGGAGGGGAGGATGATAATTCCCAAATTTCCATATTCTTTGTTGGCGAACATGTAGCGATAGTCGACCGCATTACGCAACCAGCCGTATGTCCAGCGCACGCGCTGTCGGAATAAACTGCGAATGGTGCATGGCGTACTCGTATAGACAATCGCGCCGGGGACGTTGGCGATCAGATAGCCTGCACCTTGCACGCGCAGTGCCATCTCCATGTCTTCGGTTGCATGGCCGTGCCGCCATCCGCCAACCGCGCGTACTATCGTGGCGCGGAAGAGTGAGAAGGGTCCTGGCGTAATGAATGCACTGCCCAAAGCTGAGAGAACGAAGCGATTGAAGATTGAGAGGCGGTATTCCACATGCTGCATGTGCTGCAACATATTTTCCGGATCTTTAACGTGGATGCCGGGCGTTGCGGCCGCGACTTGTGCATTGCTGAAGACCGGGACGATGATACGAAGCGCTTCGCGCTCCACGATTGAATCGGCATCAAGGCAGCCCATCAGATCAGCCGACGTGTGCGCGAGAGCCGTGTTCATCGCCGTGTGCTTGCCGCCGTTTTCTTTATGAAAAACGCGAACACGCGGATCGCTTTCAAACGTGCGAGCAATCGCAAGCGTGTTGTCCGTTGACCCGTCATCCACAACGATGATTTCGAGCTTTTCGGTCGGGTAGTCGAGCGCGAGAAGCGAGCGCACCGTAGCCGCGAGGCCTTCTTGTTCGTTAAAGCACGGCACTGCGATTGCAACCCGCGGTAGCACACCTGCCACCTGTGGTGGCGCCCGCCGCCGCAGACGCCGTTCAATGAATGCCATAAGCAAAAACACTTCGAAGTAGATCGAAACGAAGAGAAACAGATAGACGACCATGAGGTCAGGAGACATTCCGAGCATGGAGCAAAAGTATAGCAGAAATATATGAAAAAACCATGTAGAAAGCCCTGTAGTTCCACGTTATACTGCTGCAATGAAGCGTGGCCATATGCACCCGATCTCTTCGCTGATTCGCGAAGCGAATCGGCTTTTTTACGACATGGGCTTCGCATTTGCCGAGGGGCCCTTGGTCGAGAACGAATGGTACAACTTCGATGCTCTTAATGTGCCCAAGAATCATCCGGCGCGCGACATGCAGGACACGTTTTTTATGCAGGATGAAAAAGACATGGTTCTGCGCACGCACACCTCTCCCGTACAGGTGCGCTATATGGAGAGCAGCATGAAAGCGGGCATTCTACCGCCGTATCGCATCATCGCGCCGGGCAAAGCGTTTCGCAACGAAGCGACGGACATGACGCATGAAGCGGAATTTTTCCAGATCGAAGGCTTGGCAGTAGGCGAGGACACTTCGCTCGCACATCTCAAGGGCACGCTCGCACGATTTTTCAAGGAGTTGTTCAAAGGTGCGGAAGTAGAGATTCGTTTTCGTCCGAGCTTCTTTCCGTTTACCGAACCGTCGGTCGAAGTGGACATGCGCTTGGTGGGGAATAGCGCGCCGGAGAAATTGCGTGGTCGCTGGATCGAAATGATGGGTGCCGGCATGGTGCATCCAAGCGTCTTGAAAAATGCCGGTGTCGACAGCGCAAAATATCGCGGTTTCGCCTTCGGCATGGGACTCGATCGACTCGCGATTCTTCGCTGGGGCATTGACGACATTCGTCTCATGCACTCGGCCGATTTGCGATTCGTCAATCAATTTTAATATGAGAGTTTCCCGCTCCTGGCTTCAGCGATACTTTGAAGAAGAACTGCCCGATGCGCAGATGCTTGCTGACGCGCTCACGTTCCACGCGTTCGAAATCGAAAGCATTGAGAACGATATTCTCGACGTGAAAATCACCGCGAATCGCGGGCACGACTCACTTTCGCATCGCGGCATCGCGAAAGAATTGTCGGCGATTTTAGACATGCCGCTGAAAGCTGATCCACTGCGCTCCGACGTATCACTCGCACCCAAAACCGATCGCGTTTCCGTACACGTCAATGATCCCGCACTCTCTCCGCGCTACATCGTCGGTTACATCAAAGGCGTCAAAGTGGGTCCATCGCCTGAATGGGTGCGAAAGTTTCTCGAATCGATCGGACAAAAGTCAATCAACAATATCGTGGATGCAACGAATTTTGTGATGTTTGATCTCGGGCAACCTCTGCACGCATTCGATGCTGACAAACTTCAAGAAAAAGGGAGCGGTTACGCAATCAACGTGCGTCGCGCGCATACAGGAGAGACAGTCGTCGCACTCGATGACAAAGAATATGTGCTCACGGATCCAATGCTCGTGATCACGGACCAACATTCTGACCTTCCGATTGGAATTGCGGGTGTAAAAGGTGGCAAACCAGCCGCCATTACGGAAGCTACGCACAACATCATCATCGAGTCGGCGAATTTCAACGGCATCTCGGTGCGCAAGACTGCCACTACGCTCAGGCTCCGCACCGACGCCTCCTCGCGTTTCGAGCAAGTCATTTCACCTGAACTCGCGGCGTACGGCATACGTGCCGTCGTGGATCTCATTATGAAAATCGCGGGCGGCGAGTTGATCGGATTTGCGGAGCAGTATCCTTCTGTGCAGCAGCAAGAAACAGTTTCGGTTGACGCAGCCTTTATCAACGCCGTGCTTGGCTCGCAGTTTTCTGATCCGGATATCGCGGGTGCGCTTGAGCGTCTCGATCTTCCATTCACGACAATGGGCACAATGTTCGTCGTCGAACCGCCGTTCGAGCGACTTGACCTCGTTATTGCTGAAGACATCGTCGAAGAGGTGGCTCGCATCTTCGGCTACGACGTCATTCCGACGATTGAATTGCCTAGATTGAAAGAGAAAGCTGCCGTGAGCGCACGTTTTTATGCAGCAGAGCATGCGCGCGAAGCGTTGATCGCGAAGGGGTATTCTGAAGTATTCACGTCCGTATTTGCCGACCACGGCGAGCGCGTGATCGCCAATAAAGTGGACGGCGTCAGGCCGTACCTGCGAACCACGCTCGTGAGCGGCCTTACGGAGGCACTCACGCGCAATCGCCGCAACAAGGACGTGCTCGGGCTCTCTGACGTGCAATTGCTTGAGATCGGAACCGTATGGAAAGGTGGAAAAGAAATCACTATGCTCGGGACCGCAGATTCCGCCGGAGTGCGCGAAGAGCCGCTTGTTGAGGCTGCGGAAACGGAAGAGTACGAGCGGCTCCCCCTTTCTCAAACTGAACGCTACCAGTCGTTCTCCAAATATCCCTTCATTGTGCGCGATATCTCACTCTGGGTACCTAGGAGAGTGACCGCGGAAGACGTTCTCAACATCATTCGCACGCACGCGGGTGAGCTGTTGATGAGGGGCGAGAAGTTCGACGAATTCAAGAAGGGCGATAAAACATCGTTTGCGTTTCGCCTCGTCTTCCAGTCATTCGACAAAACTCTTACGGATTTTGACGCCAATGAACGTATGGGGTCGATCACGGCCGCACTCAAGGAAAAAGGATACGAGATTCGCTGATTCTTTAGAGTTTCTTCATGCCGTTGGCCGTACATTTCGTGCGCATATGGCGGACAAACATTTCGATGCGCAAGAGGCCTGGGCCGGAGACTATGATGATTGGAAGAAAAAACGCGATGATGAAGAAGACGAGTGCCGCAACATGCGCCGCAGACAGCGCGATGAGGATGAGTCTGGTGAAGGTCACTAATCAACCCTAAAACTCTTGCCATTGAGCCATCGATTGGAGATTGCGACACTGGTAAAAAGTCCCGTTTGCGGTATACTCACAGGACGGGATTTTTTCATTTTATGGCTACGACGAAACTAAAAAACGGTGCACCTTCCTCGGCAAAATCAGCGATTACGAAGTACGGCGCGGAACAAATCACGGTACTTGAAGGTTTGGAAGCGGTGCGTCGACGCCCCGGTATGTACATCGGCACCACCGGTATCTCCGGCTTGCACCATTTGATCTGGGAGATTTTTGATAATGCGCGCGATGAAGCGATGGGCGGATTCGCCGACGACATCGAGGTTGCGCTTTTACCCGACGGCTCAGTGCGCGTGGTCGACAACGGCCGCGGCATCCCCGTCGACATCCACTCGAAGACAAAAGTCTCCGCACTCGAGACCATCATGACAACGCTGCATGCCGGCGGTAAATTCGGTGGCGAAGGATATAAGGTATCAGGCGGTTTGCACGGCGTGGGCGCGTCGGTCGTCAACGCGCTTTCGGAAGTCGTGCGCGCCGAAGTGCACCGCGATGGCGGGAAATACGTACAGGAATACAAAGACGGCGGCAAGGTGGTGTCGAAGGTGAAAAAAGTCTGCTCCTCACCAGCGCGCGGCACCATCATCCGCTTTCGACCCGACCCGACTATTTTCCCCGCCCGTACCTTCAACTGGGACACAATCGTTTCGCACATGCGCCAGCAAGCGTACCTCGTGCGTGGCTTGCGCATTTCGATCATTGATCTTCGTGGAGCGGGAAAAGTTAATGCCGAAGAGGTGTTTTATCTGCGCGAACTCGGACTTGAGGCGCCTTCGCACACGTTTTATTTCGAAGGAGGATTGCGCTCGCTTGTCTCGTTCCAGAATCGCCACCAGGAGCCGATCCACAAAAATATTTTCTATGTGGAAAAAGAGCAGGACGGTGTACAGGTAGAAGTGGCGCTGCAGTATGTCGACGACATCACCTCGCGCCTCTCTGCATTCGCCAACAACATTTACACGAGCGAAGGCGGCATGCACGTGACCGGCTTCAAGACTGCGCTTACACGTACGCTGAATGCGCAGAACAAAGGAGGGAAGGAGAGCGACAATTTCACCGGTGACGACGTGCTCGAAGGCTTGACCGCCGTCGTGTCGGTTAAATTGGCCGAGATCCAATTCGAAGGACAAACCAAGGGCAAACTGGGTTCGGTGGAAGCACGTGGTGCAACGGAACAAGTCTTTGGTGAGGCGTTTGCGGCGTTTCTCGAAGAGCACCCGGATGATGCGCGCGCCATTATCGGCAAAGCGGCGCTGGCAATGAAGGCGCGCAAAGCGGCGAAAGCCGCCAAGGATTCTATTTTGCGCAAAGGTGCCTTGGACGGCATGACCTTGCCGGGCAAACTCGCAGATTGCCAAACAAAGAGCGCGGAGGAGAGCGAACTCTTCATCGTGGAGGGAGACTCCGCAGGTGGTACCGCCAAAACCGGCCGCGACCGCCGTACGCAGGCGATTCTGCCTCTGCGCGGAAAAATTTTGAATATCGAGCGCGCCCGCATCGACAAGATGCTGGCCTCGGAACAGATCAAGAATCTTGTGGTGGCGCTCGGCACCGCGATCGGCGATATCTTTGACCTCTCGAAGTTGCGCTACCACAAGCTCATCATCGCGACCGATGCCGACGTGGACGGCGCACACATCCGCACGCTCTTGCTCACGCTCTTTTTCCGCCATTTCCGACCGGTGATCGACGGCGGCTTTCTCTATATCGCGCAGCCGCCGCTGTTTAAAATCCGTAAAGGTAAAGAAGTCTTTTACGCGTATTCCGACGCCGAGCGCATCAAACACGTCGGCAATGATATTCCGGTGGAGTCGGACGTGTCAGAGGAGCCGGAAGATGCGGAGACGGAAGAAATGGAAACAAAAAAACGCGCTCCGAAGATTTCGGTGCAACGCTACAAAGGATTGGGTGAGATGAACGCAGAGGAATTGTGGGAAACAACGATGGATCCGGCGAAGCGCGTGCTTTTGCAAGTGACGATTGAAGATGCGCAGGAAGCAGACAAAATTTTCGACATGCTCATGGGCACGGATGTGCCGGCACGAAAGTCATTCATCCAATCCCACGCGCGCGAAGCAACACTCGATATTTAAGGACGGGTCTTTGTTTACTGAATCGTCACCGCTGCTTCGTTGTTGGCGCGGTTGGCGTCGTTTACTTGATTGTTCGGATCGACAACAACCGTGAAAATGCCGCCGGGTGCTAGTTGCGTAAAGCGCAGCGTGCTGACGACATGTGCTCCGGGGGCGAGCGATGCTTGCACGGGGGAGTTGTAGGTGTAACTCGATTGCGTCGGCAGGTGGGCTTGGAATGAATACGAACCGGTTGCGCTGCCGCCGATGTTGGCAATGTCGAATTCCACACCCACAACGTCGCCCGGCTGTGCTGGACGATTGGTCAGAAGCGCGCCAGAAGCGGGATCAATGTAGCCGCTTGCGATAATCGTCACGGCGAGGTCCGCCGGACCTGACGCAGCGTGCGCGACTAAGGCGCCGCTGCCCGAAGCGCGATAGGAGGTTGTCGGTTTTTTGGCAGGAGGCGTTACGATCGTCGACGTTGCAGGCTTCGTACTCGCAGTAGTGACCGGTGCAATCGAGAGCGTTGTGTTTCCGGTCGTTTTTGCGCTGCTGTTTTCGGGCGTGAAGACCACCGAGAAAGACACTAGCGTCGTAGCGGTGTTTTTCGAAAGGGGAACCATCGTTGCGGAGGTGGACGAGCCAACAGCGAGTGAGGTGCCGCAGGGCACGTTAATCAGCGTGCCACTTTGCGAAGGCGTTGCAAAGGAAAATCCGTTTTCACACTGGTACAGAAACGCGTACGTTCCCGGAGTGGTTAAAGTATTTTTCCACGACACCGTGAGCGACTGGCCTGATTGACCTTGGGGCGCGGTGACCTGAATCGAAGGGGAAGAGTTAAAGAAGTTGCCGAAGGAGAAGTTGGTGAGTTTTACGATATTAAAGATGCCCCACACAACGACGATGATTAAAATGACGAACCCGATAATTGCTAAAGTATTCGATACCAGACTCATGCTGGCGCTTTCCTCTGCGGGGGTACCGACTTCTTTTTCGTCTATCATTGGCGGATTTGTACCAAATGTTCGGCTATCTGTCAAGGGGCCCCCAAGATGGACCAAGGATTGACAAGTAGGCGCAATAAGTGGTATTATATCGACGCCATGAATCCTGTCCGCCCACGGGTACAAAAGGGAAAAAAGAAGCGCACACCGGTTCCTGTCTTCCTCGCTACTGCGGTGCTCGTCTTTTTCTTTTCCCTCTCTGCGGCCGATTCGATCGGTTTTGTGCCGGATTACATCGATGGCACTTCACCCGCAGACTCAACGTCGCAATCGAGTGATTCGGTCGCGCTCGCGAATCTCCCACAGCTCGGTGTCTCCAACGAGCCAGCAACGCAAACTGCTGCAATTCTTCCAGAGCACATCACCATCGATTCCGTCGGCCTCGACTTGCCGGTGCAAAACCCCGCCACCACCGACGTCAATGCGCTCGACAACCTGCTTAAGCAAGGCCCCGCGCACTATGGCCCTTCGGCCAATCTCGGGGTGCCAGGCAACATAATCATCTTCGCGCACTCGTCGCATCTGCCAGACATCATGATCCACAATAAAATGTACCAGGCATTCAATCAGATCCCCAACGTGCAACCGGGCGCCTCTGTCGCGATCACTGGCTCCGACGGCAAAACATACCTCTACAGCGTCGATTCAGTGGTGAAAGCCGATACCAACGACGGAACCACCATCCCCCTGGTTGTTTCGAGCGGCAGCAAACTGACCCTCGTCACCTGCGACACCCTCACCGGAGTCAGTGCCCGCTTCATCCTGACGGCGAGCTTTGTGGGTACGGATTAAGTCCGCTTTCACTAGTCCCCAGTCTTCCTTGTGTTGTTTTTTAGGGCTGGCACAATGCTGACATGAGCTTTTTAGAACGCGCCCAACAGAGACGCAATGACCAGACGGATAAGGCACAGCGAGATTCATTGCGACATCCGGTAACGAATGAGCAGATGGATCTGGAAGACCACGAGAAATCACTCTCGGAAATTTTGACTAATGATAAAACGCAGAATACATTTCTCCACCACTATCTTTTCCAACAGGATCCTACGAAATCGCAAGACATTGTCACTGCCCTGGATTCCAATGTCGCACTCTCGTCGAACCAATTATTGTTTCTAGAAAAGCATCGCAAGGGATTCAATCTATACTCAGCGCAGGTAGAGAAAATTCAAGAAGAGTTGACCCCTGAGCAAATCCGACATATTGCGCAGCAAAATCCCGATATCGAGGCAGTACTCGGACAGATCGGACCTGAGCAAACAGCTGAACTTCTCGGCAATGAACTCAAGCAGCTCGGGATGCAAGACATGAAGCGTTTTAAAAAGATTGTCCAAGGTATGCGCTCATTGCGCGAAACTGAAACAGGCGAGCGTGCCCGTAAACTTGATATCAATGTCCAGGATGCGCTGCGGGAATGGGGTATCACGGAGTCGCAATATTTCGACGCAACAGAAGGTGGTGCAACATCTGATACCAGGGCAAAACTCGATAAAACAATAGCCGACCAACTGAGTCTTTTTTGGACAGGTGTGAATTTCCTTTCAGGAGGGCGCATTGAAAAGCGCGGCGGCGAAGCGCTCTATAGAAATTTAGAGGAGCAACAACAATTGCTTGCGGAATGCGATAAACAACGCAAAGCGGTTGGAAAAGTATTACAGGGCACACTGACGCCAGAAGTGCGCTTGGTCATTCAGAAACACATGTTGGATAATAGTGTTCCGTTGCAGGAAACAGATACAAGCAACGTTCGGACGTTGCGTGACCTCCAAAATGTGCGCAACCAGTTTGATGCCGCAAGTCTCAAGGCGGGATTTAAACGAGCGTGTGAGCAAGAGGAGACGAAACTGTATCCGCCCACTGGTCGCGGAGTTCGTGCCACGGGAAGCCTTACTGTAAGTCAGCTTGATGCTGTAAGAGATCGTTTCGCGACTGAAAAAGAACAGCAGACGAGACAGTACAAAGGCAGTGGTCTTCTCACGTTACTCTTGAATTTGTTCTTCAACCGCATGGATAAAACATCGATTAAAGCAATGATACGCTGATATGACTTTTGAAGAGCTACAGCAGCACATAAGTGTATTGATTGATCAGGACGATGAAGCTGTGCTCCGACGTTTCATCGTCGACCATTTCAAGGAGTTTCCGAGAGATATTCAAGGGAAATTACTTGCTACATTTCTTGAGGAGACAATTGACGCCCAAAAAGGCGAGGAAAAGATTGAAGCATTGCAGCGAGAAGGAATAGAGGCGGGTAACAAAATCTCAGCGTTGATGTCGGTGCTATCGCTGCCCACACAGGGTTGAGTGATAGCGCAAGTGGCGATTGAGGCCTTACAATAAGGTTTTTTGCTTGACAAAAAAAGAATAAGTGATACAATAAACTCCTGAGTTGTACGTGCTCCATGCTGGTGTACGTATAGCCTTGATCATTCACTGAATCGAACGAGGAAGGTAACCAGTCATGAACATGAAGAGGCTCGGAGTGTTGGTGCTTGTCGCGCTGACGCTGGCCGGCTGCGGCGGTGGCTATGGGGACGTTATGCTGCGCGCCGCAGCGATTCAAGCTGGAGGCAACGTCCTAGGGCACGTCTTATTAAACCGCGCGTGGGGATCGGGGTATGCCCAGCCGGCGTACGTCGTGCAGCCGCAGGTGCGAATGTGCGAGACTACCGTCAATGGTCTCTATGTCGGAATCCATCCCTGCGTTGCGGGAAATGTTATCTGGCCATCGCGAGGGAACTTCGCTTATCCCAACGGTTACCGCGGGCCTGCGGACTACCAGCAATACGGGCCCTACGGATCCACCCAAATGAGCTACGCCCACATCTGGGGGCAGGGTCCATAGGGATTGGTGGGGTCGGACAGCGACACTACGTTGCTCGTTCGACCTCACCATCCACCTTTTTTCTTCAGAAAATCGCGAGTATCTGTTTGTGAATCACGTTCCCAAACAGATTTTCAGGTCTTTTGCTATTGACAAATCAATAATTAAGGATATAATCGAGGTAGGTTCACCGTGGAAATGCCTTAGAAGGTGGACATCCCTTGGCCGAGGGCATCGGCTTGAACGTTGACTAAAAGGACATCGCCATGGTCGACCAGAGATGTAAAATCGTGATAGGAGTAGGAGTCGTCGTGCTCCTCCTCGTGGCCTATGTGTCCGGCATGAGGCTGGAATGGGGCCACAGCACAACAGTAGTTGTCCAACAGACCCCGTCGGCAAACGCGGTCACGCATCAGGACGTCGCAGCCCTGATTGCGGTGCTAACCAGCAATCGTGGTGCACCACTGCAAAGTGGTGCGCAGCCAGTTGCGCAGCCACCTGCCCAGGCTTCACGGGGATGCACACCGACCATCGTGGTCGGGGGCCAGATCGTCGCCGTCGTGGCGGGCCTTCCGGCGGGGACGTGCACGTTCCTGGGGGAATACATCTTCCCGAAGGCGCGTTGCCCATCACTCCGGGCGCGTGCCGAGCCGCATACGCCTGGCCGCGGCGAGCCGCCGCTCCCCGCCGGTGAAAGGCGGTGGCACTTCGTGTGTCTACAATAGTAGTCGGTCAAGCTAGACCGACTATTGGGGAGCGAGTTTCAGCAAACTGCTGCAACTCGCTCCCGCCTAATTTTTTTGAATTTAAATTGTAATCGCTCGATAGATTCCGACCATAATGTTCAGAAGATATCGAGCTCTTGCAAAGGGGCTTGTGTCCTTAATGATTATGAGTAGGTTCAACAAGTAAGTGCACCACCCCGTAATATAGCGGGGTATGAAATA
>VFSW01001329.1_pt1 | contig 37641 bp, 36 predicted proteins | sample 5358111 | NCBI WGS metagenome assembly VFSW01 (sample SAMN11554181, study PRJNA540505) | mine drainage metagenome | isolation source: sediment from site ElyBrook_90M | place: USA: Ely Copper Mine, Vershire, VT | collected 2017 | reverse complement strand
CGCCAACTCCTTGTCGCCCTTTCTCTCGCTCCCCCCCCTTTCGCCGCCCGCGGTGCGGGGGCCCCACCTCCCCCACCCGGCCCACCACGTGATTCAGACGAGCGGACTGATCGAGCACTTCAAGAAGGAAAGGGGCGAGCGCGGCGAGGGCCGCGTCGACAACCTGCTCGAACTGGTCAGCGCCGCACGCGGTTTCGTCGCCGAACCGGACGCGAACGGCCTGGCGCCGCTCGACCAGTTTCTCTCGCATGCAGTGCTCGAGTCCGGCGAGGGCCAGGCGGACGCTTGGGACGATTGCGTGCAGATGATGACCCTGCATTCGGCGAAGGGGCTGGAGTTTCCCGTGGTTTTTCTCGCCGGCATGGAGGATGGTCTGTTCCCGCATCAACGATCGGCAGCCGACCCGGCCGGCCTCGAGGAAGAGCGGCGGCTCTGTTACGTCGGCATGACGCGCGCGATGCGCGAACTTTACGTGACCTATGCCGAGCAGCGCCGCCTCTACGGCGTGGACACCTACGGCCAGCCATCGCGGTTCATCGGCGAGATGCCGGCGGATCTTATCGAGGAGATTCGGCCGCGCATCCAGGTGTCGCGGCCGGTGTTCAGCCCCCGCAAGCCGGTCGAGGAACCGACACCCTCCGGCATGCGCATGGGCAGCCGTGTCCGACACGGCAAATTCGGCGATGGCGTGGTACTCAGTTTCGAGGGCAACGGTCCGCATGCGCGCATCCAGGTCAACTTCGAGAGGCAGGGCACGAAATGGCTGATGCTGTCATATGCGAATCTTCAGCTCGTCTAGCCGCCGACCGCGGGCACGGGTAGGGGCGCCGTGAAGATCATCATACTCGGTGCCGGCCAGGTCGGCCGCACGGCTGCGTACCACCTTTCGCGCGAGGAGGCGAACGACGTCACCGTCATCGACCTCGACGAGGACGTGCTACGCGACCTGCAGGACCGGCTCGACATCCGCACCGTGAGCGGCAACGCCGCCAGTCCGCGAATTCTCGAGGCGGCCGGAATCGCGAGCACCGACGTTCTCGTCGCGCTGACCAACAGCGACGAGGTGAACATGCTCGCCTGCCACATCGCCTGGACGCTGTTTCGGACGCCCAAGAAAATCGCCCGCGTGCGTTCGGCCGACTTCACCGAGCGCGACCGCTTGTTCGGCGAACAAGGCATCGCGGTCGATCTATGGATCAGCCCGGAGCAGCTCGTCACGGAGCACGTCGCGCGCCTGATCCGCTACCCCGGAGCGCTGCAGGTTCTCGACTTTGCGGACGGCCGCGTGCGCCTCGTCGGCATACGCGCGCTGCAGGGCGGCCCACTCGTGGGCCAGGCCTTGCGCACGCTGCGCGAGCACGTGCCGGCGGCGCAAGCGCGCGTCGCGGCGATCTATCGGGCCGGCAAGAGCGTCAAACCCGAGGGCTCGACCGTGATCGAGGATGGTGACGAGGTGTTCTTCCTCGCCGCCCGCAAGGACATCCGCACCGTGATGCGCGAGATGCGCCGCGAGGAGGCGCCGGCGCGCCGTGTCGTGATCGCCGGCGGCGGCAACATCGGCTACCGGCTGGCGAGCGAACTCGAAGACAAGAACCAGGTCAAGCTGATCGAGCGCGACAGCAAGCGGGCGCGCCGGGTTTCCGAGAAATTGCGGCGCACGACGGTGCTGCATGGCGACGCCGCCGATGAGGATCTGCTGCTCGAGGAGAACATCGACAGCGCCGACGTGTTCGCCGCGCTCACCAACTCGGAGGAGGCGAACATCCTATCGGCGATGCTGGCGAAGCGGCTCGGCGCACACAAGGTGATGGCGCTGATCAACAAGCCCTCCTACTCGGAGCTGATCGAGAGCGGCTCGATCGACATCGCGATTTCACCGCAAACGGTCACGATCGGCTCGCTGCTCGCGCACGTGCGTCACGGTGACGTGGTGCGGGTGCACGCGCTGCGGCGCGGGGCGGCCGAGGCGCTCGAAGTGGTGGTGCATGGCGATGCGGACAGTTCCAAGGTCATCGGCCGGCGCATCGAGGAAATCGCGCTGCCGGAAGGGACCACACTCGGCGCCGTGGTGCGCGGCGAAGACGTGATCATCGCCCATCACGACACCAGCGTTCAGGCGGACGACCACCTGATCCTGTTTCTGACCGACCGGCGCCATATGGATGCCGTCGAGAAGCTCTTCCAAGGCTCCGCGTCGTTCCTGTGAAACAGACCATCCTGCCCGTCGCGCACGTCTTCGCGCTGGTGATCATGGGTTTCGCGGCGACGATGCTCGCGCCCCTGATACTCGCGTTGTGGGGCCGGGATCTCGCGCTCGGATCGTTCGTGCTGTCCGCGGCCGCGACCTTCGCCATCGGCGCCTTGCTGTGGCTCACGACGCGCCGCTACAAGCGGGAATTGAAGACCCGCGACGGACTGCTGCTGGTGGCGCTCACCTGGGTCGCCCTGCCGGCGGTCGCCGGCTTCCCGCTCTGGCACTACCTGCCGATCGATTTCACCCATGCGTATTTCGAAGCCGCCTCGGGGCTGACGACGACCGGCGGCACGGTGCTCTCGGGTCTGCAATACCTGCCGCGATCGATCAACTTGTGGCGGCATCTGCTCAGCTGGCTCGGCGGCATGGGCATCATCGTGCTCGCCGTGGCGATCCTGCCGATGCTCGGCGTCGGCGGGATGCAGATCTACCGCGCCGAAATGCCGGGGCCGATGAAGGACGCGAAGCTCACGCCGCGCATTGGTCAGACCGCCAAGCTGCTGTGGACCATCTACGCCGGGCTCACCCTTGCGTGCATCGTCACGCTGCGCCTCGTGGGCATGAACTGGTTCGACGCCGTCTGCCATGGCTTCTCGGCACTTTCTCTCGGCGGCTTCTCGACCTATGACGACAGCGTCGGCCATTTCCATTCACTGCCGATCGAGATGGTGCTGACGGTGTTCCAGATACTGGCGGCGCTGAACTTTGCGACCCATTTCCAGGCCTGGAGCCAGCGGGGCATTCGCGCCTATTTTCGTGATTCGGAAGCGAAGGCGATCATCGGCGTGCTGGCGGCGAGTTCGGTCGGCATCGCCTTCTACCTGTTTCTGAAGGGCACCTACGCGGATTTTTGGACTGCTTTGCGGGAGGCGACCTTCAATGTGGTGTCGATCGGGACCGACGGCGGTCTGCACACCCAGGATTACTCGCGCTGGCCGGTGTTCGCGCCGATGTGGATGCTTTTCCTGTCGTGCATCGTCGCCAGTTCCGGCTCGACCGGGGGTGGCATCAAGATGATCCGCACGCTGATCCTCGCGAAACAGGCGAACCGTGAGCTCGATCAGATCGTGCATCCGAATCTCGTCCGACCGCTGAAGATCGGCGGAACGGTGATCGCCAACCGGGTGGTGTTCGCGGTGCTGGGCTTCGTGTTCCTGTACTTCATGAGCCTCGTCACCCTGGTGTTCGTCGAACTGGCGAGCGGCCTGGACTTCACCACCTCGCTCTCGGCGATCCTGGCCTGCATCAACAACGTCGGGCCTGGCCTCGGTTTGGTGGGGCCGGACAGCAACTACAGCGTGCTCAACGACTTCCAGACCTGGATCTGCTCGTTCGCGATGCTGCTCGGGCGTCTCGAAGTGTTCACGATCCTGGTGTTGTTCACGCCGACGCTTTGGCGCAAATAGCGGTGATCGCACTGTTGCAGCGCGTCAGCCACGCCCGGGTGGACATCGGCGGCGCGCCGCAGGCGGCGATTGGCCGGGGTGTACTCGCCTTGATCGGCGTGCGGCCCTCGGATGGCGATGCCGAGGCGCACCGCCTCCTGGAGCGGATGTTGCATTACCGCATCTTCCCGGGTACGGGGGACCGAATGGACCTGAGCCTCGTCGACATCGGCGGCGGCCTGCTGCTCGTACCGCAGTTCACGCTGGCGGCCGACACCGCCAAGGGCCGGCGCCCGGGCTTTTCGCATGCCGCGCCGCCCGATCAGGCGCGGCGCCTTTTCGATAAGCTGGTTGCCCTGGCGCAGGCGGCGCATTCACCCGTCTCGAGCGGGGTTTTCGCGGCCGACATGCAAGTCTGCCTGACGAACGACGGCCCGGTGACGATCTGGTTGGAAGCCTAGGGCTTCGCGTCGGCCGTGGCCATCGCGGACGAGCCCCGCTCTTTGGCGTATCATTAGCGGTCCGATGGATAGTCCGTGGATTCGGAGAAGCGACATGCTCGATTCAAAGATGTTACTGGTCATATTGGCGATCGCACTGGTCGTCTTCGGGACCAAGCGGCTGCGCACGATCGGCTCGGATCTCGGTGCGGCGGTGAAGGGCTTCAAAGACGCGATGAACGAAGGCGAGAACCAGGAGCAGGTCAAGCAGATCAAGCAGGAAAAGGACGCCGATTTCGACGCCACCGCGAAGCGTGAGGCCGAGGCCAAGGTTCCGCCGAACACGAACACCTGAAGCCGATGTTTGATTTTGGATTCTCGGAAATCCTGCTCACCTCGGCGATCGCGTTGGTCGTGCTCGGGCCTGAGCGGCTGCCGAAGGTCGCGCGGCAGGTCGGAAACTGGCTGGGTCGCGCGCGTGCGATGGCGCGCCAGCTGAGCGAGCAGCTCGACCGCGAAGTGAGCGCCGACGAGTTGATGCGCCAACACAGCCGGCCCGCGTCGCCGGGCGCGGCCGCTCCGACGCCGGAAACGGCGGCCGGCGACGAGCAAGGCGCGCAACGGCCGGCGACGGCACCGACGATCCCACCGCCTTATGGCGCGGGAGACGCCGCCCCGGTGGCGGATGTTGGTGCGCCGAAGGCGATTTCACCACCCAATGACTGAACCGGAAGGCGCTGCGGAGGAACTGGCCGAAGGCACGCTGGTATCCCACCTGCTCGAGCTGCGCGACCGCCTGTTGAAGGCGATGATGGCGATCGGGATCTGCTTCATCCCGACCGCGACGTACATGAACCAGCTGTTCACGTTCGTCGCCAAACCGCTGATCCGGCGCCTGCCGCCGGGCTCGACGCTGATCGCGACCAGCGTCGTCGCACCCTTCATGGTGCCGTTCAAACTCGCGCTGGTCGCCGCCGTCGGCCTGGCGATTCCCTACGTGCTTTACCAGGCGTGGGCGTTCGTCGCACCGGGGCTGTACCGCCACGAGAAGAAACTGGCGGTCCCGCTGCTCGTCTCCAGCGTGCTGTTGTTCTACCTGGGCGCCGCGTTCGCCTATTACGCCGTTTTCCCGGTGATGCTGAGCTTCTTCGTCGCCACCACGCCGAAGGGCGTGATGATGATGACCGACATGGGCAACTACCTCGATTTCGTCATGGTGCTGCTGCTCGCCTTCGGCGCGGCGTTCGAGGTGCCGATCGCGACCGTGTTGCTCGTTTGGTCGGGTGTCGTCAAGATCACGAGCCTGACGAAGAACCGCGGCTTCGTACTACTCGGCGTGTTCATCGTCGCGGCATTCTTGACGCCGCCGGATGCGGTCTCGCAGAGTTTCATGGCCATCCCGCTGTACGTGCTCTACGAGATCGGCATCGTCATGTCGAAGCTGCTCCTGAAGGACAAGATCGCGGCGCGTGCCAAGGAAGATTCGGAGCGCGGCGCGCAGGTTTAGAACCCGCGACGCCAGAAGCATGCACGTCGATCCACGCCGTTCGGCGAAGATCGCCCTGGCGTTGGGCACGATTTATCTGGTTTGGGGCTCGAGCTTCATGTTCTCGAAGATCGGCGTCTCCCACCTGCCGGCCGCGCTGCTTGCCGGCACGCGCTTCGTGACGGCCGGAATCATTCTTGCGCTGGTGGCGCACCACTGGCTGGGCGAGGCATGGCCGGTCGAGCGCAGGGAATACCGGCACGTCGCGGTCGCCGGCTTCTTCATGGTATTCGCGAGCAACGGCTTGAACGTCTGGGCCATCCAGTTCCTGCCGTCACATGAATCAGCGCTGCTGCATGGCACCTCGGCGCTGTGGATCGCGGGCCTGGGCGTATTCGGCCGACGCGGCCACGCACTGACCCGACGCGCGCTGCTTGGCCTCGGGATCGGCTTCGCCGGCACGGTGCTGATGCTGGTACCTGGCGCTCAATCGGGCTCCGCGCCGCTGCTCGCCAAGTTCGGCGTGCTCTGCGGGTGCCTCGCATGGGCGCTCGGCACGCTCTATTACCGCAGCATCGACACCCGGCTCGGTTCGTTGATGTTCGTCGCGCTGCAGATGGTGTTCGGCGGCTCGCTGTTGCTGATCACGGGATTGGCCGGCGGCGAGGCGGTACGCTGGACCTTCAATCTGCCGGGCATGATCGCACTCGGATATCTGACCTTCGTAAGTTCGTGCCTCGCCTATTCCGCCTACGGCTGGCTCGCACGCAACACGACGCCCGTGGTGATCGGCACCTACAGCTACGTGAACCCCGTCATTGCAACGTTCCTCGGCTGGGAGTTCCTGCACGAAAAGCTCGCAGAACGACAGATCATCGGCATGCTGGTCGTATTCGCCGGCGTGCTGATGCTGACGCTGCCGGACGGCGGCTGGTTCGACCGGGCGGTCCTCGCCGAACCGGATTCCCAGTAATCACCCGCCGCGGTTGCCGCTTCAGCGGCGCCGGATGAAGACCTGGATCCGCCCCTTCGGCCCTACGAACCACGAGCCGACGAAACTGACGATGCTCACGATGAGGGCGGCATGGAAAGCCGCCCAGAAGCCGGCGAGTTGCATCCCGGGCAGCATCCAAGCCACCAAGGCGAGCATGCCGGCATTGATGACGAGCAAGAAAAGCCCGAGCGAGAAAATCGTCATCGGCAAGGTAAGCAGGATCGCGATCGGTCGGATGACGGCATTGACCAGACCGAGCAGTACGCCGGCAAACACCAGAGTCGCCGGTCCGTCGATTTTCACGCCCGCGACCCAGGCGCTCGACAGCCACAAACCGAGTGCCGCGATCACTGCGCGCAGGAGAAATCCAAGCATCGATATACCTTCCTCCACAGGCGGGCATCGCCTGCAGACCACCAGGATATCAAGCGGCGGGCACCGACGCCCGCGCCTCGATCAATAGTCGAGCCCGCGCAGGGCGAGGCCGACGGTGGGCGGTTTGCGCCTGGGTGGATTCTCGAGGGCGGCCTTGATACGCGCAAGCCGGCGCTCCCAGCCGACGCGGGTGCGTTTGTAAAATCCATCCCAGGCAGCCGCCTCGGGGATGCCGGAACCGAGCAGGCGCAGGGACGTGGTTCCCGGACCCTTGCGCGCATCCAGCAGGAAGTCGTCGACCATCGCGCTTTCGCAGAGCGGCAGGTCCGGGTCACCCAGATAGATCAGGCGCAGACGCCGATTCACTTCGAACACATCGATGTGCGCCTCGCGCACTGGCGCGCTCCCTGCGGCAGCGCCGAAACAATAGCGGCCACCGGCGCGCGCGTCGATCTGGGCCTCGGCGCCCGACCAGATATGCACCAGCGCCGGATCGGTCAGCGCCCGCCAAACCCGTGCGGGTGGCGCGTCGATCTCGACCAAGGACGCGTAGCCGCGCGTTCCCGAGCGGTCGGTGTTTTTCATCTGAGCTCGTCGCGGTGATCGAACGTTTGGGAGTGCTAGAATCGCGCATCCAAGAGGGAACATCCATGGCTTATGCCAATATCGTGACCGCGCTCGCAGTTCTGCAATTCCTGATTTTCGGTTTCAAGGTGGGTGCGGCGCGTGAGCGCTACGGCGTGCGGGCACCGGCGGTCATGGGGCATGAGGTGTTCGAGCGCCGCTTTCGAGTCCAGCAAAACACCCTCGAACAACTCGTCGCCTTCCTGCCGGGCATGTACCTGTTCAGCCGTTACTTCAACCCGCTCTGGGCGGCGGCGATCGGCGTGATCTACCTGGCGGGCCGGGAGATCTATTCCGCCGCGTACGTACGGGACCCCGCAAAGCGGGGTCCGGGATTCGGACTGACGTTCATCGCCAACGCGGTGCTCATTCTCGGGGGTCTTGTCGGCGCAATTCGCGGTCTGGTCTGAATGGCGATACAATAAAGGTCGTTTTGGCTGGGGTGGTCCCTCGCGGGCCTGAGACGTCGGTTAGGCGCAATTTCGCGCCGGTTCCGGCGAACCCATAGAACCTGATCCGGTTAATACCGGCGGAGGGAGCGTGTATCAATCTTCGAAGAGGGCCGGTGGCGGCGCGGCGGTCGCGTGCGTGTGCCTCACCATCGCCGGCACCGGTGCGGCGTTCGCCGCGATTCATCACCGCTATACGCAACTTCGGGAAGTGATCGTCACCGCGACGATGCGCTCGGTACCCGATCTACGGTTGCCGGGCAGCGCCACGGTCCTCGATGCCCGCACGCTGCGTGCGGCAGGACAACAGCACTTCGAGGACGTGCTACCGCTCGTCCCGAACCTGAACTGGTCCGGCGACACGTCGCGCCCGCGCTATTTCCAGATCCGCGGAATCGGCGAGCTCGAACAATACCAGGGCGCGCCGAACCCGTCGGTCGGCTTCCTGATCGACGACGTCGATTTCAGCGGCCTGGGCAGCGCGGCGACGATGTTCGATATCGCCCGGGTGGAAGTGCTGCGCGGACCCCAGGCGACACTGTACGGGGCGAACGCGCTCGCCGGGCTGATCTACGTGCAGAGCGAGGCGCCGTCCGAGAAGTTCGGCGGCCGTGTCGAGCTCGATGCAGGCGACTATGGCATGCGCTCCTACGGTGGGGTGATCACCGGGCCGGTTGCGGGACTGCACTCGGCGTTTCGCCTCGCCGCGCAGCGCTACGTCAGCAACGGCTTCTACCGCAATGCTTACCTGGGCCGCAACAACACCAACAACCGCGATGAGACGACGGTGCGCGGACGTTGGCGCTACACGCCCGACAAGAAGCTGAAGGTCGACCTGACCGTCATGCACGTCGCCATCAACAACGGCTACGATGCGTGGGCAATCGACAACTCGCGCACCACGCAGTCGGACCAGCCGGGCGAGGACGTGCAGCACTCCACCGGCATCTCGCTGCACGCGATCTACCGCGGTTGGCGCCGGACGACGCTCACCACGATCGCGACCTATGCGCGTTCGCTGATCGGCTATGGCTACGACGGTGACTGGGGAAACCCGCAACTCTGGGCGCCCTATACCTATCAATACAGCGAGTTCCAGGCGCGTGATCGCTCGACCCGCAGCCTCGAGCTGCGTCTCGCCTCGAACCGCAAACACGGATTGCGTTGGTTGGTCGGCGTCTATACGTTCGAGCTGCGCGAGGGGCTCACCGACACGAACCTCGGGATCTACGTCGATCCGATCGGCGGCTACTCATCGACGACCGACTCGGTGTTGACGAGCCGCTACCGCTCCCGCAACGGCGCGCTATACGGCGAACTCGACGGCGATCTGGGTCCGCGCGCCCGCTGGTCGATCGGCGTGCGCGGTGAGCGGCGCACGGCCCGCTACGCCGATCTGACGACGAATGTCGGCGCGCCGTCGACCCGCAACGCCTTCGATCCGGCCGACAACATGTGGGGCGGCCATGTTTCGATCGACTACGCGCTGAGCCGCGGCGAACATGTCTACGCGCTGGTGTCTCGCGGCTACAAGGCGGGCGGGTTCAATTTGAGCCAGGGCCTGCCGGCGAACGAGCTCAGCTTCGGCCCCGAGTCACTGCTGAACTACGAGATCGGTCACAAGCTCGAAACCGCCAACGGCAGGCTGCAGACCGACACCTCGCTCTTCTACATGCGCCGCTACTCGCCGCAGCTGAAGACCGGCACGCAGCTCGTGGCGAACGACCCGAACACCTTCGTTTTCTACACGGGCAATGCCCGCTCAGGCTATTCCTACGGCCTGGAAAGCAGTGTGCGCGCGCGCGCGACCCGCACCCTCACGCTCGGTGCCGCGCTCGGCTGGTTGCAGACCCAATACAGCGGTTTCGTTCAGAACGGCGTAGTTCTTCCTGCAAGGGCGCTGCCGCATGCACCCGACTGGCAGGCGGCTGTGAATGCCACCTGGCGCGATCCGCGTGGTCCGTATCTGCGGATCGATGTGACCGGCATGGGCGGCTTCTACTACGATCTGCCGCCGAATCCGACGCGTTCACGTCCTTACGGCCTCGCGAACATCAAGCTCGGCTGGTCCAATGCGCGCTACGACGTCAACCTCTGGGTCCGCAATCTGCTCGACAAGAATTACACCGTGCGCGGCTTCTATTTCGGCGATCAGCCGCCGAACTTCCCAAACACGCTGTACACACAGCTCGGCGATCCGCGCACCTGGGGCGTGCACCTCACCGTGCGCTACTAGCGCATCGACAGGCGCGTCGCCCGTTCACCCAGGCCGCGCGACTCGAGCCACCGACGGACACGGATCGCGTCGGCGACGCGGGTGTATCTGCCCCATGAATCGAGCAGCACGATCACGATCCTGCGACCGTCGATGACGGTCTCCATGACCAGGCAATGACCGGCGGCGTTGATGAACCCGGTCTTCTGCACGATGATCCTCCAGGCCCGGTCGGCGACGAGTCCGTCGGTGGTGCCGAATCGCACCATCCGGTGGCGCACCCGCACCTCATAGCGTCGCGCAGTCGAGAATTCCCGGATGATGGGATTGTGCGAGGCGGCGATCACCAGCTTCGCCAAATCTCCGGGGGTCGAGACATTGCGCCGGGTCAGTCCCGTCGGATCGGCGAAATGCGTGTGGAACATGCCGAGCGCCCTCGCCTTCGCATTCATCGCCCGGATCGCGGCGGCGAATCCTCCGGGGTAGTTGTCCGCCAGCGTGCGTGCAGCCCGGTTCTCCGAGGACATCAGGGCCAGATGCAGCAGATCGCGTCGCGTCAGCGTCGTACCGACCTTCAGGCGCGAGAACCAACCCTTGCCGTGTATCCGGTCCGACGGCTTGATCGTGATGCGTTGATCGAGAGGCTGCCGGGCGCCGAGCACGACCAGTGCGGTCATCAGTTTCGTGATCGACGCGATCGGCTGCACGGCCTCGGGCCGCTTCGCGTACAGCACCCGCGCATTGCGCGTCTCGATCACCAGCGCGGCGCTCGAGCGAACGCCCGGACCGCGAAAGACGTGGCGGTGAAGCGGTCGTGCAAGCAGCGGCGCGCAGAGCAGAAACGGCGCCAGCAAACTGCAAAGCACCGCTGCACCGAGCCGGCGGTTGTCATTGACTGCCATGGGGTTTCCTTTGTTCTATTGGCGCCAACTGTAACGCCTGGATCAGGATGCGCAAGAGCTTTGCGACGCAATTGACGGATTTTTATCAGCCACTCGCGGGTGACCCCGGGGCCCGGCGCAATTCCTTGTCGCGATACATCTGGTGCTCGGCGACGCTTTGCAGCTCACGCGGCTCGAAGGCGTCCGAGGGATAGATCGCCATGCCGATGGAAACGCTACAGCGAATCATTCGCGAACGTAGGTCGAGCGTCGTCTTGTAGACGCTGTTACGCATCCGGTTGGCGACCGCGGTGGCAACCTCGGCGGTCGCGGCCGGCAGCAGCACGGCGAATTCGTCGCCACCGCATCGGGCGGCGCGGTCGCTGCTGCGAATGCTGCGCTGAATGCAATTGGCCACCAGCGTGAGCGCCTTGTCTCCGGCGTCGCGGCCGAACTCCTCGTTGATTTTGTCGAGATGATTGATGTCGACGAAGAGCAGCGCATAGGGCTCGCGGCCGCGTTCACGGGACCGGTGTTCGCGCTGCCAAAGGTCGTTGAAGCTGCGCAGATTCAACAGGCCGGTCAGCGGATCCTCGTGAGCAAGGCTCTCGAGGCGTTGTCGCGCCTCGTTGATGTCGGCGGCGAGCGTCGCGGTCAGGTACCCCACCAGCAGCAGCGGTGCGAGTACGCCCACGGCGCGACCGGCCATGGCGAGCGACAGCAGGTCGAAGCCGGGGGTCGCCGCGGCGAGAAGCAGATAGCAAACGAACACCGCCCCAACCTGCAGCATCGTCACGAACCGCCCGAGGGTGAGCGCGCTCAACATGAGGGGCAGCAGGTACAGGTTGATCAGGGCGCTGTGCGCCCGGCCGGTGAACCAGAGCACACCGCTCACGAACACGACCATCGACCAGGACTCGGTCAGCAAGCGCACGCGGGTGCGACCCGGCAGGAAGCGGCGTGAGCGGAACGCGAGGATCAGCGCCGCAAACGCCGCCAGCAGCGCGAGGATCGGCCAAAGATGCGCGCTCAGAGCCCTCGACCAAACCAAAACCAGCGCGGCGAGTGCGAGACACAGAATCTCGATCGAGCGGATGCTGCGCATGCCGGCCTCAAGTCCGGGTCGCGGCCTGGCGGCGCAAGTGCTGCAGCGCGCGCCGCACTTCGGGGTCGGCCTTGATGCCGGCGACGCTGTCGGGGACTCCCACCGGGCCGTTCGCGGGCGGCTTGAGCACGATGTTCGGGACGAGGCCCTTGTGATTGATGGAGACGCCGGAGGGTGTGTAGTACAGCGAGGTCGTCAACTTCAACGCTCGCCCGCCTGGCAGCCTCATCACCGTTTGCACCGAACCCTTGCCGAAAGTCCGCTGGCCCATCAACGTCGCCCGATGATGATCCTTGAGGGCTCCGGCAACGATCTCCGCCGCGGAGGCCGAGCCGCCGTCGACCAACACGACGATCGGCGCGTTCGAGAGCTTGTCGCCCGGGGTCGCGTCCATCTCGAAATTCGCATCCGGCGTGCGTCCCCGCGCGGTGACGATGACGCCGCCGTCGAGGAAGTCGTCGGCGACCGAGACCGCGCCATCGAGAACGCCGCCCGGATTATCGCGCAGGTCGAGGACGAGACCTCTCAGCGGCCCGCCATTGGCCTTGCGCAGGGACTCGATGGCCGCCTTCACATCGGCGCCGGTCTCCTCGCTGAACTGTGCGATGCGCAGGTAACCGAAGCCCGGCGCAAGCAGCAGCGAGCGGACGCTGCGCAACTCGACTCGGCCGCGCTTGACCGTATATTGCACCGGCGTGTCGCTCGTGCCACGCAAAATGCCGATCCGCACCGTCGTGCCGGCCTTGCCGCGCATGCGGTCGATCGTTTCGGCGAGACTTGCGTTCGTGACCGGCACACCGTCGATCGTCGCGATCACGTCGCCCGGACGCAAGCCGGCCGCGGCGGCCGGTGAATTCGTGAATACCGAGACGATGATGACCTCTTCGTCCTGCATCGACACTTCCAGTCCGACGCCTGAGTATTCGCCGACGCTGTTGATCTTCAGTTGCGCGAAGGCGTTGCGGTCCAAGTACTCCGAATACGGGTCGAGCGAGGCGACCATGCCACGGATGGCCGCCTGCAGAAGTCGGTGGTCATCGACCGGTTCGACGTAGTTCTCCTTCACCCGTTCGAGCACGTCGGCGAGCATGCGGGCATCCCGCCACGGCAGATCCGCACCGAGCGGTGCCGGCTTGTCGGCAAGAACACCGCGCGCGGTGCCGAGAACGAGGCCGATGATCACGCCGAGCGCGACAAATAGAAGGTTGCGGGCTTTAGAGGGCATCGGGAAGCGAAGCATACGCTGCGTGGTGCCTTGGTCGCCAGCCGGCTTCCGGGGGGATGCGGCGGGTCACGGCAGCCCCTTGAGCCAGAACTGCGGATCGAGCGGTTTGCGCCCTTCACGGATCTCGAAGTACAGCTGTGGCGGCGGTCCAGGCGCATTGCTCATCGCCGCGATGACCTCGCCAGGCACGACCCGGTCGCCGAGCGCTTTGTAGAGAACCTCGGCATGCGCGTACAAGCTCAAGTAGCCATTACCGTGGGAGATGATCATCAGCATGCCAAGGCCGCGCAGCCAATCGGCGTAGGCAACCCGGCCGTAATAGGTCGCGCGCACGCGCGCACCCGGCGGCGTCGCGATCAGCACGCCGTTCCAGCGCAGACTTCCCTGTGCGGTCTGCATGCGTACGTCGTGAAAGTGCGCCACGAGGCGGCCCTTGACCGGCCAGGGCAGGCGTCCGCGCATGACGGCGAAATTGCGCCGCGGCCCGACCGGCAAGGCCCGCATGACGCGAGACAGATCCTGGATCAGGGATTCGACCGATTGCGCTTGTCGCCGCAACGCGGCCAGATTCTGCTCGCTGGTCTTCAGCTGCCGACCGGTGGCGAGAAGCGCCGCCGCCCGGCGCCGGCGCGCCGCATCGAGCGCCAGCAGCTCTTTGCCGGCATCGTCCCGCAAATTCCGCAGGTGCAGCGCCTCCTGCCCGGCATCCTGCGACAGTGCGGCGAGCCGCCGCATGCGGTCGCGGATCGCCGTGATCTGCGCGGTGCGGGCGCGTGCGAAATAGCCGTAGTACGCGAGCATGCGACCCGCCCGGGCGATGTCGGTCTGACTGAGCAGCAGCTTGAGCTGTTCGCCGCGCCCGATCATGTACGCGGCGACGATCTGGCCGGCGAGTTCGGTGCGTCCGGCGTCGAGCGACCGCTGGTTTCGCGCCCGCGCGAGCCGCAGGGCATCGAGCCGGTGGGAGGCGGCAAGGGCTGCCGCGCGCAACGCGCCCAGGCTGCGCCGTGCCGCCGCAATTCGCAGATCATCGCGGCGCAGTTCGGCGCCGAGCATGTCACGCTTTGCGAGCGCCACACTGCGCCGCCGGGCAATCGCTTGGATTTGGGCTCGTACCGCGGCGAGCTGCTGCCGGGCATGCCGCGCGGCGGGCGGCAAGGCCGCCCGGCCGGGCGTGCAGAACGAGGCGAGTCCGATCGCGAGAGCGGCGGCCTTCCAGGATTGCCTAAGTATGCGGTTCATGACGGGACCTCAAGCATACAAGGCTTGCCGGCGCTGCTATACTTGCGCGCCCAAAATCCCTCAGGTCCGACCCGCCGATGCAGCGCTTGTTCGAGTACGTTGGTCATCATCCCTGGTTGAGCGCGGCGACGGCGCTCGTCGCACTGGCCGTGCTCGCCTATGAACTGCGCGCCGGCATCGGCGGCTCGACCGGGCTGAGCGTGACCGAGGCGGTGCGCCGCATGAACCAGGGCGCCTTGGTGATCGACCTGCGCTCCAAGGAGGCTCACGAGGCGGGGCATCTCGGCGAGGCGCGCCACATTCCCGCGGCCGAAATCGACGCTCAGGCGGAAACGCTGAAGAGGTGGCGCGAGAAGCCGATCCTCCTTTATTGTGAGACCGGGCAGGAGGGCGCTGCCGCGGTGCGCAAGCTCGTCAAACTCGGCTTCACGAATGTCGCGAATCTCGAAGGCGGCGTGGCTGGTTGGCTGCGCGAGAATATGCCGCTCGCGAGGACGGCGGCTAACAAGCGGGGCGGCGAATGAACACGCCCGCGATCACCGTTTATGCGGCGAACTGGTGTCCCTATTGCCAGCGCGCCAAGGAATTGCTCCGGGAGAAGCGGGTCGCTTTCACCGAGATCGACGTCGAGGAGAGCCCGGAGCTGCGCGCACAAATGGTCGCACGCAGCGGCCGGCGCACCGTGCCGCAGATCTTCATCGGTGAACGACACGTCGGCGGTTGCGACGATCTGCACGCCCTCGACCGGAATGGAGAGCTCGATCGATTGATCCAGGGGGTTTGATGAGCGAAGAGACGACCAATGAGCCGGCAGCGGCAGCCGGTGGTGTGCAGGTAACACTGCAGACCGTTTATCTGAAGGACTGTTCCTATGAGTCGCCGAACGGACCGAGACTGCCCGGCAGCCAGGCGTGGGAGCCGAAATTCCAGCTGAACATGAACACCTCGGCAGAAGAACTCGCGCCCGACGTTCGCGAGGTGTTATTGACCATCACTCTGGAAGCGAAACAAGGCGAATCGACTCTGTATCTGGTCGAGGTCAAGCAGGCCGGCGTATTCACGGTGGTCGGAGCGGCCGACGAGGACCTGAAACGGCTGATCGGCAGCTTCTGTCCCGGCGTGCTGTTCCCTTATGCGCGCGAGGTCATTTCGGACCTGATCACGAAGGGCGGATTCCCGAACTTCCTGTTGCCCTTGGTGAATTTCGACGCCTTGTACGCGCAGGCAGCCGAAAGCGCTCAAACGACCACGGTCAACTGACGACCGCTCCACGGCGGCCTGGACGGCGACGCATGCCTTGCACGCTACCTGAAAGGATGGCCGTGCTCGGAGCCGGCTCCTGGGGCACGGCGCTCGCCATTCAGCTCGCCCGCACGGGTCAGCCGACCACGCTCTGGGGTCGCGGCACGGAGCATGTGGACGCGATGCGCATCGACCGCCGGAATCTACGGTACCTGCCGCAGGCGCCGTTTCCGGACGCACTGCGTGTCGAGTCTGATTTGGACGCGGCTCTGGCCGGCGCGCGTGATGTGCTGATCGCAGTGCCGTCGCACGCCTTTCGCGAACTGCTCGAGCGCCTGCAACCGCGCCTTGAAGGGCCAACGCGGATCGCCTGGGCGACCAAAGGGTTTGAGATCGCGAGCGGTCTGTTGCCGCACCAGGTCGCGCTCCAGGTCCTCGGTGAGCGGCCGACGGCGGTGCTCTCCGGCCCGACCTTCGCCGGCGAAGTCGGTGCGGACCTGCCGACGGCGATGACGGTCGCATCGCGCGACGGTGTGTTCGGCGGGGAACTGGCGGCGAGTCTGTCGGGACCGAATTTTCGTGCCTACCTGCAGACCGATATCGTCGGGGTGGAGGTCGGTGGCGCGGTCAAGAACGTGATCGCGATCGGCGCCGGGATCTCGGACGGCCTCGGTTTCGGAGCGAACACCCGGGTCGCGCTGATCACGCGCGGACTGACGGAAATGACGCGTCTCGGGATTCGCCTCGGCGCAGCGCGCGAGACCTTCATGGGACTCGCCGGACTCGGTGATCTGGTGCTTACCTGCACGGACGACCAATCGCGAAATCGCCGTTTCGGCATCGCGATCGCGCGCGGCAACACTCTCGAGCACGCCGCGGGGACTATCGGACAGGTGGTCGAGGGGGTGGCGGCTGCGCGCGCGGTGCATAAGGTCGCCGGCCGGCTCGACGTCGAAATGCCGATCTGCGAACAGGTGTACCGCATCGTCCATGAGGGCTTGGACATTCGCCGCGCGGTCGACGCGCTGATGGGTCGGGCGCTGCGCGCCGAAGGGGATTGAGCCGGCGCCGCAAGCGTCGCGCCCCGGATCCTTACCAGGGCGCAAAACCTCGTTGGCGCCAAGCCTCGTAGACCACGACGGCCACCGCGTTCGACAAGTTCAGGCTCCGGTTGGCCGCGCACATCGGTATCGACAGCGTTCGCTGCTCATCGATCCGATCGAGGACAGCCGCCGGCAATCCTTCCGTCTCGGGGCCGAACAGCAGCGCGTCTCCAGCCTGGTATTCGACCTCGCTGTATCGGCGCCGACCCCCGGTCTCGACTGCGAAGACACGCGCGCCGGGCAGCGTCGCGAGGCACTCATCGAGGTTTGCATGCACACTGACGGTGGCCATGGCGTGATAGTCGAGACCCGAGCGGCGCAGGCTCTTCTCGTCGAGGCGAAAGCCGAGCGGCTTGACCAGGTGCAGTGCGGCGCCGGTGTTCGCGCACAAGCGGATCGCATTGCCGGTGTTCGGCGGGATCCGCGGCTCGAACAGGATCACGTGCAGCAAGGAAGTGTTGGCCGGTCGAGCGGACGCGATCAGGCGGCATCTTCCATGCCGAGCTCCTTCATCTTGCGCGTCAGGGTGTTGCGCCCCCAACCGAGCAGTTTCGCCGCCTCTTGCTTCATGCCCTCGGCCTTGCGCAAGGCAACCCGGATCAGTATGCGCTCGACCTGCGGCACGGCGTGGTCGAGCAATCGCTGCGTGCCGGCGTCGAGTTCCTGTTCGGCCCACTGCGTAAGCTTCGCCGCCCAGTCCTGGCTCTGGCCATCGGCAGCCGGCGCGCCACCGAGATCAGCTGGAATATCCTCGAGGCGGATCTCTCGTCCTGGCGCGGTAACGCTCAGTCGCCGGCAGGCGTTGACGAGCTGACGGACGTTGCCCGGCCAATCGAATTCGACCAGCGCGGCCTCGGAGGCCGTACTCAGCTGCTTGGTCTCGACGCCGATCTCCTGTGCGGCGGTCGCGAGGTAGTGTTTGAGCAGCTCCGGTATGTCCTCACGGCGCTCGCGAAGTGGCGGGATTTCGATCCGGATCACGTTCAGCCGATGGAGCAAGTCTTCGCGAAACTGGCCGGAAAGCACGCGCGACTCCAAGTCCTGATGGGTCGCGGCAATCACGCGGACGTCGACCTTGACCGGAGTCTGGCCGCCGACCCGGTAGAACTCGCCCTCGGCGAGCACCCGCAGCAGCCGCGTCTGCAGCGCCGGTGACATGTCGCCGATCTCGTCGAGAAACAGCGTTCCACCATCGGCCTGCTCGAAGCGCCCGCGACGCAGCGCATCGGCGCCGGTGAATGCGCCCTTTTCGTGGCCGAACAGTTCCGACTCCAAGAGGTCGGCGGTGAACGCCGCCGTGTTGAGCGCGACGAAGGCCCTGGCGGCGCGTGGGCAGTGCCGGTGCAGCGCCCGCGCAACGAGCTCCTTGCCGGTGCCGGATTCACCCGTAATCAACACCGTCATGCTGGAACGCGACAGCCGGCCGATGGCGCGGAAGACCTGTTGCATGGCGGCTGCCTGACCGAGAAGTTCGGGTATCTCGCGGCGTGCCGCGTCACCACCGCCTCCAACAGCCGCGGTTTGCGAGGCCCGGCGCACCAGATCGACCGCCTTGTCGATGTCGAAAGGTTTGGGAAGATACTCGAACGCACCCCCCTGGTACGCGGCGACCGCGGCGTCGAGGTCCGAATGGGCGGTCATCACGATAACCGGCAATCCCGGGCGCGAATCCTGGATTTCCTTGAGCACCTCGAGTCCACTACGCCCGGGCATACGGATATCGGTCATCAGCACGTCCGGCGCCTCGACCCGCAGCGCGGCGAGCGCGCTCGCCGCGCCGTCGAAGCTCCTCGCGGTCATGCCTGCGCCCTTCAGCGCTTTCTCGAGCACCCAGCGGATGGAGGCGTCATCATCGATCACCCAGACGTGCAAAGGCTTGATATTCATACGGGATCCATCGGCAAGGAGATCGTGAAGACGGTTCGGCCGGGCTCACTGTCGAATTCGATCAGACCGCCGTGACGGCTGACCAGCTCTTGGGCGATGCCGAGACCCAGACCGGTACCGCCATCCCGTCCCGAGACGAGCGGATAGAAAATGGTTTCGCGAATTTCCGGCGCAACACCGGGACCGTTGTCCTCGAATTGAATCGAGGCCACGAGTCGATGGCGCTTGGAACCGACGTTGACATTGGTGGCCGCGCGCGTTCGCAGGATGAGCCGTGCGCCGTCCGGCGCGCCCGCGGATAACGCCTGCAGAGCGTTGCGCCCGAGATTCAGCATCGCCTGAATGATGTGATTCGGGTCTACCGTGAGCGGCGGCAGGCTCGGGTCGTAGTCCCTTTCGACGACGATGCCGGGAGCCGCCTCGCCTTGCAACAGACGATAAACACGTTCGAGCATTTCATGAATGTTGGTGCGTTGTTTTGCCGGCGGCCTGCCGGGGCCGAGCATCGAGTCGAGCAATCCGGTCAAGCGATCGGCCTCACTGATGATCACACGCGTGTATTCACGCAGACTCGGATCGAGCAGCTCTCGTTCGAGCAGTTGCGCCGCGCCGCGCAAGCCGCCCAGTGGGTTTTTTATCTCATGGGCGAGCTGCCGGACCATGAGACGGCTGCCGTCGAGCTGCGCCAGCAGGGCCGTCTCGCGGGTCAACCGGCGATGCTGCGTGATGTCCTCGACCTCGAGCAGCAGGCGTGAATCGACGCCAAGCAACACCGCGGTCACGACGCAATCCAATATTCTCTCGAGTCCCAGCGGCCCGTGCCACGCCAGTTCGCGCTGCACGACGCCCTCGCCACCGGCGAGCACCCGCTCGAACAAAGGCAACAAGCTCTGGGCACCGCGAATCAACTCGCCGATCGGTCGCCCGATCGCCTGGTTCGGGCCGAGACCAAGCAAGGTTTGCGCGGCCGCGTTGAGATAGGCGACGTTCAGCCGCAGATCGAGCACGAACACGCTCGTCAACAAGGCATCGAGCAGCTCGGTGCGATCGATCGACGCGACCGGCAAATGCGCTTCAGCGGCCATGCGCCACGGCGCCGGCAACCGGCGGGCATTCGCTCAGCGAGGGCGATGAAAACGGTTCAGCAGTGACGGGCGGTGCACGTAAAACCTCACCGCCGCGTTCTTCAGGGCTTGCCGGGTTGCAACGTCGCTCACCGTCGCGGTCAAGGTGTAGGCACCGCGCGGCAGGTTCGGCAGCGTGAAGCCGATCTGGTTGGCGTCGGCGGCTAGGTTTTTGCCGTTCAAGGACCACGTAAGCCGGTGCCCCGGCTGCAACGCCGGCTGCATCGTCAAATGCACCGGAACCGCCTGGCTGAAGAAGGACTGTTCCTGCGTCGGCGAATCGATCGAAAAGTGCGTGTAGGGGATCGCCGCGCCGCCATGCCGGACCCGCGGTGCAGCTCGAGGAGCGCCGCCGACCGGTGTCGGCACGGCCTTCACCACATCGACGTTGACGGTCACCTGGTGCGCGCCGGGCCCCGGATGATCCGCGTAGTGGACGACGCCCGCGGCATCCGTCCAGCGATAAATCGTGGCTGCCGGGCATGCGCAGCTCACGAATATTCCGGTCACTAGCAGGGTTCGCCACAGGTGCATGACTCCAGAGCATAGCCCTATCGCCTCCCCGCCACAAAGGCGGGGTGACGGCGACGTGATCGCCGTCACCCCCGGCACTCTTAAGTCGCGGGCCGGTCAGAGACTGTAGTACATCTCCATTTCGATCGGATGCGTCGTCATCCGCAGACGGGTGACGTCCTTCATCTTCAGTTCGATGTAGGCATCGATCAGGTCGTCGGTGAACACCCCGCCGGCCTTCAGGAAGCCCCGGTCCTTGTCCAGATAATCGAGCGCCATGTCGAGCGAGTGGCAGACGGTCGGAATCTTCTTGTCTTCCTCAGGCTCAAGATCGTACAAATCCTTGTCGGCCGGGTCGCCCGGATGGATCTTGTTTTGAATTCCGTCGAGGCCGGCGAGCAGCATCGCCGCAAACGCGAAGTACGGGTTCGCGGTCGCATCCGGGAAACGCACCTCAATGCGCCGGGCCTTCGGATTCGACACCCAAGGAATGCGTATCGACGCCGATCGATTGCGCGCCGAATACGCGAGCTTCACCGGTGCCTCGAATCCCGGCACGAGCCGCTTGTAGCTGTTCGTGCTTGCATTGGTGAATGCGTTGATCGCGCGCGCGTGCTTGATGATCCCGCCGATGTAGTACAGCGCGGTCTCCGAAAGGCCGCCGTACTTGTCACCCGCGAACAGCGCCTTGCCGTCCTTCTGCAGGGATTGGTGCACGTGCATGCCGTTGCCGTTGTCGCCGACGATCGGCTTTGGCATGAAGGTGAGCGTCTTGCCGTAGCCATGGGCGACGTTCTGCAAGGCGTATTTGAGGATCTGCACCTCGTCGGCTTTCTTGGTCAGCGTGTTCGCGGCAACGTTGATCTCACCCTGACCGGCGGTCGCGACCTCGTGATGGTGCACCTCGAACTTCAGGCCCATCTCCTCGCAGGCCTGCGACATCGCCGTGCGGATGTCTTGTTGCGAGTCGACCGGCGGCACAGGGAAATATCCTCCCTTGACGCCCGGGCGGTGCCCCTTGTTGCCATCCTCGTAGGTCTTGCCAGAATTCCAGGCACCTTCATAGGCATCGACTTCGTAGGCGCAGCCGTTCATGCCGGAACTGACGGTCACGTTGTCGAAGATGAAAAACTCGTTCTCCGGTCCGAACAGGGCGCCGTCGGCGATACCGGTCGACTTCAAATAAGCCTCGGCGCGCTTCGCGAGTGAACGCGGATCACGACCGTAGCCTTGCATCGTCATCGGCTCGATCACGTCGCAGCGAATGTTGACCGTGGTTTCCTCATAGAAAGGATCGATCACCGCGGTGGCCGGGTCCGGCATCAAAATCATGTCGGATTCATTGATGCCCTTCCAGCCCGCAATCGACGAGCCATCGAACATCTTGCCCTCTTGGAAGAACCCCTCGTCCACGAGGCGCGTCGGCACGGTCACGTGCTGTTCCTTGCCAATCGTGTCGGTAAAGCGAAGATCGGCGAACTTCGCGTCCTTTTCTTGAATCAAGCGCAATACATCAGCGGGAGTCATGGTTCTCCTCCAAGTACTTATGGGGCATGGATCGAGCCCGGCTCGGGCCAGGGGTCACCGGATTATGCAGTTAACGTGCCACCATCTGGGGCGTGAGAGATCAAGCACTTGCAACCCCTATTCGGCTCGGCGGCCGCTAGTTTGCACCACATTGGGGCAAATTGTCCGGTCCTCGCCTTGTTGTGGTGCATCAGGCGCCCTGCGTGTCGAAGCCGCGCAGGTGCGGGGTGCGGCGCGCCCGCGCGCACGTCGCTATACTCGTGCGCTTTGTCAAGCGAGCCTGTGCATGCCCCGAGTCCTCTCCCCACCACGAACCTTCCAGGATCTGATCTTCGCGTTGCAGCGCTATTGGTCGGACTTCGGTTGTCTGGTGCTGCAACCCTACGATATGCCGATGGGCGCCGGCACCTTTCATCCCGCGACCTTCCTGCGCGCGGTGGGGCCGGAACCCTGGAATGCCGCGTATGTGCAGGCTTCGCGCCGGCCGACCGACGGGCGCTACGGTGACAACCCCTTCCGCCTGCAGCACTACTACCAGTTCCAAGTGGTGATGAAGCCATCGCCTGCGGACTTTCAGGAACTGTATCTCGGCTCCCTGCGAGCCCTCGGGTTCGATCTTCTGACACACGATGTTCGCTTCGTCGAGGACAACTGGGAGTCGCCGACGCTCGGCGCCTGGGGCCTCGGATGGGAAGTTTGGTTGAATGGCATGGAGATCACGCAATTCACCTATTTCCAGCAGGTCGGCGGCATCGACTGCCGTCCCGTGATGGGCGAGATCGCCTACGGTTTGGAGCGCCTGGCAATGTACATCCAGGGCGCGCAGAGCATATTCGACATCGTCTGGACGGATGTCGGCGGCCGGCGGGTGACCTACGGGGATATCTATCATCAGAACGAAGTCGAGCAGTCCGCGTACAACTTCGAGAAGGCGGATACCGCAGCGCTGTTGCAGGCATTCGAAGCGGCCGAAAATGCATGCCGCAGCCTGAGCGCGGAGAAACTCGTGCTGCCGGCCTACGAACGCATGCTCGAGGCTTCCCACACATTCAATCTGCTCGACGCGCGCCGTGCGGTGTCGGTGACCGAGCGCCAGCGATACATCCTGCGTGTGCGCTCGCTCGCGCGCGCCGTCGCCGAAGGCTATCGCGCCAGCCGTGAAGCTCTCGGCTATCCCCTGCTCAATGGTGCGCAAACCGGGCGGGCCGCCTGATGGCTGCGCAAGACCTGCTGTTCGAACTGCTCACGGAGGAGCTGCCGCCGCGCAGCCTCGAGGCGTTGTCGAACGCGCTCGCCGAGCAGTTTGCCACGGGACTCGCCGCGGCCGGCATCACACACGGCAGGCTGCGCCGATTCGCGACGCCACGGCGGCTCGCGGTGCTCATCGAAGATTGCGCGGAGCGCCAGCCCGATCGCCCGATCGAACGTCGCGGCCCGCCGCTCGGCGCCGCTTACGACTCGAATGCACAGCCGACGCAGGCCGCGCTCGCGTTCGCCAAGAGTTGTGGTGTTGCGGTCGGCGAATTGACGCAGATCGCCAACGAAAAAGGCACCTGGCTGGGATACCGCGCGCTGGAACCGGGCGCGCCGAGCGTGACGCTGCTCGGCGCACTCGCGCAACGGGCGGTCGCGGCGCTGCCGCTGCCGAAGCGGATGCGCTGGGGGGCCGGCGAAGCGGAGTTCGTCAGACCCGTGCACCGCATCGTCCTGTTGTTCGGCACGGACATCGTGCCCTGCACGATCCTCGGCTTGCAAACCGGCAATGAAACCGTCGGACACCGATTTCACGCGCCACGGCCAATTCGCCTGAAGACGCCCCGCGCCTACCCCGGCGCGTTGCGTCGCGCGAAGGTGATCGCCGATTTCACGGCGCGGCGCGAGACGATACGCAGCGCGGTGACCGCCCCCGCGGCGGCCGGGCGGCGGACACGCGCTACTCGACCTTGCGTTGCTCGACGAAGTCACGGCATTGGTCGAGTGGCCGGTGGCGATCGTCGGACGTTTCGACGAGCGGTTCCTGACGCTGCCGCGCGAGGTCATCGTCGCGACGGTCCAGGACCATCAACGCTATTTCCCCATCGAGGCAGCGGATGGCTCGCTCAGCCCTTGGTTCGTGACGGCGAGCAACCTCGCCAGCCGCGACCCGGGCAAGGTGCGCGAGGGCAACGAACGGGTGGTCAGGCCACGCCTCACCGACGCCGCGTTCTTCTGGGACCAGGACCGCAAGTTATCGCTCGAAGATCATGCCGCCGGGCTCGGCAGCGTAACCTTCCAGGGCAAACTCGGCAGTTACGCCGACAAGACCCTGCGGGTGCGGGCGCTCGCGAATCGCATTGGCACCGCGATCGGCGCCGGCGCAGCGGTCGACCGGGCCGCGCAACTCGCGAAGGCCGATTTGATGACCCTGTTGGTCGGCGAGTTCCCCGAATTGCAGGGGACGATGGGACGGCATTACGCCCTCGCCGCCGGTGAGAATGCCGAGGTCGCGACCGCCCTCGAGGAGCAATATTGGCCGCGATTTGCCGGCGATCGGCTGCCGGCGAGCCGCGTCGGCCAGGCACTGGCCCTCGCCGACAGGATCGACACGTTGGTTGGCATCTTTGCGATCGACCAAAAGCCCACCGGCACCAAGGATCCCTTCGCCTTGCGACGCGCAGCGCTCGGCATCTTGAGAATTCTGCTGGAGACGCCGCTCGACCTGGACCTGGTCGACCTCGTGGAACACTCCGCCGCGGCGCAGCCGGTATCGCGATCCGGCACAGCCGAAGAAGTGCTCGCGTTCATCGCCGAGCGGCTGCGCGGCTTGCTCGCAGAGCGGGTCGCCGGGTGCACGAGCGAAATGCTCGAGGCGGTGCTCGCGGTCGGACCACGCTCGCCCCTCGATGCACAGGCGCGACTTCTTGCGTTGCACGCCTTCTTGGCGACGCCGGAAGGCGCGGTGCTCGCGGCAGCAAACAAACGTATCGGCAACCTGTTGAAAAAGGTGGACATCGGCACGGAGGTTCGCGTCGATCCGGTCCTATTCGTGGACGAGGCCGAGAGGCGCCTGCACGACAGGCTGCTTGAAGTCGCACCGCGCGTCGAAGGCGCCCTCAGCGCACGGCGGTACGGCGATGCGCTGCGCGGCGCTCGCGAGTTACGCCCCGAGGTCGATGCATTCTTCGATGCCGTCATGGTGATGGACGAGGATCTCGCGCGGCGGCGCAATCGGTTGGCCCTGCTGCGCGATGTGCGCTCGCTCATGGGCGGCATCGCCGATCTGGCACGGCTACCGGGCTGAGCACGCCGATGCAGTACCTTCGGTCACTGGTTTTCACCACCTACATGATGCTCTCGGCCTGCGTGTGCGGCGGGGTGATGGCGCTCGGCTTCTGGCTGCCGCGGCGCTACGAGTTCGCACTCGCCCGTCTCTGGGCCCGCGCCCTGCTCTGGGTCCTGGGGAAACTCTGTGGGCTGCGCCATGTCGTCGACGGCGTCGAGAACCTGCCGCCCGGCAACCACATCGCGATGAGCAACCACACCTCCGCTTGGGAGACCGTCGCGCCGTTCGTATTGCTACCACCTCAAGTTTGGGTGTTGAAGCGGGAGTTGCTGTGGATCCCCTTTGTCGGCTGGGGACTGCGGCTCCTGCGACCGATCGCGATCGATCGCGGCGCCGGACACCGGGCGGTGAGCCAGGTCGTCGAGCAGGGCAAGGCGAGACTCGCGGACGGGCTCTGGGTGATCATCTTTCCGGAAGGCACGCGCGTTACCGCCGGGCAGCAACGCAAGTACGGCACCAGCGGCGCACTGCTTGCGGCGGCAACCGGTAAGCTGATCGTGCCGATTTCGCACAACGCCGGCGAGTTTTGGCCGCGCCGGGGCTTTCTTAAGAAGCCCGGTACCATTCATGTCGTGATCGGCCGTCCGATCGAGGCTGGGAACAAGGACCCGCGCGAACTGACCCTGGAAGTGCGTAACGCGATAGAGGCGGGTTTGGCGAAGATAAGCGCCTTGAGCACGACGAGCCCCTAGCCTTGGGGTCAAAACAGCTCGACACTCCCATTGGCGGCACATTCCGCGGCCGTCAATCTCGCCTGTTCTGATTGGTTCGACTCTTCGACATGACGCAGCAATTCCAACCACTGCCCGGCACCGCGGTCAGTGCCATCACGCAACAGGGTCTGTAAACGGTGCAGCCCGACGCGAATATGACCCACTCGCTGCGTCAGTCGATCCTGATACTGCATCGCGGTAACCGCCGCATCGAGCGAGTTGCCGATGCGGGCGGAGTGCTGCTGTAACAAGCCGCGCAGCGGCTGCGGGCATTCCATCGCATCCAGCTCGCGCTTGGCGGCGCCGAGTTCGTCGAAGGCCCGACCGATCGCGGCGCATTCTCGGTCCGCATCCTTGACCGAGGCGTCGAGTTCACTGCCGAAGGCATCGAGCACCCGGGCGAACTCTTCGATGACCGCACGCATTTCGCCGATCCGCAGCTCACCCTGAGTCGTCCCCGCCGTGATCGCTTCACGTGCCATGGCATGGCCCATCACAGCATTTTGCCGGACTCACGCGGCCCTGCCGACGCGCTCTGCCTGCTTGCAGACAAAAGTGCGGATGACGCCCGGAACATCGATGATCAGCGCGACCGTACCGTCCCCATGGATCGTCGCGCCGGCGAGTCCTCGAACGTGTTTGAAGTTCGTGTCCAGACTCTTGATGACGACCTGCTGTTGCGCAAGCAGTTCATCGACCAGCAGCGCCACCCGCTGCCCGTCCGCTTCGACCACCACGAGCAAGCCACCGGTCAGGCTCGCCCGCTCGTGCGCAACATCGAACAACTCGTGAAGTCGGATAATCGGCAGGAAATCGCCGCGGTGGCGCAGCAAATCAACCTGTCCAACGATGGAACTGATCTGCTCGCGGGAGGGTTGAACCGTCTCGATGATCGATACCAGGGAAACGACGTAGATCTCCTGTCCGACCCGCAGCATCTGGCCTTCGAGTATCGCGAGCGTCAACGGCAGGCGGATGCGGATGCAGGTACCCCTGCTTTCGGTGCTCGCGATCTGCACGTGGCCGCCGATGTCGTTGATGTTTCGTCGCACGACATCCATCCCGACGCCCCGGCCCGAAACATCGCTGACTTTCTCCGCGGTGGAAAACCCGGGAAGAAAAATCAAGTTATGGATTTGATCGTCGCTCAAATTAGCATCCTGCTCGACCAGCCCGCGCGCGCGCGCTTTCGCCAGGACCTTCGCCTTGTCGATGCCCGCGCCGTCGTCCTTGACCTCGATGATGATGCTGCCACCCTCGTGGTAAGCCGTCAGCTCGAGCGTGCCGGTCTCGCTCTTGCCGGCAGCGACGCGCTGCTGCGGTGTCTCTAGACCATGATCGAGCGCGTTTCGGGCGAGATGAACCAGCGGGTCGGCTATTTTTTCGAGCACGGTCTTGTCGAGCTCGGTGTGTTCACCGTTCAACTTCAATTCGACCTTCTTGCCGAGCTTGCGCGACAGTTCGTGCACCAGACGCGGAAACCGGTTGAAGGAGAAACTGATCGGCAGCATGCGGATCTTGAGCACGCTCTCCTGCAAGTCGCGCGTGTTTCGCGAAAGCAGAATCAAGCCGCGGCGCAGCGCCTCGAGATCATCGGGGTCGCAATGATCGATGAAGCGGCTCAACATCGACTGTGTGATGACCAGTTCGCCGACCAGGTTGATCAGGGCATCGACCTTTTCGGTGCCAACGCGGATCGAACCGGACTCCACCCCGACACGCGGCGACGTCGGCGCGCACGGCGGTGGCGCGGTCGCGGTCGCGCATGGGGCCGTGGATGCTTCGAGCGTCGTCGCGTCCGGGGATTCCAGCGGTTCGATCTCGATCACGGAGTTCGCATCGACCCAATCGAACACCTCCTCGATCTGCGCTTTGTCGGCCGCGCCGTGGAGGATCAAGCTCCAGGAGACGTAGCACAGGGACGGGTCGAACTGCCCGAATCGGGGCAGCGCATGCAGATGCGGCGTCGAGGTGAGGTCGCCGATTTTTGCCAGTTGCGCAAACATCCGCAGCGGATCATTACAGGTCTTGAACAGACTTTCGTGCGGACGAAACTCAATTCTCCATCCGCACCGGAGTGTGGGCGCGACCGACGGGACGGGTGGCGGCTGTGATGCCGCGGCGGGCGCTCGCGGGATCCGTTCATCGAGCAGCAGCTCGAGCTCTGCGGTGACGGCCGCGGCGGCGGGCGTCGGAATCGACTGCCTGGCGAGCGCTGCGTCCATCATTTCGCGAATCACGTCGACCGCCCGCAGAAGAATTTGTACCGCATCTGCGCTGACGGCACGCTCACCGGTGCGCATCTGATCGAGCAAGGTCTCCACGGCGTGCGTGAAGTGCGACACCTCCATGAGCCCCAAGGTGCCGGCGCCACCCTTGATCGAATGGGCGGCGCGAAAGATCGTGTTGATGGTCTCGCAATCGGCGCCGGTGTCGAGCGTGAGCAAGCCGGATTCCATCGCGCTCAGACATTCGGTGCTCTCCTCAAAGAAAACCTTGAGGATCTCCTCCATTGCCGGGTCGAGGGTCATGCGCCTACAAGACCTTGGCGATCGTCGCCAACAACTTCTCGGGGTTGAACGGCTTCACGAGCCAGCCGGTCGCTCCGGCCTGCTTGCCCTGCAGCTTCTTCTCCGGGCCAGCTTCGGTGGTCAATACCAGCATCGGTATGAATTTGTACGGGTTCAGCTGCCGCAGTTCGCGCACCAGCGTGATTCCGTCCATTTTCGGCATGTTGACATCGGTGAGCACCAAGTCGACGGTGTTGGCACGCGCGTAGTCCAGCGCTTCGACACCGTCCACCGCTTCGACGACTTCGTAGCCGGCCCGACGCAGTGTGAAACTGACCATTTGGCGCATGGACGCCGAGTCGTCGACCGCTAGGATGGTTTGTGCCATAAGCTTGCCCTTTCGCGAAGTATTCGCCGTTCTATCCATCGACGCACGCCGGCCACGGTCGGGTAGTTCCTCGCCCACTGACCGGCTTGCAGGTTATGAGCCGCTGCCGGGTCGACGGATGGTCGAGGTTTTCGGGGTGCCGACATGTTGGCGGGCTACTCGAACAATTCCACGTCGCTTTCGGCCGGCTGTTCGGCCAAGCGATCGCGGTAGGTGCATTCGCGGGCGGCAACGGCCTGGGTCTCGAGCGCGCGCAGCCGCTTGAGGCGCACGCGACCGGTTGCCGGGAAATACATGACGTGCCGCGGCACGACATCGCCCATATCCTCTGCGGCGACACGGATGCCCTCGATGCGGGCGAAGTGGTGTGCGAAGGCTATATTGCGCTCGCCGATATCGGTCATTGAGGGCAGGATCCGGCCACCGCCGAACAGCTTGAGCTCCAGCCGTTCGCGCCTTGCGCCGAGCTTCAAGGCCTCGTTGATCAGACTTTCCATGGCGTTGGTGCCGTAGCGCGTCGATGGAGTGCCGTCCGCCATGCTCCAGGAGTCGATGCCGATTGAATTGTCCTCCGGCAACATGAAGTGGTTCATGCCACCGACACCGTTCGTCGTATCGCGAAGACAGGCGGCGATGCAGGAGCCAAGAACCGTCGTGACCGCCTCGTCGTGTCGGGTTACGTAAAACTCGCCGGGCAGGATCCTCGCGGACCAACAGCCGACGTGCGGGTCCCAATAGCGTTGGATCTTCTCGAAGCCCGTCGCGGCGGCAGGCTTAGGTCGAGTGGCGGTGTAGGCTGACGGCATCTGCAGCATATGTAAACTTACGGCACAGCTTGTCCCGGAACCGCGGATGATCGGTACTGCCAGGATCGGCGCGCTCGTGCGTAGAACCTGAGTCAGCGGTGATGTCGATGGCTTTCACGTTGGTGAGCCGAACTATCGACAGCCAGCCGCTCAACTTGAGACGAGTGAGCCGGCCCGGCGGGGAGTGGCACCGCCGAAGATCCGCAAGCGCACGCGCAGCACCCACGAAGATATTAAAAAAAACCAAATTAAAACAATGACATGGGCGCTTCATCCCGCAAACAGCGGAGCGGGTCCGCTGCCCGGTCATCCTATGCCGATCGAGCCGGCCGCCCCGGAACGATTCTGGTGTCAAATATCGAGATTGGAGACTTGCAGGGCGTTCTTTTCGATGAATTCGCGGCGCGGCTCAACCGCGTCGCCCATCAATGTCGTGAAGATGTCATCGGCGGCTACCGCATCCTCGATCCTTACCTGCATCAGCCGACGCGTCTCCGGATTGATCGTCGTATCCCACAACTGGCTCGCGTTCATCTCGCCGAGACCCTTGTAGCGCTGAATGCTCTGCCCTTTCTTGGCTTGGTCGAACAACCAGGTGATCGCATCCTTGAAGCTGGCGATATCCTTGCGCTCGTCCCCCCGTTGCACGTAGGCACCGGTTCCCAACAAGTCGCTCAAGGTCTGTGCGAGATCGGCGATACGGCGATACTCCGCGGAGACGAAGAACTCGCGCGGAATATGGCGCTCGGTCGTCAGGCCATGTTCGATACGGTGCAGGTTGATCCGATGCCCGCCGCCTGAGATTGCTTCGATGAGCACCTCGTAGCGCCGCGATACGTCATCGAGGGCATTCAGGCGCGCTTCCAACTTCGCGGTCCAATTCCGCAACTCCTCGCTGCGGTCGAACATCTCAGCCGGGGGCGGCTGCATGTACAACAACTGCTCGAGGAAACGCTCGTCGTAACGCCGTGCCCAGCGCCGGATGATGCCTTGAACCTCGACGTACTGGCGGGCGAGCGACTCGAGGCCGGGCCCCGCCAGCGGCGGCGCCGCGTCGTTGACGTGCAGTGCGGCACCGTCGATCGCCGTGCTAAGCAGAAGTGCGTTCAGTTCGAGATCGTCCTTGACGTAGGACTCCTGTTTACCCTTCTTGACTTTATAAAGGGGCGGCTGCGCGATGTAGATGTGACCACGCTCGATGAGAATCGGCATTTGCCGGTAAAAGAACGTCAGTAGCAGGGTGCGGATGTGCGAACCGTCGACGTCCGCGTCGGTCATGATGATGATGCGGTGGTAGCGCAGTTTATCCACATCGAAGTCATCGCGGCCGATCCCACAGCCGAGCGCCGTGATCAACGTTCCCACCTCGGCCGAGGACAGCATCTTGTCGAAGCGCGCCTTCTCCACATTCAAGATCTTGCCCTTCAGCGGCAGGATGGCCTGGGTTCGCCGATCACGACCCTGTTTGGCCGATCCGCCCGCCGAGTCTCCCTCGACGAGGAACATCTCCGACAGCGCCGGATCCTTTTCCTGACAATCGGCGAGCTTCCCCGGCAGACCGGCAATATCCAAGGCCCCCTTGCGCCGAGTCATCTCACGCGCCTTGCGTGCGGCCTCGCGCGCATGTGCCGCTTCGAGGATTTTGTTGACGATGGCTCGCGCTTCCTGCGGACGCTCGAGCAGGAACTCTTCGAGGCGCGCGGCCACAGTGGCCTCGACCACGCCCTTGACCTCGGACGAGACGAGTTTGTCCTTGGTCTGGGAGGAAAACTTCGGATCCGGGAGCTTCACCGACAAGATCGCGGTTAGTCCTTCGCGCGCATCGTCGCCGGTCGTCGCGATTTTTTCCTTTTTTGCCGCAAGCTCCTTCTCGATGTAGTTATTCAAGGTGCGGGTCAATGCGGCACGATATCCCGCAAGGTGCGTACCCCCGTCCTTTTGAGGAATGTTGTTCGTATAGCAGTACATGCTCTCCTGGTACGAGTCATTCCACTGCATGGCGACCTCGACCTGGATATTGCCATCGCGCACTTGGAACCAGAGGATGGACTCGTGGACCGCCGTCTTGCTGCGATTCAGGTGGTGCACGAAGGCTTTGAGTCCACCTTCGAACTGATAGACCTCGGATTTTTCATCCCGCTCATCGTTCAACTCGATGCGCACGCCGGAGTTCAGGAAGGAGAGCTCCCGTAAGCGCTTTGCGAGGGTCTCGAAGTTGAACGAGATGTTCGTGAAGATCTGGGCGCTGGGCTTGAAACGCAAGCTGGTGCCGCGCTCTTGCGTATCGGCAATCGCGGCGAGCGGCGCGACCGGTTCGCCGAGGTGATATTCCTGCCGGTGCAACTTGCCGTCGCGACGAATATTGAGCTCGAGAAAGTCCGAAAGCGCATTGACCACCGAGACGCCAACGCCGTGCAGACCACCGGAGACCTTGTAGGAACTGTCGTCGAATTTGCCGCCGGAATGCAGGACGGTCATGATGACCTCCGCCGCCGAACGACCCTCCTCGAGATGAATATCCACCGGGATTCCACGGCCGTTGTCGGTTACCGTCACCGACTCGTCGGCATGGATCGTCACGACGATCCGATCGCAATGACCCGCCAAGGCTTCGTCAATCGCGTTATCGACAACCTCGAAAACCATGTGATGCAGGCCGCTGCCATCGTCTGTATCACCGATGTACATTCCGGGGCGCTTGCGGACGGCATCGAGCCCCTTCAACACCTTGATTTTGCTGGAGTCGTAAACGTCCTGTTCGGCCATAATGGATCCTGTGACTTAGGGCTTGATTCTAGCAGTTTCCGGGTACGGCCACGGGCCGGCTCGTGGTACCCCATGTTCCACGTGGAACATGGGGATCTTAGTCCAGTGCGCTAAAGCTGCCGGCCTCGACCCGCCACTGAACACCGGGTTGCCCCAAGGCGGCAAATCTTGGCTGTAATGTTGTCACAATCAACTGCGGACTCACCCGCAGCACCTCCACCAGGAGCGCGCCCAAGCGACCGTCATCTAACTCCGCCGCTGGGTCGTCGAGAAGCAAGGTTGGGCGAATCACGCGCCGTTGGGCAAATAGCTCGAGTTGGGCGATCAGCAGGGCAGCCGCGAGAAGCTTTTGCTGCCCCCTCGAGATGTGCTCGCGCGCCGGCAGCCCGTCGATTTGTACGATAAGTTCGCCCCGGTGTGGGCCGACCTGGGTCGCGCCACGCTGAACGTCGGCGATCCAAGTCCGCTCCAAGGCCTGCGCGAACCCGACGTCTTGCGCCCAACCCGGCTGGTAGCGCAGCGTCAGGCGCGCACCGAGCAAGCGCTCGACGACCGGAGACGCGCTCGCCGCCAGCGCCGCCACATAGCTGCAGCGGGCTTCACTCATTTCTGTTCCGGCACGAATGAGCTCTGGGTTCCATAGGGACACCAATGCCTCGTTCTGCCCGGCACGTAGCGCGGCATTGCGCTGCGAGAGTGCCTGTCGATATCGGTGCCAGGACGCCAGAAATCGTGGTTCCACGTGGAACACTCCCCAATCCAAGAAGCGTCGACGGGTATGGGGTCCCTCCTCGATCAAGCGATGAACTTCCGGATCGATGATTTGCACCGGAAACTGCAGCGCGACGTCGGCCATCGACGTCGCATCCCGACCGGAGATACGTGCGCGCATGCCATCGGAGCGCCCCTCGATGCCGAGAGGCACTCGAACGCCGGCGTTCTCGATCTGCCCGAAGACGATGAACTGTTCCGCATCGAAGCGGATCAAGCGGCCTGGCTTGCGCGTCCGGAAAGATCGGCCGCGCCCCAACAGGTAAATGGCTTCGAGTAGACTGGTTTTACCCGAGGCGTTCGGACCACTGATCAACGTGTATTGGGGATCGAAGTCCAGAGATGCGGACCGCAAGCAACGGAAATCCGTCACCTGCAGCTGGCGCAAACCCATTGGTGGCCCCGACTTACAGTCTCATCGGCATAACAACATAGCGAGAGCTGGCGGTTCCGGGCGACCGGATCAGGCAACTGCTGTTGCTGTCGGTAAGACCTAATTCCACTTCAGCACCGTCGATCGCGGAAAGCGCGTCGAGCAGGTAGTTCACATTGAACCCAACCTCAAGATCGGGTCCACCGTAAATCACCTCGATCTGCTCTTCAGCCTCCTCTTGCTCTGGGTTATGCGCTTGAATCGTCAGCAAATTATCCTTGACCATGATCCGAATCCCACGATATTTCTCGTTGGAGAGAATCGCGGTGCGCTGCAAAGCTTGCCGCAACGTATCCCGATCGGCCTTGATCGCGGTTGCTGGCGCTGCGGGTATTACCCGTGAATAATCGGGGAATCTCCCGTCAATGAGCTTCGAAGTAAACCGAACATCGCCGATTTGGGCGCGAATATGATTTGTGCCGATTGCCAGCAGGCAAGTTCCCTCGCTCCCCAAGGTCCGCTGTAACTCCAGCACGCCTTTACGTGGCACGATGACTTGTTGAGAGGTTTTCGCCTTGGCCGCCAAGGCCGCTTCGGATAAGGCCAATCGATGTCCATCGGTCGCCACACCGCGCAGCATTTCACCATCGATCTCGATCAGCATGCCGTTCAAGTAATAACGAACATCCTGCTGCGCCATCGAGAAATGCGTTTTCTCGAGAAGGCGCGCCAAGGCTGCGCTTGCGATTTCAACGCTCTGTTCGGCGTTGATATCCTCGATCACCGGATATTCGTTTGCCGGCAAGGTGGACAGGGAAAATCGGCTCCTGCCCGCCTTGACCACGACCTTTTCGCCGTCCAATGCGATCGACACTTCCAACCGCTCCGGGAGAGCCCGCAGGATATCGAGCAATTTGCGACCCGGTATCGTGATATCGCCGGATTCCTGCACCGTCACGTCGGTTGCCGAGACCAATTCCACTTCCAAGTCCGTCGCCGTGATCGACATGCGTCCATCGCGAACCGTCAGCAGCACATTGGCAAGCACCGGCATCGTTTGGCGTCGTTCCACGACTCCGATCACGGCCTGCAGGGGGGCTAGCAATTTCTCTCGTTCCGCCGTCAGTTTCATGCTTTTTTCCCGTCCGCTCGATCGCCTTATTCTAAAGAATCTTAATTCTTAAAGATGATAATACTGATTATGAAGGACACGGCTGATGGAGGATAAGCCAATAATACCCTTTGTAATCAATACTTTAAAAACATGACTCTGGGGAGTCTTTGTTGTTTGGCACCTGTCCGCCGCCTGTCGACATCGTGTGGATGAATTCATCCACAGATCCATCCACAGCTTTTGCACCCTCATCCTGCCAGAGTTCTCAACAAGTTCAGGTAATCCTCGCCGACCCGGCGTTCCACTTCGCGCAATTCCTTGATGCGTCGACAGGCGTGCAACACCGTCGTGTGATCGCGGCCACCGAACGCATCGCCGATTTCCGGCAGACTGTGGTTGGTTAACTCCTTGGCGAGCGCCATGGCCACCTGTCGCGGCCTGGCAATGGAACGATTGCGGCGCTTGGACAACAAATCCGCAATACGGATCTTGTAGTACTCGGCGACCGTTTTCTGAATATTCTCCACCGTCACCAATTTCTCTTGCAGAGCAAGCAGATCGCGCAGAGCTTCCTTCGCGAATTCCTGTGTGATCGGTCTGCCGGTAAAGTTCGAGGTCGCCACGACCCGCCTTAGGGCCCCTTCGAGTTCGCGAACGTTGGAGCGAATGCGTTTGGCGATGAAGAATGCCACCTCTTCAGGAAGGTCGACATGCGATAACGCCGCCTTGCTCATCAGAATCGCAACACAGGTCTCGAGTTCCGGTGGCTCGATCGCGACCGTCAGGCCCCAGCCGAAGCGTGATTTCAAGCGCTCCTCGAGACCGTCGACCTCTTTCGGGTAGCGATCGCAGGTCAGGATCACCTGTTGCTGGCTCTCGAGCAGGGCGTTGAAGGTATGGAAGAACTCCTCCTGGGAACGCTCCTTGCCGGCGAAGAACTGGATGTCGTCGATCATCAACGCATCGAGGGATCGATAGGAGGTCTTGAAGTCGTTGATCGTGTTGTGTTGCAACGCCTTGACCATGTCGCCGACGAAGCGCTCGCTGTGCACATAGGCGAGGCGCACGCCGGCGTTGCGCGCCCGTAATTCATTCGCCACCGCGTGCATCAGATGCGTCTTGCCCAGGCCCACGCCACCGTAGATGAACAGCGGGTTGTAGGCTTTGCCCGGGTTTCCCGCCACCTGCACCGCCGCCGCCTTGGCGAGCTGGTTGCTCTTGCCCTCGACGAAAGTGTCGAAGGTGAACTCGGCGTTGATGCGGCTGCCGAGCACCAGCGGTATGCCGCGCTCAGAGCGCGGCGCCGGAGCGCGCGCCGCGAGGGCAGGCGCAACTATGGCCGCAGGCTTCGGCGCGGCCGCGCTCGCCCGCGCGCCGACGTCGAGGGTGAGTTCGGGCACGGGTCCCTCCGCGAATGCCCGGATCAACTCGCGGATCCTCGGCAGCAGATTCTGGTCGAGCCAGTCGATCACGTAACGGTTGGGTGCGAGGAGCATCAGCTGCCCGTCGTGCTCGACCGCATGCAGCGGCCGAACCCAGGTGTTGAATTGCTGGTCCGGCAGCTCGCCCTCGAGCACGCGAAGACAGCGAATCCACAGCGACTCTGTCAAGAGCGCACGCTCCTTTAGGATCCAAACGGTGGCGGCTGGTTGGTTCGACGGAAAGGGCGCAGAGTCTAGCGCCAACCAAACGACCCGTCTATTGACACGTCCGGCCTCGCTAAGTACCCTTGCCGCCTTTCGCGACCGACCCGCGTACCAAACAGGCTGCAGCGCTGCCCCACCGCCATGAAACGTACATTCAATCCCAGTAATTTGCACCGCGCCCGCACACACGGGTTTCGCGCTCGCATGGCCACCAAGGGTGGCCGTCTCGTCCTGGCGCGCCGTCGCGCCCAGGGCCGCAAGCGCCTCTGCCCGGAAGCATCTTCTGAACGAGCCGCGGCCGAAACCGCAGTACCCGTTAGAACCCCCCAAACGCTTGCATTTGCCGGCCGAATTTCGTGAGGTGCGGCGCAGCGGAAAACGGCTCTCTGACGCCTACTTCAGCCTTTCGGTGCTCGCGAATCAAGGAGGCCGACCGCGCCTCGGGCTGGCGATATCGACACGAAGCGCCGGTTCATCGGTCGCTCGCAACCTCATCAAGCGCATCGCACGCGAGTCTTTTCGCTTGAACCAACAGGACCTGCCGGCAGTCGATGTCACCGTCGCCGCCCGTGATGCTGCGCGAGGCGTGGCAGCGCACGCACTGCGTGCGAGCCTGGAGAAGCATTGGTCGACGATTCGGCAGCGGTGGTAGGTCTATGCGCCTGATTTTGATGTGGCTCATTCGCGGATACCAGATCCTGATCAGCCCCCTGCTCGGACCGAGCTGCCGTTTCTACCCGAGTTGTTCATGCTATGCCCACATGGCGATCGAGCGGCATGGTCCGCTGCTCGGCCTGTGGCTTACCGTCAAACGCATTCTGCGTTGTCATCCCTTCACGCCGGGCGGCTACGATCCGGTGCCGGAAAAGAGATCGTTCCATGCCTAACACCCGCATCATGCTCTGGGTCGCGCTCGCCGCGTTGCTGTACGTCAACTACACCACTTGGACGGCCGATTCCGCGCGCTCAGCAGCGTCTGCCGCCGCGACCGCCCCGGCCCGGGCTCACTCGCAGCAATTCGATGACACCGTGCCGTTCGCCGCCGCGCCCACGGCTCCCGTGCATCCGACGGGCACGCCGGCCGGCGCCGCCCCGGCAACCAACGCCCCGCCGCCCGCCGCCACCGCCGCGCGCGCCTGGCGCGTCAGGCCCGAGGTTTTC